>SKEY01002843.1_pt1 | contig 16948 bp, 19 predicted proteins | sample 4843871 | NCBI WGS metagenome assembly SKEY01 (sample SAMN11008797, study PRJNA524170) | human gut metagenome | biome: Human fecal sample; material: Feces; isolation source: fecal sample from pouch patient p36 | host: Homo sapiens | place: Israel: Tel-Aviv | collected 2016-12-04 | reverse complement strand
TTCACGAATCAGTTCATTTCCGCTAAAAGAAATGACCAAACCGTGGCGGAATATTACCACGATTTGGTCGGATAAGAAAAATTGTGTTTTCGTTTTTATAAGTGTCAACTTGACAGGGGATAGTACCGAAGACGTTGGTTTCGGCTTCTTTGGCTTTTAATTGCGGGAACGCACACAAAGAGCCAAAAAAGATTTGATAAAATCAAAGCTAGAAACTAGCTCCGGTCATGCTTGTTGCGATCATTATCGCGTAAGTCTTCTACGTGGGCATCAGCATCACCACTCGTATCGACATCTAGTTCTTCGTGGCTGACGTTTTCACTTACTTGTTTCATATCTTCGTGTTCTTGTTTACGAATGTCAACTTCTTCTCGAACGACCGGGCGTTTTTTGACATCGATCTGTTCTTCTTTGATTGGAATCGTGATCGTGTCGTCTTCTTGCGTATCATTGACATCGGTAGTTGCAGCCGCACCATCTCCGGGCTTTCTTTCGATCACGATTTCTTCTCGTTTAACCGGTACTTCGACTGTTTTCTTCTCATTGACAACTTTTTTATGGACATCGACTTTACCCGTCGTCACATCATGCTTATCGATATCCAATTCTTCTCCTTTAAGCTGGATACTATCAGTATCAGTATCTAGATCAGTTGCACGTGCAGCATCTGATGCATGTAAATTATTTGTGCTAGTGTCACCAGCTGCATGTCTGCCTGTAACATTTTCAGTTGCTTGTGTTGGGTCGTTTTTATAATTATTGACGGTGATAATAATTTTTCCAGCTGAGATATCATCTCTATATTGGTAAAGCGGGTCGTTGTTTGCATGGTCGGCTTCTTCATTTAAACTTGAATCGTATTCGTACGTATCAGCAGAAAATGCATCTTTGATTTTTTCCCATAGTGAGCGATCTTCGTTAGTCGTTTCGACGCCATTTACGCCGGTTTTAACATCGATTCCTGACAGTCCAGCAAAACCAAAATTTGTAGCTGCATCTTTGTTGGTGTAAACAATGATATCATCACGGCTATAGCCTTCTCTTTGCAGTTGTTCGATCACGGATAAAGCTTCTTCTTTCGTACTGTAACTTCCAATAACTGTTAAATTTCTTTCCAACATATAAATCCCTCCCATTTCAACTATTTTTTTAAATGCGCTTACAATTATAATGTAACGAATAAATGACGTTAAATCAAGTAATACGAATGTTGAGAATTAACTACCACCTTACACTACGTTTCAGTTGGTATACCCCGCATTTAGTGTTCCTTTTCAAAACCAGAAAAGAAACACTAAACACAGGGTTCTGTTGAGAAGAAAAGGAGTAACTAATGAATATTGGAAACACACTCTACCATGGATCCAAAAATAATTTTAATGAGTTTGAAATTCCAAAATATCATACAAATGGTTATTTATATACAGTTGAACTAACTGATGAGTTGTCACAAAGCCAGCCACTTAATGCGACTAAGGTTACATTAACACTTAATCAGGTTGCTGAAAAGCAAATCGAAGACGAAGAGTACCCTTATATTTTATCTGATTGGGAAGAACCAACCAGTGAGACAACCATAGACGCAGGTAACAATAGCGGAGCTGATACCTTAGTGCCAATACTAAATGATGTTGGTATTCATTACGCCGTTTTAGACGTGAATCGGGAGTGTAAAATATTTTGTGTAAATTGATACCTTGAGGGTATTGAAAAAGGGAAAGCCTTTCCCGTATGATTGAAATCGCTAAAAACCAATCAGAATACGGAGGCTTTCCCCATGAACCAGTTTAACAAAGATATTATCGCAGCGCTATATTCAGACAAAGATATTACCCTGAATGAAGTCTTACGTCGTCAAATTGAAGTGGCCGCTAATCAGTTCCTTCAAAATGAACTGACTGCGGTGCTAGGCCACGAACCACATACCCGGATCGACCGATCAAAAGACGACGTGAACTACCGGAACGGGACGTACACCCGCACGATCGACACTGAGTACGGTGAAATTAATCTGACGATCCCACGGGACCGGTTAAACAAGTTTCAAAACGCTCTCTTCCCTCCTTACGTGCGTCGGACTGATGGACTGGAGGAAATGGTCATCAAGATGTACTCCAAGGGCGTCACAACTCGTGAAATCGCCGATATGGTTGAGAGAATGTACGGCCACTACTACTCACCAACCACGGTTTCAAACTGGTGTTAAGTCAAGAAAACGGACAAAATTAATAGAGACTATTTTCTAAGCCGCATGACGCCGCTTGTTGTGCTCATAGTCATTGAAATCCGCCAAAATAGGCGTCGGTTCTTCAGCGCCCACGGTCGTCATGCGTTCTTGAAGCCGCAAATCACGAACGGACTTAATGTACGCTGGCAAAAGTACGGCACACGATCCCAGCCAGGCTAGTGGCTCCGAGTTACATGCCCCGGCGTAACCAAGCAGTCGAACCAAAATCAAAGCAGCGAACACCCGCATAAATAGTTCCGCAGCCCCGGCCAGTGTCGGAATCGTACTGCGACCCAGACCTTGAAGCGTGTTACGCATAATGAAGAGCATCGACAGTAACAAATAAGTACTCCCAACGACGTTGAAATACGTCTGCGACAAGTTCAGGACGGCCACATCTTGATGACCAACGAAGAAGCCGACCAGTTGCTTGCCCCAGATAATTTCAATCAGACCAGCAACGACACTAAAGCTCCCCGACAGCCACATCGTTTGTTTGACACCCGTAATAATCCGCTCATACTTGTAGGCGCCGTAATTTTGAGCCGCAAAGGTCGCCATCGTGACCCCAAACGACGTCAGCGGTTGCGTCGCAAATTGGTCAATTTTTTGAGCGGCAGTCGTTGCGGCCACAGAGTTCGTTCCGAGACTATTCAGCGCAGCTTGTAAGACAATCGTTCCAATCGCAATGATCGACATTTGAAACGCCATTGGTAAGCCGACGTTCAAATGTGCCCGTACTTCTGCCCAGACTAGCTTGAAATGGCGCCAGCCAATGTGCAGAATCGGCACCTTGACCATGATATACACGACGCACATCAGGGTCGCATTCGCTTGTGCCAGAATAGTGGCCCAGCTAGCACCGGCGATGCCCCACTTAAAGACCAGAATGAACAGTAATTCGAGGCCAATATTAATTAAGGCACTGATAATCAGAAACCACAACGGTGTCCGACTATCGCCGAGTGCGCGAATGATGTTCGACAACAAGTTAAACCCAATTGGGGCTAACATCCCGCCAAGCATGATTTGTAAGAAGGTCCGGGCATCCGCGATAATATCCGTCGGCGTCTGCATCAGCAACAAAATATGGTCCACAAATATCAGTGACAGTACCGTCAAAATAATACCGACGATCAGACTGACCACGATACTGATGGCAAAACTCCGCCGAACTGCTTTAAAATCACGGGAACCAAAATGTTGCGCCGTTAAAATCGACAGCCCGGCCGTCAAGCCTTGCGCGAACCCGATAATCAAGAACTGGACACTCCCCGTTGACCCGACAGCTGCTAGGGCTTTGACCCCAAGTGTCTGACCAACGATCAACGTGTCTGACAAACTATAAAATTGCTGAAAAATGTTACCGATTAGTAATGGAACTGTAAACCATAAAATTAATTTTAATGGTTTCCCCTTTGTTAAATCGTTCAATTTCGCACTCCTTTCGTTAATTAAGATGGCCTGCTTGTAATCATTTTCCGGTTAACCAAACAATCAAGCAAACTTTGATAGTGTATCAACTTTGGCTTTAGAATACTAGTGGTTTGTTCCCTAAAAATTAAATAATTCATTTTCGCAATTATTTGGGGCTTCCGACTTGGGACTATCAAGTCAGTGACTGGCAGTCAGATTCCCGTTAACCAAACAATCAAGCAAACTTTGATAGTGTATCAACTTTGGTTTTAGAATACTAGTGGTTTGTTCCCTAAAAATTAATAATTCATTTTCGCAATTATTTGGGGCTTCCGACTTGGGATTATCAAGTCAGTGACTGGCAGTCAGAACCGCCCCAGCTACCATCATCGCATGGTACCCAGGGCCACGCGTTTTGGTATTTCTACTGCGACATCCCCCGTCTTTCCACCGTGACACCTCATTCAACGCAAAAAAGCGTCCAGAAGTTCTGCACGCTTGAGTTTAGTTTTGTTTCTCTGATCAACACGTCATCCGCATCCAGCGAGCAACAAGGACCTTGGCCATAATTGATTGCATGGCCTTATCCCGATCACCTAGTAATAGTTCCTTTAATTCGTCATCTTCTAAATTTAATTCAACCTTTGACATAATGAAGTTCCTTTCAGATTTCACAAATTCCTATTTAGAATTTACACCAATTATACGGACATAACCCAAAACGGGAGTGGCGCCCGAATGGTTTGGCAGATATCCCTCAGCAATGAAGTTGGCAAACTTTTCCCCGTATCAAAAAAGCCCCACCGCAGAGTGCGACGGGGCAACGTATTAAACTAAATTACATTTCGTCTGGTGCCTTAACGCCGAGGAGGGCTAAGGCGGACTTGAGGACGTCGGAAACGGCTTGGACGAGGGCTAAGCGGGAGAGCTTTTGGTCGTCTTCTTCCAGAATCCGGGTGTGGGCGTAGTATTGGTTAAAGGACTTAGCCAAGGACAGGGCGTACTTCCCGATCAAGGACGGGTCGTATTCGTTAGCGGCCCGGACGATCGTTTCTTGGTATTGACCAATCTTCTTGGCTACTTCCCATGCTTCTTGACCATCGACGGTCAACGTAGTGTCTTCAAAGGATGGGCGCCCGGCCTTACGGAGGATCGATTCGGCCCGGGCGTGGGCGTATTGAACGTATGGACCGGTTTCCCCTTCGAACTTAACCACTTCTTCTAACTTAAAGTCCACCGAGTTGGTCCGTTCGTTCTTCAGGTCGTGGAAGATCACGGCGCCAACCCCCACTTCTTCGGCCACTTGGTCGGCGTTGGCCAGGGTCGGGTTCTTTTCTTCGATTTGTTGGCGGGCCAACTTGATCGAGTCGTTTAAGACGTCTTCCAATTGGATAATGTTCCCCTTCCGGGTAGACATCTTCTTCCCGTTTAAGCTCATCAAACCAAACGGAATGTGGTGAATTTGGTCTGACCAGGTGAAGCCCATTTCGGACAGGACCGCCTTTAATTGGGCAAAGTGGTTGCTTTGTTCGGCCCCCACCACGTACAGGGATTGGGCGTGGTGGTACATCCGCTTACGGAATAAAGCGGCCGCCAAGTCCCGGGTCAGGTACAGGGTGGATCCGTCGCTCTTGCGGATCATGGCCGGGTTTAAGTCGTACTTTTCCAGGTCGACGATTTCGGCCCCACGGGATTCCTTAAGTAACTGCTTGTCTTCTAAGAGGGTTACCACTTCATCCATCTTATCGTTGTAGAAGGCTTCCCCGTTAAAGGAGTCGAAATCAATGTCCAAGAGGTTGTAGATCTTCATAAACCGTTGCAAGGACACTTCCCGGAACCACTTCCAGAGCCGCTGGGCTTCCGGATCGCCCTGTTCGAGCTTAGCAAACCATTCCCGACCCAGGTCATCGTATTCTGGGTGTTCATCGGCTTCGGTGTTGATCTTAACGTAGTACTTCTGCAGGGTGTTGATCGGGTCCTTTTGCACCTCTGCTTCGTCCCCCCACATTTCGTAGGCGGCCATCAACTTCCCAAACTGGGTCCCCCAGTCACCAAGGTGGTTGATCCGTACCGGTACGTAGTTGACCTTAGCCAAGATGTTGGCAATGGCGTTCCCGATCACGGTTGAACGCAGGTGCCCCATCCCCATTGGCTTGGCGATGTTTGGCGAGGACAGGTCAATGGTCACGTGCCCCTGGTGACCCAGGTCGGTGCTCCCGTAGTTAGCTGGGTCCGCCAAGACGGCGGCCAAGATTTCTCCCCCGACGCTAGCCTTGTCCAAGAAGAAGTTAATGTACGGGCCGGCAACAACCACCTTTTCAAAGCCACTTTGGTCGATTTGTTCAGCCAGTTCGCTAGCAATCATTTGCGGCGCCTTGTGGAGCTCCTTGGCTAAAAAGAAGGTTGGAAAGGCGTAATCACCGTTCTTAGCATCCTTTGGGCGTTCCAACTTTGCTTCAAGATCTCCCACACTGAGGTTTGGCAGCACCTTTTGCAGTGCAGATGCAACTTGTTGACGTTCGTTCATCCTAAATTCCTCCTAAAAAGTAAAAAAGCCCCTAATAAGCCCATGCTTACTAGAGACGAGATTTCCCGCGGTACCACTCTAATTGAATGTATCATTCCACTCAAACTTCGATTTAACTGCTGGTCCCTGACACGCCTTCGTAACGGCAACGCCCCTCCTTTCACCAACGAGGGGTCGCTAATTACGTTCGCCGTTACTACTACTCCAGGGACCGGAATGCCTTTATTATACCAAGCTCCGGCAGAATAACAAGCAAAAAAAATCACCGCCGAAGCGATGATGAAAAGCGGGTAACGAGAATCGAACTCGCGACGCAACCTTGGGAAGGTTGAGTTTTACCACTGAACTATACCCGCATAACTTAATGAGTAATTAACTTACTCATTTATAATACCACATTAAATTGATTTGTCACTACTTATTTGGAACTTTTTTCGTTTTTTTCGGAACTAGCCGACTCTTTAGTCGTCTTTATCCGCCGCCGACGGGTGTTCTTACCCGATTTAGCAACCTTTGCCGCCGCTTCTTCTTCTTCCTTAGCGGCCGCTTCTAAGTCCTCTTTGGTCCGTGGCACTTCCTTTAAGATCTTGGCTTCGCCCTTCCGAACCACGGCCCGGCCGTTTAATTCGTTGATCCCACTTTGGTCTGCCGGATCGTATTCGGTAATGGCAATCATTACTGAGTTATCGTAAACCTTTTCGACTTCCCCGGAGAAATCGTGTTCTAAGGGACCAAACTTTTTGGCCGCTACTTTATCACCAATCTTGTAATAGGTCATGCCTTCCACCTCACTGATCAACTTTTTTCGCAATAAAGGCTATTTTACACATTTTAAGATTTTTTTCAAGTCCCACACCCCGTTCGCCGGTCAAATGCGGCAATGCTACAATGGTGGTAAACCGATTTCAAGGGGAATTATCATGGATCCACTTTACTTTGCCGTTAACCTTCTGGGGTTTCTCGGCCTCATCTTTACCATTTACCGGGGCCTACGCTCCCACCAAGAAAAACGGGTCACGACCTGGTTGGTCATCACCCGTTTAATCATCCTGTTATTAGTCGGTCTAACGATCGTCGACCAGCTCCACTCCCTGCCGGCGTTTAATCCTTTATCGATCATCCGGGGCGTGTACCTCATTTTTTTGTTTGTGGTTAGCGAAGTCACCTTCGGCCGCAAGCAGGAAAGCTTTGGCAGCCCCCACCAAATGATGCGCTTGGAATTGTTAACGCTGGCTGGCATCCTGGTCTTGCCTTGGTAATTACAGTTGCCAGTAACCACTGGTAATCGTGTCGAGCATCTTTACTAACTGCTTGGTCTCCTTGACGTCGTGGACCCGCAGCACCCGCCCGCCGTGCAGGTACATGTAACTTTCGGCAATTAGGGTCACGTCTAGGCGATCATCTTTGGGCAGGTCAAAGAGTTGCTTGCCAAAGCCCTTGCGCGAGATCGCCACGATCATCGGCCGCTTCAAATAGTTGAACTGGTCGAGGTTGCGCATCATGGCGTAGTCTTGTTCCCCGTCGGCAACCTTGGAGTAGCCAATCCCCTGATCCAAAAGAACCCGCTCCCGGTCGATGCCAGCCTTTTCTAGCATCGCCAGGTTCTCTTCGAAGAAGTGCTTCATCGCCACCGTCAGGTTTTCGTATTCGTGTTCCCGGCTCGAGTGCATCGTCACCAGGCCAACCTGGCTATCTTTTAGCAGGGTTAACTTCTGATCGTCATCCAAAAAGGCGTTGACGTCGTTAATGATGTCCACCCCTAGTTCCACGGCCGCTTGCATGACCGGGTACTTGTAGGTATCCACGGCAATTGCCACCGCCGGGTAGTTAGCCTTTAAGTACTCGATAGCCGGGGTGATCCGCTTGATTTCTTCGTCGGGACTCACTTCCACAAAGCCACCGGGCTTGGTCGTTTGGCCACCAACCTCAATGATGTCGGCGCCATCCTTGACCATCTGATCGATGTGGGCCTTGATGTCGTCGGTTGCTTGGTAGCGTCCGCCGTCATAAAAGGAATCCGGCGTCACGTTTAAGATCCCGTAAACCAATGGGTGGGCGGTGACGTTAAAGGTGAACCGACCGGCCCGCCATAAGATCGCCGTTTCCTTAGTGAGCGCCTCTAAGGAGCTTTGGAGTTCGTCATCGGCTGGCCAGGCTTGCTTAGCCCACTTGACCAACACTGGTAAGGCGGCCTGCTTGACCATCAGGGCGATCCCGTCTGCCTGGCTGGCAAACGGGACGTCTAAACGTTCGATCAATTCAATAACGGCACCCTGCTGTGCTTGGTCGACTTGCCAAAACAAAAAGCGCTGTTCTTCCACCGTGGCCAGTTGCGCTAGCACCGCCTGGTTAAAGGCGTCCGTGGTGGTTGGCATCTTAATTGAAATCTTCAATTCTCTTCTCCTTTAGTTGTTCCATCAGGTCCCGCACCGCCCGGGAACGGTGCGCCTCTTTTAACCACTCCGCCGTTGGCAATAGCGCCAGCGGCTTTGTTTGTCCCGCCGGAATTAACAAGCGGTCAAAGCCCCGGTCATCGTCGCCCTGGGGAGTGGCCGCTAAGGTGCCGGTTAAGCAACCGTGGCCCACCGCCACTTCCTGGCCGTCACGAAAGAGGCTGACCCAGGTTTCCATCGTAAATTCCCGGTCACGCCCGGCCACCATCGTGAGGACGGTTTGTAGCCGGTCGCCGCCGTGTTCGTCCAGTTCGCGAGCGGTCCGGATCCCCAATTGACCCGGGCAAGCTGCTAAAGTCAGTCCCGAGTCGTCGGCTAAGACGTACTCACCCGGCATGGCTTGGCTAACGAAGCGGGCCTTTTGCCGGGCGTTGTCTAGGTAGGACGCGACCCCCTCGGCAGGCATTGGCTGAGCCAGCTTGGGCGCCGGGGCGGCGTCAATACCACTGCTGGAAAGGATCATGGCCAGCTCGGCAATCTTACCCGGGTTGTGGCTAGCGATCCAAACTTTCATCGTTGAGCCCCTCTTCTAATTCCTTGATTAGGTAAAACGAGCCGGTGACGATAATTACCCCGTTGGTCGGCGTTAATTCACGAGCCAATTCCAGGGCTTCGCGGGCGTCAGGCGCCCATTCGTGACCCATTGCCGTTGCTAGCGGCCAACTGTCCATCGCCCGCCCGTGGTTATCCGGGGTGGTAAAGATCAGGTGGTCGGCAACCTGCTGGTACATGGTCACCATCCGTTCAACGTCCTTGTCGGCCAAAAAGCCCAGCACCATCGTTACCGGGCGGTCGGCAAAGTCCTCTTGGATGGTCGCCACCATTTGCTTAGCCGCATCCGGGTTGTGGGCGCCGTCTAGGATCACGAGCGGGTCGTGGTCAATTGCTTCCATCCGCCCCGGGAAGGTGACCCGTTGCAAGACCTTCTCCAGCGTGGCCTGCTCAATGGTGACCCCGCTTTGCCGTAACTGCTCCACCACGGCCAGTGCCGTCGTCAGGTTTTCCGTTTGGTAGTGGCCGTGAAGGTTGCACGGGCAGGTGAACTGTTCTTCCCCCATCTTTACCTTGGCGGTCCCGTTCACCAGCTTAACTTGGACCCGGCTGGCCGCTTCCACTAACGGTACGTCGGCTTCCTGAGCGCGTTGGGCCAGGATCTCCTTGGCCGCTTCCGGCTGGTTGGGCGCCACCACCAGGGCGCGGGTCTGGTGCTTAATGATGCCGGCCTTGGCCTTGGCGATGTCTTCAATCCGGGAGCCAAGAATCCGGGTGTGGTCCAGGGCCAAGTGGGTGATTACCGCCAGGGCGGGGGCGTCAATTACGTTGGTGGCGTCGTCTTGGCCGCCCAGCCCGCACTCGATCACCGCCCAGTCAACCGCCTGGTCGGCAAAGTATTGGAGCATCACGACCGTCCACCATTCAAAGATGGTCAGGTCCTGTTCGGTCATGTAGTCAGGAAGGGCGCAGAGGATTTTTTTAAAAGTCGTCGCGAAGTCGTCCTTGCTAATCAGGTTCCCGTTGACCAGGACCTGTTCGCGGTCGCTAATCATTGCCGGCGAGTTGAAGTGGCCCACCTGGTAGCCGCTGTTGATCAAAAACCGGGCCACTAAGGACCCAGTCGAGCCCTTACCGTTGGTGCCGGCGACGTGAATAATTTGGTATTGGTGCTCCGGGTGGCCCAGGGCATCTAATACCTGGTGCAAAATTTCTAAACGGTTGTCTTCGCCGGCCAGCATTTGCTTGGGTAGCCGGTCAATAATCTCTTGGTATTCACTCATGGTCGTCCCCTCACTTGGTCTAGGAATTCTTGTTTTAGGTTGGGTTGGTCTAAAAAGGCGCCGGTAAAGTGACTGGTGTAGGTAAACTGGCCGGCCTTGGTCACCCCCCGCATTTCCATGCACATGTGGCGGGCGGCCACCACCACCGCCACCCCGGCGGGATCTAGCAGGCGGGTCAGCTCCTGGACTAGTTCGGTGGTGACCCGCTCTTGCATCCCCGGCTTGTGGCTGACAAAGTCGACTAAGCGCGGGATCTTGGACAGGCCAATCACGCGGCCGTTTTTCGGTACGTAGGCAACGCTGACCGTGCCGAAGAAGGGCAAGAGGTGGTGTTCACACATCGAATAGAAGGGAATCTCTTGGACCACCACCATTTCCGGGGTGTCTGCCACGTGAAAAACCTTGTAGTTGGTGACGGCTTCCGGGCGCTTAGCATCCAGGGAGGAAAAGATTTCCGCGTACATCTTCGCCACCCGCTCCGGGGTCTCTCGTAGGCCTTCGCGGTCGGGGTCTTCACCAAAGGCCTCAATCATCATCTTGGTGGCCTTGATTAATTTTTCTTGATCCATTCTGCTACTTCCTCTTTCTTAATTCGTTGGGTAAGCCACTCCCGGTCCGGGGTGTCCCTGATTAGTTGGGCTAGGTGCCAATATTCCTGTTCCTTGCCAGACATGATTTCTTGCAGGGGCACCAGGACAAAGCGCCGGTTGGCCATTTCCAGGTGGGGAATCTTCAGGGTGGGGCTGGTTAACCGTGTGCACCCATACAAAACGATGTCTAAGTCGATCGTCCGCGGGCCCCAGTGGATTAAACGCCGCCGGTGAAGGCTTTGTTCAATGACGTGTAGCCAGGCTAACAGGTCCCAGGCGCTTAAGTTAGTGGACAGGCCCACGGCAATGTTGAGGAAGTTTGCTTGGACCACCCCACCGACCGGGGCCGTCTCGTAAACCGACGAAATGCTGGTTACCTCGATCTCCGGGCGCCGCTCTAACAACCGCACCGCTTGCTTTAAGTTAGCCAGGCGGTCCCCCATGTTAGTACCAATGCTCAAGTAGGCCTTAGTCCACATCGGACGCCCTCCCCGTCACCTCAATTTCAATGTTATCAAAGACGCCGGCAATTGGCACCGCATACTTGCGAATTCGCACCGTAATTGTCCCTAGGGCTGGGTACTGGGTCTGTAAAGTCTTTAATAACCCATTAGCGGTGCTTTCGATCAGGTTAAACTGGTGGCCTTCCAAAAACTCCTTGGTCGTGTCGTAAACGTCGGCGTAAGAAACCGTTTCGGTCAATTCGTCATGTTGCACCGCCGTTTCAATCGGGTAAGACATATCGAGGTCAACCTCTAGGCGTTGCCCCATCCGCTTTTCTTCGGCAAAGACCCCGTTATAAGTGTGAAAAACCATGTTATTAATTCGAATTTGCCCCATTCAATCACCTTTTCTCTTTATTTTGTTCGTTTTCTTCGTGCTTATCCATCATACCGCATTTTCTAATCAACGAGAACTCCCGGGAAGAAATTAAGGTAGGTGGTCAATAACCTCCGAGGTAGGCCTGCGGTTATCGACTACGTTTTCTGTCTAACATTTGGGAATACAGTAAGAGGCTAGGAAAAACGCTTTTCCCAGCCCCTTCTAAATTGTATTTATCGTGCGTTGAGCAAGACCGCCATCGCCACGATGTTATTGAGCATGTGGAGGGCGATGACGTTGCTTAGGTGACCGGTCTTGCGGTAAACAAAGGCAAAGACGGCCCCCATAAAGAAGTAAATCAAATACGAAACCGGCGTCGTGCTGGCGTGCTCCAGGGTAAAAACAACCCCGGATAACAAAATTGGCGGCCAAACCGCATCGTCTTTGAAAAACAGGTTCATTAAGACGCCCCGAAAGATCAGCTCCTCGGCCACCGGCGACAGTAAAATCCCGGAGCCGGCCACCAACATCATCATTAAAGACGAGCTTCCCATCAGGTTGGCGATCGTTTGGTTATTGGTCGTCTGGCTCTGGTGGTAGATAGCCTGGTTTAAAATCGCCAACACGTCTTCGCCGGCAATCATCACCAGGTAGCCCCCGATTAACCAACCGAGCCGGCTACCCACCCCCTGGGGCCTTGGTGTCCACCGGCGGTACTTGTAAAACAGGTGGGTCGCCCAAACGATAATGGCGACAAAGACCACTAAGTCAACGACCAGCCACCTGGTTGCCACCGAGGGATGACTGTACATATTCTGCTTAACCAGTAGTTCAAAAATTGGTGGAATCTGAATCGAAACCGCCAGTAACACCATGATCAGGACCCGCTTGGGCAGGGCCGGCCTTGTCTCGTCCATCGTTGACGCCCCCCTTTTTTACTTAACGGCTGCCGTTGACGACCGCACCACTAGTTCGACGGGTAAGCTAATTTGCTGGGTTGGCGCCTGCGGGTTACTAATTCGGCTGAGCAAAAGGGCGCTGGCCTTTTCCCCCAGTTCCTCAATTGGCTGGGCTACCGTCGTCAGTTGCGGGGTGACGTAGCGGTCTAAGTCAATCCCGTCAAAGCCGACCACCGATATGTCATCGGGGACCTTGACCCCCCGCTCGGCCAGTCCCCGGTACAGGCCAATCGCCATTTCATCGTTCGCGGCAAAGACCGCCGTCGGCTTGGTCGCTAAAACGGCGTCGGTGGCCTCGTAGCCCCCCTGCTTGGTGAGGGTGCCATAAACTACCTGGCTAGCCGGGTCAAAGTCGATCCCCTCTTCGGCAAGCCCGCGGACAAAGCCGTGCTGGCGCTCCTCAATGTTTTTAACGTTCTTAGGGAAGAGCAGCGTGATCTTTTGGTGCCCTTCCTTAGCCAAGTGCTTGGCAACTAGGTAGCCCCCCTGGTCGTTATCGACTTCAATCCGGTCGCCGTCCGGGGTGTCGTTTTGGTCAAAGAGTAGGTAGGGTACCTGGAGGGGCTTTAAAATCTCGTCGATCGTCTGGGTCGTTACCGAAGCCGAGGCGATGATCAGGCCGTCAACGGAGCGCTCCACCAGCCGCTGTAGGTAGTAGCGTTCCTGGTCTTCTTCGTGGTCGGCCGAAAAGATCAGCGGCATAAAGCCCGCCTGGCGCGTTGCCTTTTGGATTCCCTTGACAAAGGCGGCGAAGAAGGGGTTGGCAATGTTTGGTAACAAGACCCCGATCGTCTTCGATGAGCGCATGATTAGGTTGCGGGCGTTAAAGTCCGGGACGTAGTTCAGCTGTTTTTTAAGGGTGAGCACTTTTTCCCTGGTTTGTTCGCTAAAGCGCTGGCCCTTCCCGTTTAGGATCTGGGAGACCGTGGTGACCGAAACCCCCGCTTGCTTGGCGAGGTCGCGGATGGTGATTTTATTTGCCATGACTGTTCCTTCTTGTTGTTGATCTTAATAAAACAGTTTACTAAATTTTTAGTGTTCTGACCATTCCTCTTGCTTATTCCTGGTGGAAAACCTGATCCAAAACCTTGCGGGCGGTGGCGGTTTGCGTCCCGCGCACCCTTACGTAGTCGATCTGGGCCAGCAAGATTTCGTACTCCCATAAAGAAGATAAGTCGTGGGAGTTGAAGTAGTGGAGGGTTAGCTTAATCGTCCCCAGGTCGCTAATCACCCCGGTAAAATCGTCGCCCCCCTTGTACTTTTTGGTTCCAATCACCAGCGGCAAGTCATTTTGATAGGAGTCAGTTAGCAGGGTGCGCAAGATGTTTTTTCCCTGGTAATCGTGATCGTGCAAGAAGTCTTGTAGGTGCCACAGGTCAAAGTAACCATTTTCCTGGGCGACCTTGCACTTGAGCGAAACGGTCGTTAAGTAATCAGTTTGGCTCCGGACCCGGTGAATGGAGGCCAGCCGGACCGCCGTTAAACCGTTGATCTTACCGTCCCAATCGATCCCGAGTAAGAGGACAAACAATTCGTCGACGGCCAACACAAAGCCGACGTCAAAGGTCTCGCCAGCCTCGTCAAAATCGTGGACCTCCACCAAACTCCCCTGTTGTTTGCTGACGGCTAGTTGCGCCCGGATTTGTTCTTGTGTCATTAGTTCCATTTTCTTGTTCCCTTCTGGGCAAAGGGGCTGCCCGTTAATTTCATTATCCTCAATTATTTAATGATGGGCAAGCCCGAGCTTTTGTAGTAAAATTGTTTCGTTGCGAAAAAATTTTAAAGGGGAGTCATCATGGTGATTATCACAGCAGGAATGATCGGGGTTGGCAAGACCACCCTCACCGCCAAAATTGCCGAACACTTAAACACGAAGGCCTTTTTTGAACCCGTGGGGGAAAATCCCGTCCTCCCCCTCTACTACAAGGATCCTAAGCAGTACGGTTTCTTGTTGCAAATCTACTTTTTAAACAAGCGCTTTTCCATGATCAAGCAGGCCCTGTCCGACGACAACAACGTCTTGGACCGCTCAATTTACGAAGACGCCCTCTTCACCCGGGAAAACAACGCCGAGGGAAACATCACCGATACCGAACTGGGGGTTTACCTCTCCTTGCTCGATAACATGATGAACGACCTCGAACGGCTGCCCAAGAAGGCGCCGGACCTGATGGTTTATTCGGAAACCAACTTTGACACGATCCTCTACCGGATCAAAAAACGGGGCCGCGATTACGAACAAATCGACGCCAACCCCGAGTTAAAGGATTACTACTACAAGATGTGGTCGGCCTACAAGCAATGGTACCAAGATTACGATGCCTCGCCGAAGATGAAGATCGACCTTGATAAGTACAACTTAGAGGACGAACAAAACGTGGCCACCGTTCTGGCAATGATTGATGACCGCTTAAAAGAAATTCGATAAATTAGAAGTGCGGACCAACCATTGGCAGGGCACGGCACCTTCCTAACATTCAAAGCTTAAACAAAAGTCGTTGAGCGATCTTTTTCGCCCAACGACTTTTTATTTGGTCACTAATTTCCGCAACCAGGCGAGCAACCCCACCGAACCGGCACCACCGGCCACTGGCACCGGCCACGGGACCCCGCCAGCCTTTACCGGACTGGCGGTTTCCTTGGTGTTGGCCGGTGAAGCTGCAACTGAACTGGTGGCGGCGGAGCTTAGGGGCGCCGTCGTGACTTCAGCTGCTTGTGCTTGGCTGGTTGACGTTGGCGACGCCCCCTGTTGGTCATACTGGTCAAGTTGGTAAGCCTCAATCAGTTGGTTGAGCTTGGCCTGGTAATTAGGGTCGGTCGCGTAGGTCCCGGTTAAAGCAGCCGTCACCTGGCGGTAGCTGTTAGTAGTTGACCGGTGGACACCCCGGTAAAGCCCCTGGTTTAGCACCTTAGCGTAGTCGGCAAAGCTAGCGCTGACGTCGGCGTAGCTCTTAAAGCCGGCCGTAATCGTCACGTCTTGACCGCCCAGGTTTTCCGTGGTCGGCATTACCACCCCGGTTCCCTTGATACCAAAGAGGTTATGGTGTAACCGGCTCAGGTCACTGTTGCCCCAGTTAGATTCCAAGGCCGCTTGGGCAATCATCACCGACGGGTAGAGATCGTATTCCTGACCGATTTTGACGGCGGCCGGTGCCACCTGGTTAATGAATTGACGCTGGCTGATTGTCAGGGGCAAGGGAGCGTAGCGTTCGTGGTAATCGGCCGCCGGGGTGACCGTTGCCTCGGCTTGGCTAGCCACTGCGCTCCCGTCGCTGAGCGATTCCGCCAGTGCTGCCTGTTCATCCCCGCTATCACTTGGTGCGCTGGTCGCTTCCGTTGGTTCCGTACTTGACGCTGCGCTCGTTACTTGTGACGTAGAGGTTGAACTAGCGGCCGGCGCCTCACTAACCGGGTGGTCGGCAAGCCACTGCTGGCCTCTCGTTAATCCCTCCTGGTAACCGGCTAATTCCACCGGATCGGTTGGCTGGTGGTGCTCACCGGTCAGTAAATCCTCCCCGGCCAACTTGACTCCCGCTAGGTAACGGGCCTGTTCTTCTTGTGTCCACCCTTGATTAGTCGCCGCCTTAGCCGTCATTGGTAACGCTAGGGCTGTGATCAGGGTGGTGACTGTCATCAACTTCTTCATCAAAATCCCTCCTTCACCCTTAAATACGCAAGAATTGGGGAGGTTAACGAAAAACGCCCGGCCATTTTTGCCGAGCGTTTTTTCATTAGGTAGATTGCAACAATTAATCGAATTTTTCGGACAAGTCACCAAAGAAGACTTGGAGTGGCGTTTTCCACCCCAAACATTTCCGGGGACGCCAATTTAAGTACTTTGAGATCATGGTCAGCTCTTTGTCTGTAACGCTCTCAATTGGCTGATTCTTTGGAATGTGTAGCCGAAGCTCGCGGTTCAACCGTTCGTTGGTTCCGCGTTCATGTGGCGCATACGGGTGAGCAAAATAATGGGCAATTCCGCAGGCTTCAATTTCCTTGAAGCCTGCGAATTCCTTACCGTGATCACTGGTGATTGACTTGATCAAGCCACACAACTCCGCGTTAAGCTCTAGGATTGCCTTAGTCATAGCTTTACTATCACGTCCCGGTAAACGACGAATAATCATTAGTCGGGACTTACGATCAGTAAAGGTAGCTAGGACCTCGCCCCTGGTTTTT
>SKEY01002839.1_pt1 | contig 16969 bp, 11 predicted proteins | sample 4843871 | NCBI WGS metagenome assembly SKEY01 (sample SAMN11008797, study PRJNA524170) | human gut metagenome | biome: Human fecal sample; material: Feces; isolation source: fecal sample from pouch patient p36 | host: Homo sapiens | place: Israel: Tel-Aviv | collected 2016-12-04 | reverse complement strand
ATTTTTCGTTGGATTTCAAGGGAATTTTGTAATTATTTTGGGAATTGAAAAGTTTGCGACGCTTATTTTCACTACATGAAAGAAAATGTATATAAAATGAAAGAAAAGACCTGTTTTCAAGGCCTTTTCCCCTTCTTATTCAATTACAATTTTCACCGTATTTGCCGCATTGCTGCGATAAAATGCCGTTGTTTCTGTATTGATGATCACGACATCGTTCACCGTGGCATTTATGATTTCCAGTATGCCCTGCTCTGTTTCCGCTTCCTTATTTATGATAAAGCTGACACTTCCCCTTCCGCTGGTTTCGCGAATCTGATAGGTTCCATACGGCAGGTTTTCCAGTTGCTCGGTGAAGTCATTATCCTTATCCAGCGTTACAAAGCGGTTAAAGGAGTCGGATGTGACCTGCATGACATAGGACTGTGTATCCGCAGGACGCTGCAGCTCTCCCTGCGCATCGCGAAGCTGCTTGGTCAGTTTGATGGTACCGTTTTGAACACCGCTGGTGCGGTTGATGATACCGACGACCATCGTTGTCCCCGGCAGTACGGTAAATTTCGCCTCATCCACAAGCTCGGGTGAATTGACCAGATACTGTACCGGATAAGGAGAACCGATTTCCTGCACCTCATAGGTCCCGCTTGGATACGTTGTCAGTGACTGATGCCAGCTGTTATCCACATTCAGATCATACACCTGATCAATGCCTTCCCCGCGAATACGGAACTGGTACGTATCCGGTGCTGTCGGCGGCAGATAGTTGCCGTCATCATCCAGCATATACTTGAACACTTCAATCGTACTGCGGTTGACGATCAGCTCATTGATGACTTCCACGACATTGCTGACAGCATCCCCCATGGTGATGGTGGCACTATCGGTTTCCGCTCCCCCGTTTACCCGATAGGTTGTGATGAACTGCTCATTATTGATTTCCCGGATGCTGTAGGTTCCCTTCGGCAGATCATTGACCACATAGGTGAAGGAGTTGCCGAAATTCAATTCCACACGGCGCATCGTCGTCATGTTGTAGATTTCCACGACATACTGGTCACCATCCGCCGGACGGATCAGCGTACCGTTTGCCTGCTTGATGAATTTTGTGATTTCCAGCTTGCCGTAGCTGCTGCGCTGGGCGTTGATAATGCTGACATTGTGTGCATCGCGACCGATCTCCACTGTAGCCGTGGAGCTTTCCTGGGCATCATCTACGATATACGTCACTTCATAGCCGTTTGGATTCTGCTCTGAAATCTGATAGGTTCCCTCTGCCAGATCGCGCAGTGTGGTCTTCCAGCTGTTACTTTTCTGCAGAACAACGCTTGTCTGCATACCCGCACCGCTTACCGTAATGACAAAGCGTTGGGTATCATTCGGCAAGACGAGCTGTCCGCTGGCATTGCGGATAAGCTTGGATAGCGTGATGGAGCCGCTGCTTCCCCCTGCTGTATCAATCATCGCCACCTCATTGGCGTTCTTTTCCACATGCACGATGCCGTTTGCAACCTCACTGCCCCCGTTGATGATATACGTGACCTGATCATCGCTGTCCACTTCATCGATCACATACCAGCCATCCATCAGATCCTTAATAAGGATGCTCCAGTGATTGGCTGCATTCAGGGTAAACACCTCATTATAGCCCGGCTTAGATACATGTACCCGGGTCACAAAATCCTGCGCGGGCCGTTGCAGCTTGCCATTTACCCGCATGAACTTCTCGATACGGATACTGCCGAAGACTTCCTTCACCGTATTGATGATCTGCACGGTGCTGACATTCCCCTCCACATTGACAATGGCGCTGTTAACCTCACTTGCACCGTTGACAATGTAGCTCACATCATAGCGGTCATCGACCTCATCCACGACATACACACCATCCTCCAGAGAATCCACCAGCAGCGACCAGTTGTTTTCACGATTCAATGTGAACACCTCATTGTAGCCCGGTCGTGAGATATGAATGGTGGAAACAAAATCCTCATCCGGACGCACCAGATTCTGATTACGGCGCATATATTTATCCAGCTGAATGCTTCCCTTTCCAGGTGTCTGCGGTGTATTGATTATCTGTACGGTATTGCTGGTGCCGTCCACGCGAATGACACCGCTGTCCACTTCACTACCCCCATTGATGATGAAGCTGACAGCATCCATCGTTGTTGTTTCACTGATGACATATTCCCCTGCTGGCAAATCAGAGAGCACACGCATCCAGCGGTTGGAGGCATCCAGTGTGATCAGCTCGTTAAACGAAGGTCCGGATACCAGGAAGACATAGGACGCATCCTTTTGCGGACGCATGAGCATACCATCCTGACGGATATATTTGGCCATGGTGATACTGCCGTGCTCCTGATGCTGTTCACGATTGATGATCTGCACCTGATGGGCACTGCCGTTCACTGTCACAATGGCGCGATCCACCTGAGAACCGCCGTCGATAATATAGCTGACATCCTCATGATCCAGCTCATCGATGACATAGGTTGCGCCCGGTAACGGCCCGATCGTCTCCGTGAAGCTGTTTCTGGAGGATAATGTGAAGATCTCGTTATAGCCCGGTGAGGAAACATGGATGCGATAGCTGCCTGATTGCGGCTTGCTCAGCAGTCCCTGTGCATCCTCTACATATTTGCTCAAGGTGATGCTGCCGGTGTTGCCTGTCCCCTGCGGATTGATGATATTCACCGTATTGGCATTCTGCATGACATGAACGATTCCCCTTGCCAGCGGTGCCGCATTATTAACGACATAGCGAACACCCTCCTGTCCACTTTCCTCGATGACCTCATACCAGCCGTCCTTTAAATTGCGCAGACTGGCATAGAAGTGATTTGCGTAATTCAGAAGAACTCTGCTTGTTTCCTCTTCTCCCTTGATGCGTACCCAGAAGCTGTCCTGCTCGGACGGATAGCGGTAACACCCCTCCGTGTCACGAATGAGCTTGCACAGCTCAATGCTTCCCTCATGCGGCTGCTTTTCCTCATTGATTACCTTGACATCCACGTTTTTCGCTTCCACATTGATGACAGCACTTTCTGCTTCCTTACCCCCGTTGATGATATAGCTGACATCATGCGTTGTATTCAGCTCACGCAGCTCATATACCCCCATCGGAAGATGCTCCAGCGTTTCCTTCCAGCGGTTGCAGGAGTTCAGCGTAATGATCTGATGGAACGCTTCTCCCCTGACGTCCACCTCAAACTCCTCTTCCTGCTGCGGTTTCTTCAGACAGCCGCAGGATGCATCGCGCATGTACTTGGAAAGTGTGATGCTTCCCAATGCACATTTCATTACATTGACAGATTGTACATGCACATCACTGCATAACACGATGGTACCATCGCACTCGCGTGCATCATCCACCAGATAATACAGCTCCTTGAATTGCGGATCCTCCTTCTGAATGACCTGATATTCCGCCTGCGGAAGCTCCACCGCCTGATGCCAGTGATTGCGCTCATTCAGCACGAAGGTCTTATCCATATGCTTCCCCTTGACCTGCATATGGAACACCATGTCCTTTGACGGCGCTGTAAGATCATCCTCACAATTCTTGACGACTGCCTCCAGATGCAGCTTCGCGACAGCCTCGCTTGCATTCAGCACGGTAATGTTTACTGCTTCATCCCTGACCTCAAAGTACCCGCTATCCTTCGGACACTCCTCATTGATCTGATAACGGACCTCATGATCCCCCAGCTCACGGATTTCATAGGCGCCGTTTGGCTGCCTGCAAAAGGTCGCTGTCCAGTCATTGCTTCTATCCAGAACACATTCCTGTTTTTCCTTATCATGCAGAAGCTGGATACGGAAGGTATCGTTTCGTTCCGGCTTAAAGCGTTCTTTGAAACCGTTTTCCATGCATTTGGTAACGGTGATGTCGGCACGGCGCGGCTGCTTGATCACAGCACAGACGCTTACACATTCCCCGTTTAACTCAATGCAGACTACATCCTCGAATACGCACTCTTCAATTTCAAAGCGAACCGCACCGGCATCAAGCACACGCAGTGTATAAGAGCCCGGCTGCAGATTCTTCAATTCATCGCAGAAGCTATTGCGGCTGTTCAGGCAGAGTGTTTCCTTGCAATGCTCGCTGACGATTTCCACACGTACCTCTTCGCCCGGACACAGATCACGGCGAACGCCGTCCTCCTCCATGAGTGCACCAACACGGATGCAGCCCTTTGGACACGGTGTATTTACCATGGTGATGCAGACATCCTCATCACACACATCCACGACGGCAGACGCACACGGCAGATCATTGATCAGCCAGCTGACCTCATAGCCCTCGCATGGAACCTCACGTACCTCATAATGTCCCTGCGGCAAATCATACAGGCGGACACAGAAATCATTTTCGCTGTTTAGCTCGATTTTCTGTGTGCACATATCGCTTTCCACGATGGCACAGAAGGACTCACCATAGGATGGCATGACCAGGTTACCGTCTGCATCCGCGATACGCTTCTCCAGCAGCATACAGCCGCAGCGCTCCTCTTCGTTGATGATCGTAACATGCATGCTTTCTCCCTCGAACAGGAAGTAGCAGCTCTCATGCAATTCCCCGTTGATGTCATATACATGCTTACCGCCGCCCAGCTCACGCAGCTCATAATGCTGGTTGGCCAGATTGCTCAGGCAGATGCAGAAATCATTGCCGGCATGCAGTTCATATACCTCATGACAGTTCTTGCCCTTGAGCAGCACACGGTATACGGCATCCTCATCCGGCATCACGATACGGTTTCCATCCCGTATGCGTTTTTCAATTGTTACAACGCCCTGCCGCTGTTCACTGTTGATGATGTCGATATATTCATCATCACGTCCCAGTGTAAAGCAGGCACGCTCGCAGCTTTCCCCGTTGACGCGGTAGCGGACATTCCAGTTTTCATCGACCTCACTGATTTCATAGCTTCCCTCCATCAGATCATCGAAATATACACAGAAGTCATTGCGTGCACACAGGCGGTAGGTGCGGCTGAAGCCCTGTCCCTGTAGCAGGAAGCGGAATTCATCCTGCGGACACGGCATGAACAGCTCCCCATGCGCATCCTCGATATACTTGGTAACGCGGACACTTCCTGTGCAGTCGCTTTCCTGATTGACAATCAGAACCTCCACATCGCACTGCCCCAGCTCGACATTGCCGAAGCTTTCCTCGTTGCCGTCTATGACGTAGCTGACGCGATAGCCCAGATTATCCTTCTGCACAATACGATAGCGTCCCTGCGGCAGCTGATCCAGAATCACACACCAGTTGTTTTCCGCACGCAGACAGACGTGCTCACTGCACTCTCTACCTTCGACCAGGATATCCAGAAGCATGCCTCTGGATGGACGCTGCATGTCCCCGTTGCAGCAGCGAACAACACCACGCAGCTTCAGCATACCGCTGTTGCGGCGGCGGTTGATGATGCTGACCTCCTGATTGGACCCATCCATATACACGATGGCATCGCATTCATCCTGCTGATTGACGATATAGGAAACATCATAATCATAGCTGTCCAGCTCGGTAATCCGGTATTCTCCTGCCGCAAGACCCTCCAGCATGACACACCAGTTGTTTCCGGCCTTTAACAGATACGTTTCCTTGAAGCAGGCACTTTCCACACAGACTTCAAATTCCTCATCACGCCCCGGCTTGACCAGCTCACCGCTTCGTGTTTCTTCAAATTTACAGATTTTCAAAACACCGCAGCTGCTCTTCGCAACACTGTTGATGATGCGGATTTCATTTTCACAGCAGTCATCGACAACAAAGCGGGCATGACGGCACTCCCGTCCGCAGTTGACCTGATAGCTGACCTCATACTCACACGGTGCATCCTCACGCACCTCATAGCTGCCGAAGCGCAGATCATCGAAGCACATGCACCAGTCGTTATCCGCATTCAGCTCGAAGCAGCGTTTACAGAAGTAGGAGCTGAGGGTCACAGAAAAGCACTGATGCTTCTGCGGCTTAATCAAATCACCGAATTCATTGCGTACATATTTGCAGATGCTAACCGTACCTGCATTGCGTTCCTCATTGATGATCGATACACAGAATGCATTGTCACCATGGATGCGGATACAGGCACTTGTACTCTCTCTTCCCCCGTTGATAACATAGCTTGTTGTATAATCGGTATTACAGCTCACTTCCTCAATGACATATTCCCCATCGCACAGATTGGCGATATCCACACAGAAGTTGTTGCTGGCATTCAGATTGAAGGTTTCATTCATACCGCAGCCGCTGACCATGACCATGAACTGCAGATCCTTCGACGGCTTGGCAACACTGCCGTCACAGCTGCGAATAAACTTGCAGATGCGAAGCGGTGAGGTCATACCTTCACAAAGCCCCATATTCTGCTGGGAATTGATAATCATAACTGATGCCTGCTCACAGTCGTTCAGCTCTACATTGGCATAGCACTGCTCCTCATGACCATTTACGATATAAACCGGATTCGCTTCCATCGGATCACTCAGCTCACTGATATCATAATAGCCCGGCAGCAGTCCGCAAAGCATGGCGCAGTAGTCATTATCCTCGCTCAGCTCAATCAGACGATCATCACTGTCAGAGATAACGCGAACCTGGTAAACCTCACCGCAGCCCGGCTTGCACAGGTGTCCATTTTCCATACGGATATACTTTTCGATTTTCAATACGGTGTCTGCACGTAGTTCATTGATCATGACGAGTTCATTTTCCTGCGGCAGCAGATCAAATCGACCATCCGAGGTTTCTCCCTCATCATTGAATCTCCAGCGGGTCAGATACCCTGTACATCCGCTTTCCTCAACCATAGTATAGCCTGGCAGCAGGTCACAGATGGTTTCCTGAAAGTCATTGGATGCATCCAGGGTAACACACTGCTCCTGCCCATTCTGCATGACATGCAGGGTAAATGCCATGTCCCTCTGAAATTCCAGCGGGTCCCCATTCATATCAACTAATTTCTTTACGACATGCAGCTGTGTCTCACCCAGCTGCTGATTGATGATGCGGACTGTGCGGTGAGAGGTCGTACTCGTGAAGATTACCGTGGCGTAGTCCTCCTGCTGAATTTCCTCATCCACCAGATAGGTGATATCCACCTCATCCCCGTTGATCATCTGCTGTCCGCTTTCATCCGTCTGTACAATGACATGCTGTACTGCCTGGATATCGGAAATCGTGATTTTTCCAATACCGGTAGCCGGATCGATGGGTACATCATAATAACAGCATTCGTTCTGGGAGTGACAGACCTTGACATGACGCATTCTGCGTATGTCTCTGGCACTACCGTCACGCATCCTCTCTTCTATGACAATATCCATGCTCGCATTTTCTATGCACGGCTGTGCCGTTTCCAGAAGGCTGACAGGCAGCATGCGGTAAAAGACGTTCCATAAGCGTTTGCTCATCTTTATCCTCCTTCTTCATATAAGCGATTCATTTCTTATACATTCTAGTATATGAGCCCACATGGAAATTGTTCTACAAAATAAAAGAACCGTTAATTCAACAACGGTTCCAGCTGCAGCAGCACATAGGGCTGCCCCTCGATTTTGATTACATGTACACGCAGTACAGCATAGGTATTCTTCATGTGCAGTGTTACAACAAACGGGATATCATATTCATTATTCATTACAATCACCTGCTTTATCGTATGTAAAAAGCTTAAACGTGTACATCCTCATCGTAGATGCACACCATAAAGGTATAGTAGAATACCAGCACCAGACACATGACAACACCATAGACAACAGATACAAGAAAGGCAGGAAGAAGCTGCATATTATCAAACAGGGAAAGTCCCAGCTCCATCGCATCCATGAATGGATTGCTGCGGGTCATGATATCCACAACACCGCTGTTTGCAGCAAACAGGGTTCCATATTGGAAAAAGGCATTCATGAACGAGGTATAGGCAAAAGCAATTAAAAAGATGACCAGCATACTGTAAAAGGAAGAACGGTAATGCCGAATGATCTTAACAAAGGCAGCCTTTATGATGAGAAACGGATTCCGCGCCCCGTCATAAATGGCAAAGCAGGCAAATACCTGCACCGGAATATAAAACATCATCAGCACAAGCATGATTGGAGTCAGTATGGTATTGATACTGCTCATATCCGCAAGCATCAGCTGAAAGGAAAGCCAGCTGCTCCCCACCATTACGACAAACAGCAGGGTCTGCACCCCGATGAGAGGAAACATATAGTCCTTCATCGTAAGCGTACGTACATCTTCCCGTTTGGTACGGATAAACTGAAACATGACAATCAGATATACATAGGCAGCCACAACAACGATCAGATAGAGAAACAGGTAGGATACCAGCATACTGCCCGCCCGGCTGACAACCGAAATTCCCATACTGTAAATCGAGCAGTACAGAATACTGAGCAGCATCAGCATAATCAGCAGACTGGCAATGCGTTCTCTTATATTGGTAAATGAAAGAAAGTCTTTCCAAGTTTTCATAATATCACCTCAGGTATAGGTTATTCTACCATATTTCATGTAAAATGGGAAATGCTAAAAGGATAAGTTTGGCACTGTGCAGGCGGTGCTCAGATATGAATAGTTTCCATAGATAAATTTTATTGCTGATCCTTATCTTTAGTGTCTAAAATTTCCTTAATATGTAAAAATCCTCCTGCAAGCCACACAGGAAGACCTCAGTAAACAGGATACAGTATTTTATTGATGTCACGCATGAACGTACATCTCAACCTGCTTTCCCCGATGCGCAAGTCCTATTTTGATAACATTTTGTATATCGTGATCATATTTCTTGTCTATGATTTGATCACATGCAAGCTTCGCCAATTTTGTAAGGTCAATATTTTCGTCTTTTGTATATTTCAATTCAAATAACAGTGAGGGTTCTCCACTCGTTTTGTTGCTTAACAAAATGTCATACCTACCTTCCCCATGCTCCCGATTGCTCGAAATTTCATAAGCATTTCCTAACCGCATTAGAAGACCTAATAGAAGCGTCTGGTAAGAATTCTCATTTACTAAATCAAAATAACTTATAGTATCCATCAGAATTTTACGATATCCGCTCAAAAACCCTTCCCAGTCTTTTTGAAGGAGCTTATAAGTTAAAACATCGATACTATTCTCATCTACATGAAGATAATGTGCTGTGATTGCACTAAATTCACTCATGATTTCTTTATTAGGAATTCTTAATTCATATCTTCCGAGTAATGAATCAAGCGTATCCTGTACGGTTAGATATCCGGCATTCAGGCACTGCCCGCCTGAGGCGCAAACAGCCCCCATAAACTGCTTGTTTCCTTTAGCTCATAAAAAGATGTTTCGAAATTTACAAGTGTTCTAACTGTTCCGATCCTTATTAATTCTTCATATCCCTCTTTAAATGAAGCATCACAATCTTTCATTGCCACTTTTATCATTTTATTAGAACTGGTATTCACCCAGTAAGGCATCAATACTTTACGTTCCGCGTAATTGATAATGGACCAGGGATTAAAAATGTCTACGCCTCCCATATTATAACCGTCATATAATGCGCGTACTTCATCCGTATACTTCAAATCATAATATGCTAACAAGTCTTTTACCTCATTCTTTGTAAATCCAAAGTATTCTGCATATTCTTTATCCTTTACTGTACATACAAGCAGATTATTTAAATCAGAAAAGAGGCCTCTGCCCGCCTTAGGCGTATTCTCTTTCGCAACGCGCTGTATGCCTGTCAACATAGCAAATTGTAAATCATCACTTGTTTTCAAAGCCGTATGCAGGAGTGCTGATAAGGCACCGCTCACTTCTTTATAAAATCCCTGTGTATGGGCTTCAATAAACGGTGTGTCACGCCTTGGGCGGGCAGCGCCTATTCGTCTATAAACAACATAACGCGTTTTTTGTAATATTGATGACATTTTTTCATTAAAAAGCTGATTGCATGGTCAACTGGCTCCAAGTTTTCGTCTTCAAGATCAGATAATCCCCGTAAAATCAAATCAAATCTAGGTTTTTCAAACATACTGAGTTTTTCTAAAACACATGCATATTCATCATAAACATTTAATAATTGCTCCTTTATAGATTTCACTATCCTCCTCTTAGATTCTTTTGCATCCGCAAAAGATAAAAATATTGTTGGATACGTATTTATATAGGAAGCATACTCTGTTTTCATAATTGCTGAAGCTTCAAAAATGCTAGCTGAATTCTTGGTAACATCGAAAAAATCTGAAAGCACGCCATGGGTGGGCAGCGCCTGCTCATATTGATTGTCTTCCCCGCTACTAGCGCGCCTTTTGTCGGATACCAAAGGTATCGGCAATATTTCGGTGAAAGCGTCTTGGTCGTGTAATCAGTGTAACAGTTGTTTTCCTTTCCAGAAACTCCGCAATCATCACGCCTCAGGCGGGCAGTGCCTGCTTTTATCAACTGTGTAATAATCTTCAACCCGTAATTTCTGATAACCGTTAACTCCTATTGGTATGGCTTTTTTCAAAATATCACCGCCTTCTATATATATTATACCTTAATTTCATAATTCAGACATCCTAATCGAGGAAAAGGATTCATAAATCACCGTACTGCTAAAGCATATTAGTCCAGTTCTTTTCAATGTATCACTAGATATCTGTATCATAGCATGAATTCATCTCTTTATGGCGAAAAATCAATAAATTGTGGATTTTAATGCACTATAATCAAGTTTTTTCTACACCACGGTTAATCAAAGCATTCTGGTAAATCAATCTTCTATTATAAAATTTCTATACGTAAAAAATCCTCCTGCCGATATTGCAGAAAGAATTTTTTATTGCATTTTATGTACCTTTCACAAAACAAGCCTGTGCAGGAAATCACATATGGATGTATATTGCTCGATATTAAAGCTTCCTTTTTGAATGTCTCCATGAACATCGCCTCACAGATGAGCCCGCTAGAAATAGTATAATAACCAAATACTTAATGAAATTGAAATTATGATATAGAAAGAGATTTCCCTGAACCAAGTCAAAGACAGTGGCATACAAGATAAAATCAGCACCGTTATAATAAAGAATCATTGGAAACAATAATATAAATAAACTCAAAAAGCAGCTAACAAGAGGATTTTCACATTTTTTAGATATTAGGGCTATGATACAGCCGCTGAACACTACACCCGAGCACCGGATGAAATACAGCAAACAAGCATACTGCAAACATGAAATTTTCAATGGTAATGAAGATGCAACGCTCCAATCATTAGGTACTACAGCTTGCAATGGAGCATCCCATTGAAACATTGGATACAGTTTATAAAATGCAAATGCATCACTTAGATTGTAAAATAAATACATGAGTATCGACACCATTAGTACAACTATGAATTTAGCTCTATTCCTCGACCTTCTGCCCTTCTTTGTAGTCTCATACAATATATACTCCTTTTTCTGCTGATCAAAGGTATAGATTCCATGTAAAGCAAATACAAGAGAAGCTATCAAAAGGATACTCATTTGAATATCTCGCTCTTGTGTATTCATTGCAAAAATAGCCTGATATCCCTTTTTATAAACGAGCACCTCACTCTCTTGATAATCCTTATAAAAAATATAGAACGCCGTTTTTTCTTTTATTTGATTCATACTCTTTTTCAATAAAGACTGGTAATCTGCTTCCGATGCTGCGATTCCCCTATCTTTCTCTGCAGCAAGCTTCGTCAGCTCTGCTTCCTGCTTCTCATACAGCTTGTATTGTTTTTCAATATTACGTTTCTTAACAGGACTCGGTACACCGCCATATTCTTTGTATAATTCCATCACCTTTTCTTCGATGATAGAATCCTGACGCTGACCAGCAATTGTATAAACATAATATCCCTGATAAACACACAGCAGTATACATATGATAAAGAATTTATTGTTAACTATAATTTTTTGAATTTCATGCACCAATAGACTGGTATGCTGTACAAACGCAATCGAATAAGCATTCCAGCTAGGTACCCTCACCTTATTATGTGAAAATAGGAATAGCGCCGTAAAAAGGAACATGCATATGATAATACATAAACATAGAAGTTTAGCCAATGATATTGTACAAGAATGAAATGTAAATACTATATGATTTTGAAAAAAAGTATGTGTATTACTGATTTCATATAAATTCAGGTAATGAAAGATGCGCAATATAGAGTTGACTGAAATAGTTTGGACAAGCAGATAAGAAATCGCCAGCAATGCACTCATTAAAAGGATAGAAAGCTTCTGAAAGCATTGATACAAAAATGCAAATATCATTGCCAAAGTAAAGCCTGTAATGATTTTTATCACCAATGTAATCCCATACCACAAACCTACATTTCCTTGAAATGCGCTTGTGTACAGAGAAGGTATGCTTTGGATGGATGCTTCCCAATTTACGCCGCCGTACAACCCCTGCAGGAGAAGCAGATATCCTCCTTCTATTAGGATCGTAAGCAAAATACCCGTAATGAAGATAACAATGCATTTAGAAAAGCGGGATGTGACTCTTCCATATTTCGTAGTCGTTATCAAAGACGTCATATCTGCACTTTCATCGCACTGCAATATGATAATCGATATAAATAACCAAGCAAAACAAATCATCACAGAGACAGAGCTTGTCACATAACGATCAAAAACAAGGAAGCCTTCATCAGTGAAGCTTGTTTTACGAAGCCTTTCATAGGTACTTTTTGTGAATTCCAACTGCTGTTGCTTCTCATCCGATATTGTAATATGCATGGGATTGTTTTTGAGGAAATCTGTTTTCTCCAGAATACCATCCAGATAGGATTCATACTCCGTTATACGATTATAATAGGTATGAAGATATTGGTATATCTGCAAATAAGCATTCATACTTGTATAGCGATCCGATTGCAGGAATTTTTGATATTCCGATAGAAATTCTGCATCAACCTCCTGGGCTTCCATATCATTATGGAAGGCTTCAGATAAATGACGCTGCTCTTCATATTGCTTCACCTGTGTAAGAAATGTATAATTTTTTTCTACCCAAGCCTTTTTATCCTGCAGATTTTTCCCATTTAATTTTTTATTTATGCTAAAATAAACATCCTTATGTTTCGCCATTATATCATGACTCTGTAATTGTTCCATATACAGAAAGGTGAATGTCGCAAAAAGAAGAAGAAGGATGGCAACGAGCAGATTGCGCTTTGATGTAAGCTTCCTTATCTCATATCGTATAAGTTGCATAAAAATTATCCCATATAATACAGATAAGCATCTTCAAGGGAGGGGAGAATAGAGCTTTCAGTGACTTCATCAACTATATAGCGTACATGAAATACAGTATCCAAACGCAATGACCTTGTAATTCTATGTGTTCTCTGAAATTCCTCCCATGCTTCTTCTGCAATCATTTTTTCCTGCACTCTTCCCTTTAAGCGTTCAATCAACTCCGTTATACTACCTTCAAACAACAGATTTCCTTCCTTTATGAATAATATTTCTTTTGCAATTGTCTCAATATCCTGCATAACATGCGTTGCAATTAAAACAATTTTATCTTTTGCAATCGTAGAAATATAATTACGCAAGCGTATTCTCTCCAATGGATCCAAGCCTGCCGTTGGTTCATCAAGGATCAGTACCTTTGGATCATTTAATAGCGCCTGCAGGAAAAATAATCGTTGTTTCATTCCTCCGGAATAGGCTTTGATTTTTCGATTCAGATAGGTATCCAAATTAAGTATCCTACTCAAATCATTAATCTTTTCATTCGCTTGATCTTTTTTTATACCTTTTAGTGCAGCCATATAATACAAAAACTGCTTTGCAGTAAATTCGCCGTATCCGGCTGTTATTTGCGGCATGTAGCCAAGAATATCGCGATAGGTAGAGCCCATCTTTTTTATTTCATCTCCACAATAAGAAATTGTGCCTTCATATTGTGTTAAATTTGTTGTAATCATTTGTAATAGAGTACTTTTCCCTGCACCGTTCGGTCCGATAATACCGTAAACCCCTGGGTGAAGCACAAAGCTCACATCACGCACGGCTACCGTTTTCCCATAATTCTTCGTCACCTTTTGGACATTCAACGATATCATGAGGCACCCCCTTATTTTAATTCAATTTGTACATACTTTTGGAATTTATCCTCTTTGATCGGATACCTATAAAATTTATTTCCATTCGCAAAATAAAATGATTGATGGATGATTCCCTGAGGTAGCCCTTCCGAGTGTTCCAAAGCTGTCTTATCAAGCATTTCTCCTTTTCTGTTAAACAGATAAAGATTGTTCATATCAATATCGCTCAGGACAATATAGTCATCATTTACAAAAGCACTGAAGGAATAGGTATCCAATAATTTCTTTTTCTTATTTGATTGTACATCATAGTAAAAGACACCTTCCTTTTCTCCATTACCGACTTCAATTAAAAACTGGCTGCTTGCATAATAAACGCTTTTCTCCTTCTGCCAGAGCTTTAGGCTGTTATCAGTAAGTGATCCTTTCAATATTGCATTTTTTACGACTTCTTGTTTATCCTGATAAATTTCTGTAGTTATATATACACTGTCATCTTCAAAGAACATATTTACAATATTTGTATCAGGCTCTAATTCAAAGCATACTTCATCCTCATTATCAGACAGGTCATAAGCGTGCACCTTGTTGCTCTCTGCATAATATAAAACATTCCTATGTATTGTGAAGGCAAAGGAAACAGCCTCGCCTTCATCACTTTTTGTGACAGAAAGAAGCTTTTCTTCCTCCGTTCCATCAAAATTACTTCTTATAATGGTTTCTGTTAAGTGATCTTTTTTATCAAAGCCTTCTACTACATAATAAAGCTTATCTCCATATACAGTATAGTTTGAACGCATTTCATCAGAAACGCTACTACAGCTATCTACATTGTCGAAATCACATCCAGATTCAGGATTTGAATCCATTATATTGGTGTTTTTACCATCATAAAAAACTGTAAATTTATGTGTTCCCTCAGAATTTTCATAAACAGGGAACAATAATGCCCCACCTTTAATATCTGCTATGAAAGAGGAAGATGCCATAGAATTTTTCAGTGTAGCATAATCAGCTTCATAATGTAGGGCTTTCTCATCGACTTTCTGTGTCTGCTTGCCACTGCAGCCGCTTAGCAGAGAAAATACTAGGAAATATAAAGCAACTCTAGCGATACATCTTCTCATAATATAACCACCTTTTCTCAATTATAATGTAAAAGCAGGATGCCTTCATATGTAAAAAGCAATGAAAGCATATAGATTTGTATACCAATATAGAATGAAAATAGTCGGAAAATCAGCAAATTACACACATAGATAAAGACATTTAACGTGTCCATACTTTTTCTTTTAAATATGATTTTCCCAAATGCATAGAGTACTATATCAAACCACAAATTATAGAATAACGAATAATTAACGCACTGGTTTTTCTAATTTCATAATAAGCTATTCCCTCCTCTATGTCAACTCTTTATAATTAATATACATGTAAATTATGCAAAAAAAATCCTCCTGCCGATATTGCAGAAAGATTTTTACTTTCTTATTTTATATTGATCCAGCGAACCTTACCATCCTCATACACATTTGCACTCAATAAATACAAGGGAACCAGTAAATAAAACTGTACCACATAATACAATCCATAGATGCCAATGATACTGATCAGCGCCTGTGTATTCTTTGCAGCACTTGTGAATACCTCCATCAGATTGTTACTGATATCATTTCCCAAAAAGGATGTTACCACAAGCAGAATACCGATTTGAGCGATAACAAACCAAAGCATATACACAAGGGATCCTCGAAGAATCACACGGATTTGTTCCCACAGCAACTGAAAGCTCCCCATCACAAGTGCTTTAATCCGGGTAACACCATCATAAACACCATAGGCAATCAGTGCATTCCACAAAATAAAGAAGACATTCAGCACACTCATGCCCACATAGTACAATGGTGGAACCATGATGAGAAACGTTGCCACGGTACTGACCAACAGCTGAATCAAGCTTACAATCAATCCTGCCAGAATCAGATACACAAAGCGGGAAGCGCCGTATCGTATATCCTTTACACCAAAGGATTCATTTCGCACCCTTTGAATAAACAGAAACAGGATTACATAGTTGACCAGTGAAAAAAACAAAGAGAGAAGAAAGCTTAAGATGGAATACACCAGTGATTTGGCATCCATCACAAAAACCAGAGAATCCTTACACAGGGATATCAGCAGGCTGGAAACAAGCAGAATGGCAAACAGCCGCAGATGATGCCCCTTTAGCTGTACAGAAAGCTGTTCCTTATATTGTTGATATGTTTTCATAATTACCTCCATATGACCCGCCGCAAACGGGCTTTGATGCTTGAACTTCTGAAAGCCCCCGGTTTCCCCGGCTTCCACATTCATAATACAAACCATTATACGAGAAAGTGAAAAGAAAAGCAACCGCTCAAAGAGCATGCTGCTTGGTGATTTCGGATTCCCTTATGGGAGTGGCATACTGCAAAAAATATTTTTCAACCTTTTTGCGTGACACGCATTTCAAAGAGATGCACTGGTGATTCTTCAATTCGATATTCAATACATCCAAATCATTGCGGCTGGAGGTGATCGACCATTTTGCTACATCCTGCCAGAACAGCAGAAAGCACTCCTCCTTGCCATTATTAAGATAAAAGACTGCATAGGTTTCATAAAATTCAATCAGCACGACATCTTTCACAAATAATAGGCAATACAGAAACAGAAAGGTTATTACGATTCCTATCAGATAGACACGGGTAAACAGCAATGCAATCCCGATGAAAAGGAATACGGCAATGATCAGATACGGCTTTGCATTGATCTGATCGATTTTTCTGCCGTCTGTGGGCAAATTTCTGATTTTTAGCACCTTACTTTTTACGTTCACGTTCGACACCTTCTTATCTAGAAATTATTATATATGA
>SKEY01002836.1_pt1 | contig 16985 bp, 13 predicted proteins | sample 4843871 | NCBI WGS metagenome assembly SKEY01 (sample SAMN11008797, study PRJNA524170) | human gut metagenome | biome: Human fecal sample; material: Feces; isolation source: fecal sample from pouch patient p36 | host: Homo sapiens | place: Israel: Tel-Aviv | collected 2016-12-04 | reverse complement strand
CCACTTGCTGATACTGGTTTCAAAGTAATTATGGCAACAAAGTTGTGTTTCAAAGTTTAATTAAGGACAATTTTTCGATATAATGACTTTAACTAAAATTACTGGAGGCACGATAATGAAGAAATATTTTAAAAGAAAACAATACGACTATCGAATTATTATTGAAGCCGTTGGCCTATACTGCCATTTTCCTTTAAGTTATCGTGATTGTTCCATTATCATGAAAAAATATAGCATTAAAGTTAGTCACATAACGATTTATAGGTGGGTGCATCAATACGGAAAGTTGCTGTATCACATTTGAAAAAAGAGAAATAGAAGGTAAAAGCTAAGTGATGCCTGGAGAATTGACGAGACGTATGTCAAAGTTAAAGGGAAAAATCGTTATCTTTATCGTGCGATTGATTCAAATGGAAACACTCTAGATATGTGATTGCGAACTCATCGCGATACAGTCTCTACTAAAGCTTTTATAAAGCGGCTCATTCGAGATTACGGTCAGTCACGTTCAATTGTGACGGATAAATATGCTCCTTCACTCAAGGCAATTAAATAACTGAAAGAAAAAAAGGATTCTTGATCGAAAAGTTAATCATTGAAAGTCCAAATATCTCAATAATATATTGGAACAAGACCATCGACAGGTAAAGAGTAGACTTCCCTATGGGAATAACTTCCAATCTACGTACACTGCTGCAGCAACTATCAAAGGAATTGAGGTTGTTTCAGCACTATACAAAGAAAGTCGAAGAGAAATTAACCTCTTCGACTTTTCCCTATGGGATGAAATTGAAAATCTACTTAAAGCAGCATAGACCATTGATCAGAATTTGGATGTATTTGCTTATTTTTTTAACTTTGCAACACAACCTCCTATTTGACAAAGAGCCTTTGTTTAATGATACATTAAATCATCAAATAACTCTTGTAGTGTTTTGACTTGTTCTTGATTCCAAGGACTATTTCGTCTCAAATTTTGATATTGGTAGTCTTGTGTGTCAGAATGAATTTCTTTTTCCACTTCTTTAATTGAATTAAATAGCTCTCGTGCCGATACTCGTAATGCTCCTTGAGAGAAAATCACCCATTGTTCTGCTAAATCACTTGTTGCCACGCGAACAGTGGTCAATGCATTCATTTTATTAGGCACTTCTCGCTCAATATAAGTATCAGCCGTTTCATCTTCTTTTGTAAAAATAACCGTCAAGCCATACTTGTCATATGTTTGCTGAATTCCAGGAACAAGTTGGGCATCAAATACAACGATGATTTCGATTCCTTTATACTTTGCATAATTGGATAAGATAAATAATAATTGGTCTCTAGCGTCACCTAGTTTATCTTGTTTTTTCAAACGATTTAACTCAGGCCAAGCACCAATCATGTTGTATCCATCAACAAAGAGGACTTGATGTTTTAATTTTCGTGTCATGTGATGCCCTCCATAATTTATCTCCTTTTTCTATGCACTTCATACATTAATAAGCCAGCTGCAACGCTCGCATTGAGACTTTGAACATGTCCATCTATCGGAATGGTAATCATCTCGTCTACTTCTTTTTTAAGTGCTTGTCCCATCCCTTTTCCTTCATTGCCAATAATTAAAGCAATGTCTCCTGAAACATTCCACTGAGTATAATCCGTGCCTTCCATATCTGTCCCAAATACCCAGATGTTTTCTTTTTTTAGTTCCTTAACTGTTTGCGAAAGGTTTGTCACTCGTGAAATAGGAATATGCTCTACCGCTCCTGTCGAAGTTTTTACTACCACTGGTGTCACTCCCACTGCACGATGTTTTGGAATAATCACACCATCAACATTTACTGCATCAGCTGTTCTTAAGATAGAACCTAAGTTATGTGGGTCCATAATGCTATCTAAAATTAAGAAAAAACGATTTTCTTTTTCTTTGGTTTTTTCTAGTAATTCTGATAACGATAGGTATTCATATGGCGTAATTTTTAAGACGATGCCTTGATGATTTAAGCCATCCACCATTTCATCTAATTTAGATTTTGGTACCCATTTGATAGACACTATCTTCTCTTGAGCCAATTGTTTAATTTCTTCAATTTTATTTCCTTTAATGTCTTCTTGTAAAAATAGTTTATTGCCTCGATTGGCTTGCAGTGCTTCTATTGTGGCATGTTTTCCTAACACCACATCATCCATTTCTGGTGTTGGCACATCTGCTTCTTGTTGATTTTTGTTATCAAATTTTGGGCGTTGTCTATCTGGTCTTCGTTTATTTTGAGGTTTTCTCATTATTTTTTTCTCCTATTGTCTGAATACACCATGCAATAACTTCTTCTAAGCGTTCTTTTTGCTCTGTTAAATGTAGATACCCCATCAATGCTTCAAATCCAGTTGATGATCGATACACAGCAATCGACGTATTTTTGGCACTCGTATGACTTTTAGCATTACGTCCACGGCGATAGATATCTTGTTCTATTTCAGTTAGTAAGTCTTGCATCATCATTTGTTCAATCAAATAATGTTGTGCTTTTGCTGAAACATAATGTGTTGCTAAACGGTGTAATTGATTCGGGCGAGTTTGCCCACTTTTTACTAAATAATCGCGAATATATGTCTCATATATGGCATCCCCCACATAAGCTAGTGTTAACCCGCTTAATAAGGTATAATCTTTTTCATTTGTCATTCACTTCTACTCCATCTTGTTCCTTGAGGGGTATCTTCTAAAATAATCCCTTGTTCTTTTAATAAATCACGTATCTCATCACTTCTAGCAAAGTTTTTTTCTTTACGAGCGGCATTTCTCTCAGCAATTAACGCATCGATGTCACCGTCTAATAAATCAGTTTGATTAACGAGTTCAATCCCAAAAATAAGCATTAGTTTTTCTAATGTTTCTTGGTAAGCCGTGATAACTTCTTTTGAGACCACATCTTCTTCTAGATAACGATTCAAGTATTTCACTAATTGATAAACAACCGTGATACCGTTCGCGGCATTGAAATCATCGTCCATCTCTGTGACAAATTCTATCATTAATGAAGACAACTCTTTTAACCAGTCATGGTCGTTTTCTAAAGAATCCACTGCTGTTTCTAATCTAAACGTTGCATTATTATAACTACTTTTTATACGTCCTAAATTAGTCGTTGCTTCTTTAATCGTTGTCTCATTGAAAGGCATTGGTCGACGATAATGTGTCGTTGATAAAGCGAAACGCACCACTTCTGGTGACACATCTTTCATCAAATCATGTGCTGTAATAAAGTTGCCAAGTGATTTACTCATTTTTTCACCTGATTCACCTACAGTTAGATACGCATTATGCATCCAATAATGAGCAAACGTTTCACCCGTTTTCGCTTCACTTTGAGCTATTTCATTTTCATGATGAGGGAATTCTAAATCCTGTCCACCTGCATGAATATCTATTGTATCACCTAAATGTTTAGTTGCCATCACAGAGCACTCAATATGCCAGCCTGGACGACCTTTTCCCCAAGGTGAATCCCATGATACTTCATGCTCTTTTGCTTCTTTCCATAAAGCAAAGTCTAGCGGGTCTTCCTTTTTAGCTGATTCAGCACCCGTTCTTTGACTCGCACCTGTCTCTAATTCATCAATACTTTTATTACTTAATTTACCATATGGTTCAAATTTACGCGTACGATAGTACACATCTCCTTGTGACTCATAGGCATATCCTTTTTCAACCAACACAGAAATAAAGTCGATAATGTCATCAATATGATCAACAACACGTGGATGCAGACAAGCTGGTTGCACATTTAATTTGCCAGTGTCTTCTTTAAATGCGTCAATAAATTTATCTGCTAATTCTTTGGTTGACATACCTTCTTGATTCGCTGTCTTAATAATTTTATCATCCACATCTGTAAAGTTAGAAACATAATTAACTTTGTAGCCCCTAAATTCAAAATAACGGCGAACTGTATCAAATGCTACGGTACTTCTAGCATTTCCTATATGAATGTAGTTATAAACAGTTGGTCCGCATAGATACATGCTGACTTCATTTGGTTTAATTGGCACAAAATTTTCTTTTTTACGACTTAAAGTATTATAAATTTTTATTCCCATGATTCTCTCCTCTCACAAACAAAAAAGCATCCTTTAACAATACACATATACTGTTAAAAGACGCTTTCACGTGGTTCCACTTTTTTTCATTCACTTTACTTAGTGAATCTTTTTGATAATGTAACGTCTATCACACGAGACTAACTACTTATTTCACTAGTCCTACTCAAAGAGGCATTTCACTGATATATTGCCACTTGTTTGCACCTACCACAAGCTCTCTAAAGACACGATATCACTTACTTTTCTTATCCTTGTATTTCGTTTAATGCTAAATTAATATGTTCAGTTGCTTGATCTTTACCTAATAAAAGAATCGTTTCTGCTAATTCTGGACCATGCATTTGACCACTCACGGCTACACGAATTGGCATGAACAGTTTTTTACCTTTAGCACCTGTTTCTTTTTGTACAGCTTTAATTGCTTTTTTAATTGCTGGAACATCAAATTCTTCTAAATCATTTAATACTTTTTTAAATGCTTCTAATACTTCTGGTACTTGCTCATCTGATAAGACTTCTTTAGCAGCATCATCAAATGACAATGTATCATTAAAGAATAAACTGGATAATTCAACGATTTCTTTTGCATAACTCATTTGTGGTTGGTAAAGACTTACCAATTCTTCCACCCATGCTTGTTTTTCAGCTGATGGGTTTTCTTCTACTAAACCTGCTTCGATTAAGTATGGTAAAGCCATCTCTGCCATTGTTTTTCTATCAAGTTGTTTCATGTATTGATTGCTAATCCACTCAAGTTTTTTATTATCAAATGCTGCAGGCGATTTACCTAAACGATCTGCATCAAAGATTTTAATAAACTCTTCTTGGCTAAAGATTTCTTCTTCACCCACTGGAGACCAGCCTAACAAACTAATGAAATTAAACATTGCTTCTGGTAAATAACCTAATTCACGGTATTGTTCGATAAATTGTAGGATCGTTTCATCACGTTTACTTAATTTTTTACCTGTTTCAGTATTAATGATTAATGTCATATGACCAAATCTTGGTGGAGTCCATCCAAATGCTTCATAAACCATTAATTGTTTTGGTGTGTTCGCAATATGATCATCTCCACGTAAAACGTGTGTAATTTTCATTAAATGATCATCCACAGCAACCGCGAAGTTATATGTTGGCATCCCGTCACGTTTTAAAATGACAAAATCGCCACCAACACTATCAGATTCAAATGTAATGTTTCCTTTTACAATGTCATCAAATGTATATTCTTCGCCTTTTGGTACTCTAAAACGAACAACTGGTGTAATTCCTTCAGCTTCTTTAGCTGCTTGTTGTTCCGGTGTTAAGTGAGCACATTTTCCGTTGTAACGTGGAATTTGTCCACGACTACGTTGGCTCTCACGTTCTATTTCTAATTCTCCTTCGGTACAGTAACATTTATAAGCTAAATTACTTGCTAATAATTGATCTACTAATGGTTGGTAAATATCTTTTCTTTCGGATTGACGATAAGGGCCGTATTCACCTGGTTTATCAGGTGACTCATCCCAGTCAATATTTAGCCATGCTAAGTTATCTAACTGACTTTTTTCTCCGTCTTCAATATTACGTTTTTGGTCTGTATCCTCTATACGAATGATAAAATCGCCGCCATGATGACGAGCAAATAAATAATTAAATAATGCTGTTCGAGCATTTCCGATATGCAAATGACCTGTTGGACTTGGTGCATATCTGACACGTACTTTATTTCCCATGGTATTACCTTCCTTGTTCACGTATTATCGCTTCCTATGTTTCTAAGTTTACATGCATTTACTCAAATAGTAAAGGCACTTTCACAAGAGTTTTGTAACCTTTAATCAGCATTTATCGTTGTTTGAGAATGACTTGGTTTTGCAAAAATCATTCGACCAGCAGCCGTTTGTAATGCACTCGTTACAATGACATTTATTTTCTTGTTCATAAAGTGTTTACCATCTTCAACCACAACCATTGTTCCATCATCTAAATAAGCCACACCTTGCTGGCGTTCTGTACCATCTTTCATCACAATAACATCCATCGTCTCACCTGGAATAACAACTGGTTTAACAGCATTTGCCAAGGCATTAATGTTAAATACTGGCACATTTTGAAATTCACACACTTTATTTAGGTTGTAGTCATTTGTAACCACAATACCATCTAACATTTTAGCTAATTTAATCAATTTACTATCGACTTCTTGAATGTCTTCAAAATCACCTTCATACATTTCAACCGATATATTTTCTTCTTTTTGCAAGGCGTTTAAAATATCTAACCCCCGACGCCCACGAACGCGTTTCATACTATCCCCTGAATCCGCAATGTATTGTAATTCATATAAAACAAAATTCGGGATTAATAACGTTCCTTCAATAAAGCCAGTTTTTGCAATATCATAAATACGTCCATCAATAATGACACTTGTGTCTAAAACCTTGTATTTATGAAAATAGTCATCAACACGACGATCAAGAATTTCTTCCGAAACTTTTTTGGATTTTGGCACAAATAATTTCTTAAAGTCCTCTGTTTTCATGGTGCCCACTCTAAATCCTAAGTACCCTGTGATTAACATAATAATTGCCGGAACAATTAAAGGGAGTGAATAAAATGGAATCGAAATAAGTGCTCCTAATAATAACCCAATAATCGTACTAATACTACCAAACAATAAATCAGATAAACTTTGTTCTGTAATAAATTTTTCTATTTTTCTTAAACCTGATACTAAATGTTGTTCTGTCAATGTAGCGATAATTGCAAAAATAATTGCTCCAATAATTCCATTAGTAATATCATTATTTAACCAACTTAATGTATCTTGGTTTGTTGCCTTCCATAATAATGGGAATAATGCCACACCTAAACTAAATCCAATTAAAGCCATAACAATCGCGTAAATTTTTTTCTGCATACTATCTCTCCTCCTTTACTTAAGAAAATACTTTAAATAATGTTTCTGATAATGTTTCGACACCAATCACTTCAATGTCTTTAGGTGGTGTCCAACCTTGCAGATTATTTATTGGAATAAACACACGTTTGAAGCCTAATTTTTGTGCTTCTCCAACACGTTGTTCAATTCTGTTCACTCGTCTAATTTCACCAGTTAACCCAATTTCACCAATAAAACAATCTTGAGGAGAAGTCCCTTTATCTTTGTAACTTGATGCGATACTCACTGCGATGGATAAATCAATCGCTGGTTCATCAAGCTTTACTCCCCCAACTGCTTTTAAATAAGCATCTTGGTTTTGTAATAATAATCCTGCACGTTTTTCTAACACAGCCATAATCAGCGACACACGGTTATAATCTAACCCGGTTGCTGTTCGTTTAGCATTTCCAAAAACAGATGGCGTTACAAGTGATTGTATCTCTGCCAAAATAGGACGCGTACCTTCCATCGAACACACAATCGCTGACCCTGTCGCCCCGTCAATTCGCTCTTCTAAAAATGCTTCTGATGGATTTAACACCTCTACTAATCCAGCTTGCCTCATTTCAAAAATGCCAATCTCATTCGTTGAGCCAAAACGATTTTTTACAGCACGTAGTATTCTGAACGTATGGTGTCTATCTCCTTCAAAATAAAGTACTGTATCCACCATATGTTCAAGCATCCGTGGTCCTGCAAGCGAGCCTTCTTTCGTCACGTGTCCTACAATGAAAATGGCAATATTGTTTGTTTTAGCAATTTGCATTAACTCAGCCGTATTCGCTCGAACTTGACTCACACTTCCAGCAGCACTCTCTGTTTCAGGATGAACCATCGTTTGAATTGAATCAATAATCACATAATCTGGTGTTAATTGCTCAATAACTTGCTTGATTCGTCCCATATCTGTTTCAGGATAAACATAAAAATCATTGCTACCATCAGCCAAGCGTTCCGCACGCATTTTTATTTGTTGTGAACTTTCTTCACCAGAAACATATAACACAGTTCCCTTTAATAAGCTTAGTTGTTGAGACACTTGTAATAGTAAAGTAGATTTTCCAATACCAGGGTCTCCACCAATTAACACCATAGACCCTGGGACAACTCCTCCACCTAACACACGATTTAACTCACCTAACTGTGTTTTAACCCGTGGCTCTTTTTGAGCAGTCACTTCTTGAAGTTTTTGGGGCTTGCTCACTTCACCTGTCAAACTAACTCTGCTATGTCTAGTTGGAACCTCTGAGGCGATTTCTTCAACTAAAGTATTCCACTCTCCGCAATTAGGACACCTACCTAAATACTTTGGGGAAATATAGCCACATGTTTGACAGACATATTCACTTCTTTTTTTCTTTGCCAAAAAATCATCCTTAATTTACAATTTTTGCTTTTTTATTAGGTATTGCTAATATACTTTATTTTAACATAAATCATCCGATTCTAATAAAGAGTCCGTTTCATCTTAAGAATTATTTACCAGATGAGCCAAATCCGCCAGTGCGTTCTGTTTTAGACGAGTCATTATCTGCTTTTAAGAAGGGTAAAAAGATCCCTTGAGCGATTCGATCTCCTTTTTTGATGTGCTTATCTGTTAAACCAAAATTTAATAATTGAATCATAATATGCCCTTCATTTTCTGCATTATTATAATAATCACTATCAATAATCCCTACACCGTTTGTTAACACTAAAAAATTTTTTAACGGGTTACTTGAACGATTGGCAATTTGTAAAAACTCATCGTCACCCATATATGATTTTACTCCTGTTGGAACAAGCGTTGCTTTTAGCTCTTTTTGCATGTTAGCATCCACTGTTAACACCTCTTTTGATAAAACGGCTTTTAATACTTTAGCAATGCCTTGCCTCCAAATACTTGGAATCACAATATCAACAGCCGACTCAAAATCATATCCTGCAGCACTTTTAGTTGCTCTTTTTGGTAAATTAATGTCCTCAAATGTTGATACTTTTTCAAACCCTCTTACTTTACTCATAGTTTACCTTCCTTTACTTCTAATTTCTTTAATCCTACCCGAAAACAGGGCAAATAAAAAGAGTAAAAATAAATCTTACTCTTTCTTTTATTAATTGTCTTACTCGTCATCGTCTTCATAAAATTCGTTGACCTGAACTTGCCGTAATGTCACTTTATTTTTCTTCGGTTGAATCACAAGTGGCACATACTCCATAATCACATCACTATATTCTAATCCGTACCATTTAGCTGGATCAACTGCTGAACGCTTAATGCCAAGTTTGGCTTGCATCACTAAAGTATCTAACCAGTTTAATTCGGTCACACGCGATAGTTCTTCACGTATCAATACAAATGAAAAATCTCCCGTATCTCTTCCTGGTGTAATCGAATATTTTTGAGGTTGTTTTGGTAACTTTCCTTCATTCATCAAATCATGGACAATCTGTCTTAAATAGACATTCACCTCTTGCGGCATTTTAAATCCTAATCGTAATTGTACATTCACGATGTAATCCGTCTCCATCATATCCACATAATATTCCTTAGTGTATGGCTCATCGGTAACAAATACATTCACGAACCAATACACTTTCGCACGTTTCGGGCTTTTATCTAAAATTGAATACATGATTTCTCGATTAATTAAATGACCCTTAATTTTAGATGTTAGAAAGACCAAATTAGTTTGAAGTTGTGGCCAATCCGTATCATCTCTTAATTCACCTAATTGCTCTTTGTAGTCATATAAGGAAATTCGTTTAGATGTTGCTTCCGTGATGATATTTCCACGATGCCAAATGAGCATGACGAGGAAAATAATTAACGCGATTCCTAATGCCACATAGCCTCCATGCATAAACTTAGATGCACTGGAAACAAAGAAGATACTTTCAATTACTGCAAAAAAGATAAAAATCAGATACGCTAGTGGCCTTGGGGTTCCTTCCTGTAGTAAGTAAACAAGTAACAAGATAGTTGTCATTAACATTGTAATGGTGATTGCTAATCCATAAGCAGCCTCCATACGAGCAGATGTTTGAAAGCCAAACACAACAGCTAAACAGCCAATCATTAACATGTTATTAATCCCTGGAATATACAATTGCCCCTTTTGGTCAGTTGGATAAATAATTTTCATCCTTGGTAGTAAACGTAATTTAATCGCTTCTGAGGCCAATGTATACGAACCAGAAATTAATGATTGTGACGCGATAATCGCCGCAACTGTGGCAAAAACCACCCCTACAACAGTCAGTGCTTGTGGCATCATTCTAAAGAATGGATTAAGCATATCCATATTTTGATACTCAGGCATATCTTTAACACGGATAATCCACGCTGCTTGACCAAAGTAATTTAAAACTAAACAGACTTTGATGTATGGCCAACTTACACGAATATTTTTTCTACCAGCATGCCCCAAATCTGAATACAATGCTTCTGCTCCAGTTGTTGCTAGAAACACGCTTCCTAAAATAAGTATTCCTAATTTATTTTCTCCAGAAAACAATAAATGAACAGCATAATATGGGTTTAGCGCACGAATAACTGAAAGATTTCCCATGAAGTTTGATAGACCAATTAATCCAATAAATGTAAACCAACCAAACATAATCGGCCCAAACAGTGTGCCGACTTTTTTTGTTCCTAATCGTTGTACCATAAATAATGAAAAGATAATAATAACCGTTATAATGACAATAATTTGTTGACTATCGCCAAACGTCTCGTAAAAAGAAGGAATCCCTCTAAGGCCTTCAATAGCCGTTGTGACCGTCACTGCTGGCGTTAAAATCCCATCAGCGAGTAATGTCGCCCCACCTAACATTGCAGGATAAAGCAAATAACGACTATTCTTTCTAACTAATGTGAAAAGTGAAAAAATACCACCCTCACCGTGATTATCAGCGTTTAGTGCAATCATGACATATTTTATCGTTGTCAATACAGTTAATGTCCAAAAAACTAATGATACCGCACCTAAGATAAACGTCTCTGATACGTGAGCTAGTCCTCCATTTCCATCCACAATGGCTTTCATAACGTACAAAGGACTGGTTCCAATATCTCCATAAACAACTCCCATAGCAACAAGCGTTCCACCTAATGTAAAACGATCTATAGCTTGTTGATTAGATTTTTGACTCACTTTTTTCACTCCTCATTTCTTTAAAAAGTTAGTATTCATGACAATCATATACTCATTTTTTTTAAAGTCAACACTCAAATAAAAAAATTCATTTTCTATTAGTGGAAACACAAGTAAAAATAAGTTATTATAGCATGGATAGACACTAAAAAAAATAGTCATTAAACAAAAAAGAGGGATTACTTTGGAAAGAAAAAAATTATTAAAAGAAAGTAAGCGACTCGTTATTAAAGTCGGAACCAGTTCGTTGGTTCTACCAAATACAGAGATTAATTTACGAGCAATCGATCAATTAGCTTTTACACTCACATCACTTAGACAATTAGGGTACGAAGTCATCTTAGTTTCTTCAGGTGCGATTGGTGTTGGAATGAAATTACTTGGTTTAGATAAACGACCTGAAACAATCGCAAAACAACAAGCGGTGGCTGCAATTGGTCAATCTGAACTGATTAAAATATACACACAACGTTTTGCAGCCTACTATCAGCAATCTGCCCAAGTGTTATTAACTCGCGACGTGATTGATTTTCCAACAAGCAGACAAAACGTCATTAACACGTTTGAAGAACTACTTAATATGGGAGTGATTCCTATCGTTAACGAAAATGACAGCGTGTCGGTTGATGAATTGGATCACTTAACAAAATTCGGCGACAACGACCAATTATCTGCTATTGTATGTAGCTTAGCTCAGGCTGACTTATTACTGATGTTATCTGATATTGATGGGTTTTACGATGATAATCCACATACAAATCCAGAAGCTCAACTTTTCTCCCATATTTCTGAAATTACAGATGTTATGAAAATGGCAGCAGGTGATAAGGGAAGCGAGTTTGGTACTGGAGGTATGGCTAGTAAACTAAAAGCAGCAAAACGAGTTCTAGACAATCAATCTCAAATGATTTTAGCTAGTGGAAAAGATCCGGCTATTTTATTCGATATTTTAGAAGGCAAAACAATAGGGACACTTTTTTCAAATAGGTGATAAAAAGGAGGAGTTATACATGACACTGTTAGAGACACTTGGTAAACAGGCAAAAAAAGCTGCATTCTTTTTAAACAATGCAACGACTAAAGCTAAAAATAATGCATTATTATCAATCGTGAAACATCTTGATAATAATATGGAAGATATTCTATCCGCTAACAAAAAAGATATTGAATTAGCTCGTGAAAACGGTATTCCTGAAACTATGGTCGATCGTTTACTCTTGACTAAAGAGCGCATTCACACGATGCAACAAGATATTAAAACTACCATTGAATTAGATGATCCAATCGGAAAAGTTGATCATATGTGGCGAAACGAAGATAACTTACTGATTGGTAAACAGCGTGTGCCACTTGGCGTAATTGGAATGATTTATGAGTCACGACCAAACGTTACAACAGACGCGTCTTCCCTTGCCTTAAAATCTGGAAATGCCATTATTTTAAGAGGTGGAAAAGAAGCATTTCATTCTAACCAAGCTTTAGTTCACGCTATTCAAGCAGCCTTAGATGCTGTTGACTTCCCTAAAGAATGTGTCCAATTTATCGATGACACATCAAGAGAAACGGCGACAAAATTTATGCAACTATCTGACTATCTAGATGTCTTAATTCCTCGTGGTGGAGCAAATTTAATACAATCTGTTATCAAAAATGCGACTGTTCCTGTGATTGAGACTGGAACAGGAAATTGCCATATCTATGTTGATGACAAAGCAAATTTAGAGATGGCAAAAGATATCGTCATTAATGGAAAATGCCAGCGTCCTTCTGTTTGCAATGCTATAGAATCTCTTTTAGTAAATAAGTCTATAGCAACAGACTTTTTATCGTTAGTTGGTCCTGAACTGGATAATCATCATGTTGAATTACGTGCCGATAAAGAAGCTCTTCCCTACCTTCCAACCGCTAAACTAGCGACTGAAGAAGATTTTGCGACAGAGTTTAACGATCTAATCTTAGCTATCAAACTTGTCGATGGTTTGGATGAAGCCATTCACCACATTAATCATTATGGAACAAAACATTCAGAAGTGATTGTGACAGATAGTTACCAAAACTCACAAAAATTCATGCAACAAATTGATGCTGCTGTGGTTTACGTTAATGCTTCTTCACGTTTTACTGATGGGAGTGTATTCGGCTTTGGTGGCGAAATTGGGATTAGCACACAAAAACTTCATGCAAGAGGACCAATGGGATTAAATGATTTAACCACAACAAAATATATTGTTTTTGGGGAAGGCCAAATTAGATAAATTTACTTTTCAGGAGGGAAATGAACGATTATGTCATCAAAAATAAAAAAAAGTTTTAAAACTAGTGGTAAGTATGGACTTACTGCTTTTATAATTCCCTTTTTAATTATGATAGGCGTCTATCTTAGCCTAGGAATTTACCCTGGAAGTGCTAGAAGCGTATTAGCAAGTGATGCCTTTTCACAGTTTTCAAATTTTCATGCGAGTTTTAATAATGTTTTACATGGTAAACAAAGTATCTTTTATACATGGGATGCCTCACTTGGGTTGAACTACTGGTCACTTATTTCTTATTATTTAGGTGGAATATTCACACCGATTGTCTTCTTTTTTGATAATCAAAATATTCCTGATGCATTATATGTTATGACGTTGATTAAAATTGGTGCTGCAAGTCTATCTTTTTGGTATTTTGCCAAAGAAACGTATAAATTACCAAATCTCTCTCATGTGACTTTAGCCATATCATATTCCTTAATGTCGTTTGCTATGGCTCAATCAGAATTAATTATGTGGTTAGACGTCTTTATGTACCTACCTCTTGTCTTCTTAGGAATCAATCGCGTGCTTGAAAAAGGAAAGTCCGCACTGTTATTTGTTTCATATTTCTTGTTGTTTGTTTCGAATTTTTATTTTGGATTTATGGTTGGATTGTTTTCATTTCTTTATTTCGTTGTTAGAGTGGCAACAAACTCACAATTATATAAAAAACGAATCGTTCCCTACTTAACAACGTCACTACTTGCTGGTGTTGCATCAATGATTATGATTCTTCCAGCTGTTTTTGATTTACTATCTAATGGTGAAACCCTATCAGAAATGACAAAATTTAAAACAGAAGCAACTGCCTTTTGGGACATCGTCATAAAAAATATGATAGGTGTTTATGATACAACAAAATATGGTTCTATTCCTTTTATTTATGTTGGTATTTTGCCACTTATTTTCTGTATTTTCTACTTCTGTTCACGATTAATTCCATTAAAGAATAAAATTGGTTATGCCAGTTTGTTTGCCGTCTTAATAGCAAGTTTTTATATTGAACCGCTTAACTTATTCTGGCACGGCATGCATGCTCCAAACATGTTTTTATTCAGATATAGCTTCTTATTTTCATTTTTAGTTGTGATGCTAGCTGGATTTGGATGGGAAAAATTCACTAAAAAAGATTTAAATGTGATGGCTGGAATTGTCTTAATTTTAGCCGTACTATTTTCAATGGCATTCTTTGCTTCAAGTAAAGATAGTTATGCTTTTGTCACATTGAAACAATTTGTCTTGACCATTTTATTCTTGGCTTTATATCTTATGGGAATCTTTTTCTATCAAATCAATCAGTTACCTAGAAAATCTTTTGTCTTTCTATTATTACTCATAGTAACTGGGGAAGCCTACATCAATACATCATTTATGTTAAATGGTATTTTAGAAGACTGGAACTATGCTTCAAGAAGTCTTTACTCTAGTCCATATCCTGATTATAAATACTTGGTTGATAAAGCTGAAGAAGACGATAAAGACTCTTTTCAACGTTTAGAATCATTATCTCCAATTTCAAGCAATGATAGCTTTAATTATGGTTATAGCGGCATTAGTATGTTTTCTTCTATTAGAAATCGACATTCTTCTGCTTTACTAAATACTTTAGGGTTTAGATCGAGAGGGACTAGTTTAAATATACGCTATCAAAATAATACATTATTAATGGATAGTTTGATGGGGATTAAATATAATATCAGTACTCAAAACGTGTTGAAGTATGGTTTTTTACCTATAGAAAAACGAGGAAAATACACATTATATGAAAATAAAAATGCTATACCTATAGGAATGCTTACAAATGAAGATTTATATAAAATAAAACTACCTGAAAAGGATAATTTAGGTGCTCAAACAAATTTAGTCAATCAATTAGCTGATTTAAATGAAGTTTACTATACCTTCACATCACCATCAGTAATTAGTACACAGAATGCTCAAATCACTAATTTATCTAATAATCGAATAGCTATCAAAGAGCAAAAGCCGAATGTCGCAAAAGTAGTTAACTACCAAGTTAGTGTTCCTGCTGGAAAACAAGCTTACTATAGTCTATTTCCAACAAACTTTGGAGCATTAAAAAGTTCTACAGCTAAAGTAACGACGCAAAATGTCAGTTATGAGTCACAAATTGGTATCACTGGACAATATTACAACCTAGGATATTTCAAAGAAGATTCGATCGTTGAATTTTCTGTGACACTTTATGGGACAGATGAAGTTGAATTAATTAATCCGCCAGTTGTTTTATTGGATATCCCAAAATTCGATGCTGCAATGAACTCTATAAAAGATAAAGGGGTAGAATTTGTTGTGAATGGTAGAAAAGCAACGGCTCATGTTGAAACTCCTGAAGAACAAGTCGTCTTTACGACCATCCCTTTTGATAAAGGTTGGACCGTAAAAGTTGATAATAAACAAGTCGCAACAAAAGATTTTCAAGATGGGTTCTTAACATTTAACGTTCCAGCAGGTGTTCATGATATTGAATTAAGCTTCTTACCTCCTGGTTTTGTTGTTGGTGTCATATGTTTCTTTAGTGCTACAGGACTGTTCATTGTTTACTACATATTTACAAACACAAAAAAAGTGAAAAAAAAAAAAGAAGAACCATTTAATTAATCCAGCTTAAAAATACCTTTTTTTCAATTAATCGGAAAAAAGGTATTTTTGCTTATTTTGTTGAATCTTGTGTCGTAATTTGATTGATTTCTTCCAACATTTTTTTTTCATAATCATCATCGTATTTTTTACCAGTCATAAAAGCAAATAATAAATTCTGAATATCTGTTTCTTTTGACTTTGTTTTATCTACTAACCATTTTTTGTTATTATCTTGCTTAAAGTAAGCACTGACATCAACTGCTTTATCAACACTTGATGATTTTTCCAATGCATCATAATAAGCAGATGTCACGATGTGTTTTGCCCCAACAGATCCTGGCTCTATTTTATCCTCATTTTTGATTAAATTTGACATCGTCATGCCTACTAGATGAGCATAGTCAAACCCTTTAATATGATATGTCACTTTTATAGTATTTTTTGTGGTTTCATCAATTGTATAAGAGTAACTCGCCTTGTCCCTGATTTTATCAATTAATGATATTGAGATATCTTCTCTTTCGCTTTTAGATAATGTTCCAGAAATTGGTTCAAAAACTGTAGCAAAATTATTTTGTAAATCTTCTTCTACTTCTTGAGCTCGTTTATTATATAACTGGCTATCTGAAAACATTTCTTTATAGTCATCCACTTGTATATCATAGAATAAACGATTGGCAAATAATGACACCACTTTATCTACATTTTCTCCTTTAGATGAACATCCAGAAAAAAAGAAAAGAGCAATCATACAAAATACTAAAACAAGTTTTTTTTTATGTTTAAACATGCCATCTACACTCCATTATTTGACTTTATTACTATTATTTTACCATACTTTTTTTTAAAAAGAATGTTTTGTCTTATTACGTATCTTTTCTTAAAGGAGGGAAGTCTATTGTTCTTAATATACTTGCTTTTATCTTGGTTTTATAC
>SKEY01002835.1_pt1 | contig 16989 bp, 13 predicted proteins | sample 4843871 | NCBI WGS metagenome assembly SKEY01 (sample SAMN11008797, study PRJNA524170) | human gut metagenome | biome: Human fecal sample; material: Feces; isolation source: fecal sample from pouch patient p36 | host: Homo sapiens | place: Israel: Tel-Aviv | collected 2016-12-04 | reverse complement strand
ACTTGACGACTCAGTAATTCCAGATGCTGAAAACTTGAAAGTTACTTTGGAACGTGCCCTTCCATTCTGGGAAGATAAAATCGCTCCAGCTCTTAAAGACGGTAAAAACGTATTCGTAGGAGCACACGGTAACTCAATCCGTGCTCTTGTTAAACACATCAAACACTTGTCAGACGACGAAATCATGGATGTGGAAATCCCTAACTTCCCACCATTGGTATTCGAATTTGACGAAAAATTGAACGTTGTAAAAGAATACTATCTTGGAAAATAAAAATATCCAGTGGATATTTTTATCCCGAGCCTAGAAATGCCAAAGCGAGGCTTATCCAGTGGATATTTTTATCCCGAGCCTGAAAACGCAAAAGCGAGGCTTATCCAGTGGATATTTTTATCCCGAGCCTGAAAACGCAAAAGCGAGGCAATTATAACGGGATTTGTTATCCATACAAAAAGCTGACTTCGGTCAGCTTTTTTGCTTGCCTTCCTTAGATCCTAGCTGGTTTTTGGTTTTCAGGGACTCCTAAAAATGATATAATGAAGTGTTATTACATAAGGTTTCATTAGCCTTGAAAGGAAAAGAAAATGACAAAATCATTCTACATCACAACCCCTATCTATTACCCATCTGGTAAACTGCATATTGGTTCAGCTTATACAACGATCGCCTGTGACGTCTTGGCGCGTTACAAACGTATGATGAACTACGATGTCTTCTACCTGACTGGTCTCGATGAGCATGGCCAAAAGATCCAACAAAAAGCAGAAGAAGCTGGGATTACGCCGCAAGCTTATGTAGATGGGATGGCCGTTGGAGTGAAAGAACTCTGGCAATTACTCGATATCTCATATGATAAATTCATCCGTACGACAGACGACTACCATGAAAAAGTAGTGGCTCAGGTCTTTGAACGCCTGCTGGCACAAGACGACATCTACCTGGGTGAGTACTCTGGTTGGTATTCAGTCTCTGATGAAGAGTTCTTTACAGAAAGCCAATTGGCTGAGGTATTCCGTGATGAGAATGGCAAGGTTATCGGTGGGGTAGCCCCATCAGGACACGAAGTAGAATGGGTTTCTGAAGAATCTTACTTCCTTCGCCTCAGCAAATACCAAGACCGATTGGTTGAATTTTTCAAATCCCAACCAGATTTCATCACACCAGATGGCCGTCTCAATGAAATGTTGAAAAACTTTATCGAGCCAGGCTTGGAAGATTTGGCAGTATCTCGGACTACCTTTACTTGGGGAGTCCCAGTTCCATCTAATCCAAAACACGTGGTCTATGTATGGATTGATGCCCTTCTCAACTACGTGACAGCTCTTGGTTATGGTCAAGAAGATCATGAAAACTTTGACAAATTCTGGAACGGAACGGTCTTCCACATGGTTGGAAAAGACATCCTTCGTTTCCACTCGATCTACTGGCCAATCCTTCTCATGATGTTGGATATCAAATTGCCAGAACGCTTGATTGCCCATGGTTGGTTTGTCATGAAAGACGGCAAGATGTCTAAGTCTAAAGGGAATGTCATCTACCCAGAAATGTTGGTGGAACGCTTTGGCTTGGATCCACTTCGTTACTACCTCATGCGTAGTTTGCCAGTTGGTTCTGATGGGACTTTCACACCAGAAGACTACGTGGCCCGCATCAACTATGAATTGGCCAATGACCTTGGAAACCTCCTCAACCGGACGGTCGCCATGATCAATAAATACTTTGGTGGTCAAGTTCCAGCTTATGTCGAAAATGTCACAGCATTTGATGCAGATTTGGCTAAGGTAGTTGAAGAAAACATCGCTGAATACCACAAGCAAATGAACGCGGTTGATTACCCACGCGCTTTGGAAGCTGTATGGAACATCATCTCTCGTACTAACAAGTACATCGATGAGACAGCGCCTTGGGTTCTCGCCAAAGAAGATGGCGACAAGGAACAATTGGCAGCGGTTATGGCTCACTTGGCAGCTAGCCTTCGTGTCGTGGCTCACTTGATCCAACCATTCATGATGAACACCTCAAATGCCATCATGGAACAACTTGGCTTGGGCTTGGACTTCGATCTTGAAAACTTGACACTAGCAGGCTTCCCTGAAAATGTCACAGTGGTTGCCAAAGGAACTCCAATCTTCCCACGTCTCGACATGGAAGAAGAAATTGCCTACATCCAATCTCAAATGACTACTGGAAAACCACAAGAAAAAGAATGGAATCCAGAAGAAGTGGAACTCAAGTCTGAAAAAGACGAGATCAAATTTGAAGACTTTGACAAGGTTGAAATCCGTGTAGCAGAAGTCAAAGAAGTGGAACGCGTCGAAGGATCAGACAAATTGCTTCGCTTCCGTCTTGACGCTGGTGACGGTGAAGATCGTCAAATCCTCTCAGGAATCGCGAAATTCTATCCAAATGAACAAGAATTGGTCGGCAAGAAGCTCCAAATCGTGGCCAACCTCAAACCACGTAAGATGATGAAGAAATATGTCAGCCAAGGCATGATTCTTTCTGCAGAACACGGGGATCAATTAACAGTCTTAACGGTTGATCCATCTGTACCAAATGGTAGCATCATCGGCTAAATGATAGACAAAGAAAAAGCTCTCCTGGAAGGGAGGGCTTTTGTTGTGACGATATAGTTCCCATCATTGAGTTTTACAAGGATGGTATTTGAGTCCTATTAGTAATGAATATTAATGGAGACTTCCGCAGTGAGAAAAGAGTCTGAAACGGTATCATTTCAGACTTTCGGGAGATTTGAGACAGTAGGCTCAAATCTTAGGTATGGAATCCCAAAGGGATTCGCTACCGTCCGTCCTCACCCAAGGAAAGTCTCCAATTATATTTTTAAATACATGTTCTATTCATCTGGCCGGTATTCTAGGATATCTCCGGGCTGGCAGTCGAGTTCTTTGCAGATGGCTTCAAGGGTGGTGAAGCGGATGGCTTTGGCCTTGCCGGTCTTGAGAATGGAGAGGTTAGCTGTCGTGATGCCGATTTTGTCGGCTAGCTCATTGGATTTCATTTTCCGCTTGGCCAGCATGACATCTAGATTGACGATAATCATGGCACCCTCCTTAAATGGTTAGCTCATTTTCTTCAGCAATCTCAATACCTCTCTCTAAAATCTTGCCAGAGACCCAGACGATTGGAACGGCAAGGAGAAGCCCTGTGTTAAAGGTAAATTGGAAAGTGAAGGGAAGGAGATAAGCATTTCCACTGGTTTCAAGTGTGCCAGACATAAAGGACAAGACCAAGAGAATCTTCCAAGCTCGGTTGCAAAGATCAATGTTAGAGTGAGAAAAGATCTTTTCTTGGTAGAGATTTTGGAGGAAGCTGCGAATGGTGATGAGAAGGTAAATATAGATAGCGCTTGAGGCTAGTGGGAAGAGCAGCTGCCAGAGAGGTTGTGGATGTTTGGGAAAGAGCTGGATGCCATTCGCATCAAAGGACAAGCGACCTGATTGAATGAGATCTTTGAAAAGGCCCATGCGGGAAAGCAGATGGATGACCAATGCAGCCACGGTCATAAAGCCACAGAAGTAAATGAAAGCCGTTAAGACTTCAATGACATTTTTTAAGGTTTTTGAGTTTTTCATCGCAAGCCTCCTTGAAGTTTATTTATTTTTCACTTATAGTATACTCCTTATAAAAAAATAGTCAATGAAAAAGTATCGAAAAACGATAAAAAAATAATGATAAACAAAATATTGTTTTTGAAAAACAGGTATTCTCTACTAAAACTAGTCAGTTCAAACCTGGAAAACCACTACATAGAGGGGAATTTTACTATACTTTCGATTTAGGGTATACTAGTGTAAAGATCTTATTCCATGGAGGTAGTAAAATGAATCTTAAGTGGAAGAAAAAATACCTGGGGCCGATTTTGGGGCTGGTCGGAGCAGTTGTTCTGATCGGTGGAGTCTATCTCTACTCTAGCTCCAACATCCAACCAGACCATCAAAAGGAATTTAACCAGACTAGCAAGAAGGTCACTAAGCCAAAGGAAAAAGCCATTGACTTGAGTGGTGACTATGTCTCTAATGAACGGGATGAAGCCAAAATCGAGAAAAAAGGCAAGGTTTGGAAGATCGATTACCAAACGGCTGACGGCAAGGTATCTGCTGAATTTAGCACGGACTGGAAGGCCGAAGGGGCTAACAAAATTTCAACTGGCAAGATGAAAAAGTCCGATGGTAATACAGACTTTACAGTCACTGTTCGTGTCTTCAAATACAAGACAGATAAGAAGCCTTTGATCACGGTCACCATGACTGACAAAAATCCCGACCACGAGATGGTCTTTGCCAATCGGGAGGATTTTTTCAAATCGACAGATCCAAATGATGTCGTCCTTGATGGCAATCTCTCACCGTTTGAAGGTGCTTATTCCAATGATACCTATGAAAAGGAAATCGCAGATTCCGGTTTTAAACTTTATGGCTATACTCCAGAAGAATATTACCAAAACAAGACCAGCGCCTTTCCAAGCATTGTAAATGGTGAGGCTGGCTGGACTTTCTGGAGCGGAGGCACTCGGGCAAGTTACCTGCTCAATAAAGAAAAAGAGCCCAAGAAGCGAAAAGGCTATTATGAAGTTTATTTCACAGGGGCCAATGCGACTGCGATCCAAGGGCAAGAGCAAACCTTGTACTTGATCCCAGCAGGTGTGACAGGTCCTGATGGAGTAGCTTCCCAAGAACGTCGGATTCTCTTTGGGGATGCGGCCTTTCGGGATTACCATCTAGAGTGGTGGAAAGCTTACCCACAACCGAAAAAAGAGAAAGACTTGGATATTGCGGCCATTAACGGAGGCGATTTCTCAAGCTTAGCTGGAACCTGGCGCAATGGCAAGGGAGCTGAAATCGTCATCCAAGCAGACGGAAAAGTCAAGGGCCAAGGCAGCCTCAAGGCTGTTGCGGACTCGGATAAGAAGAGCAAGATCCCTTATGTTGAGATGAAGATGGGTGAGACTGGTGCTGCGATTGGACTTTTGAAAATCGGGTTCCAAAATCCAGATGGAGACCAGTCTGATACCAGCAAGCCACGTCTAGTGGTCACTCAATCTGCAGGCAACTATCCGGCTGATCAATATTTCTACCGTCAATAAAAAAGGAGATTAAACCATGGGCCATCACATCAACTATAAGTGGGCTAGCCTTGGAACAGGCGTTATTGCCAATGAATTGGCGCAAGCCCTTGAAGCGCTTGGTGGGAAACTCTATTCCGTTGCCAATCGGACATACGATAAAGGTGTAGCCTTCGCTGAGAAATACGGGATCGAAAAGGTGTATCATGAAATTGATGAAGTCTTTGAGGATCCTGAAGTGGATATCATCTATATCTCAACACCTCACAATACTCATATCCAGTATCTACGCAAGGCCCTCGCAGCTGGCAAACACGTGCTCTGCGAAAAGTCCATCACTCTCAACAGTGAGGAATTGGCAGAAGCGATAAAGCTTGCTGAAGAAAACCATGTCAAACTGGCAGAAGCCATGACCATTTTCCATATGCCTATTTATCGGAAACTCTCTGAAATTGTGGCAAGTGGCAAGCTGGGGCCCCTTAAAGTTATCCAGATGAACTTCGGTTCCTATAAGGAATACGACATGACCAACCGCTTTTTCAATCGCAATCTGGCAGGTGGTGCTCTACTGGATATCGGTGTCTATGCCCTATCTTTCGTCCGCTGGTTTATGACGTTACAGCCGACAGAGATGGTTTCACAGGTCAAGCTGGCACCGACTGGTGTTGATGAGCAAGCAGGGATCCTTCTTACGAATCGTGAAGGGGAAATGGCGACGGTGACCCTGAGTCTTCACGCCAAACAACCAAAACGCGGTACCATCGCTTATGACAAGGGCTATATCGAACTCTACGAATACCCGCGTGGGCAAAAAGCGGTTATCACCTATACGGAAGATGGTTCACAAGAAGTGATCGAAGCAGGAGAAACAGTTAAAGCCCTCCAGTATGAGGTCCTCGATATGGAAGCAGCTGTTGCAGGAGAGGATGATCATACCTACCTCAATTACAGTCGCGATGTCATGGACCTCATGACTCAACTCCGCAAAGACTGGGGCTTGGTTTACCCAGAAGAAGAATAAGGTTCGGAAAGAGGCTGGGACAAAAGTCCTAGCCTCTCAATTATTTTTGGATTGTCGGGCAAGACGCAGTGGTTGAGTGGGCTCTACTACGCTGATTTCATCAGCTTTTACAGCCCTACTCAACTGTGCGGAGGTGGGACGACGAAATCGAATTCTAACGAATTACCGATTTCTGTCCCACTCTCTTTTTTACTGCAAGGAAGGTTCGTGGGGTCTAGGAAACGGTTAGTTTCTAGCATTAAAAGGAAAAAAATGTAAAAAAGGCTTGACAAAGCAAATGATTAGCAGTATCATTAACTAGTTAATTAACTAATTAATGAACTGGTTAACGAAAATGAAAAAGAGGTGAAGGATGAATAGGAGAAGAATGAAGGTTCTGGGACTCTTGTTTCTCGGTTTCTTTCTGCTGACAGCTTGTGGAAGTCAAGGAAATGCAGGCAAGCCCCCTTCTAAAAAAGGTCTTAAAATTGTCACGAGTTTTTATCCTATCTATGCTCTGGTCAAGGAAATCTCTGGCGGTCAAAATGACATCTGGATGGTTCAGTCAGGTGCAGGGATCCATGATTACGAGCCCTCAACCAAAGAAGTGGCCCAGATCTATGATGCAGATGTATTTGTCTATCATTCTCAGGCCCTGGAATCTTGGGCCGGTCGCTTAGATCCCAATCTTCAAGGTTCCAAGTTGCGAGTGATCGAAGGTAGCCAAGGAATGACCCTTGATAAGGTGGCTGGATTAGAGGATGTTGAGGCTGGTCAGGGAAAAGAGGCCAAGCACTTGTATGATCCGCATACTTGGTTGGATCCTGTAAAAATTGCAGAGGAAGGAAAGATTATCGCCCAGCGCTTGGGAGAGATCGATCCAAAGAACAAGGAGCGCTATCAGGCCAATGCTCAAAAGCTTGAAAAGCGCTGTGAGGAATTGGTAGCCCACTACCAGCCTCTCTTTGACAAGGCCAAGCAAAAGACTTTTGTGACCCAGCATACGGCCTTTTCTTATCTGGCCAAACGCTTTGGTCTCAAGCAGTTAGGGATTGCAGGGATTTCCCCAGAGCAAGAACCGACCGCTCGGCAATTGGCCGAGATCCAGCAGTTTGTCAAAGACTACAAGGTGAAAACGATCTTTGTGGAAAAGCACACGTCGTCAAAAGTGGCAGATAGTATTGCCAAGGCAACAGGGGCGCGTGTCAAGGTCTTGGATCCACTGGAAGCTGATCCGAAAAATGATAAGGATCTATTAGAAAATTTAGAAGAAAATATGGCGACTTTAGCCAAGGAATTAGAGGAGTAAATCAAGAATGAAGAAAAAGGGAACGATTGGATTGGTAGCGACCTTGGGGCTAGGACTCTGTGCCTATGCGCTCAGTCAGCAGCCACAAGTCAAGGAAGAGAAAAAGAATCAGATTCAGTATTTGCAAGCGGACAAGAAATCGTCATCGTCTGCCTCCAGCAAAAAGGAAGACAGCATCGAAGCGGTCAATGCCAAGGAAAAGACCCAGGCAGAGCAGATTGTCATCAAGATTACAGATGAAGGCTTTGTCACTTCTCATGGGGATCATTTTCATTACTACAGCGGCAAGGTCCCATTTGATGCCATCTTTAGTGAAGAGTTGATTTTGCGGGATCCAACTTACCAGCTGCAAGAAGCAGATATCGTGAGCAAGGTTAAGGATGGCTATATTATCAAACGCGCTGGGAAATACTATCTCTACTTAAAGGATGCCCAACATACAGTAAATGTGCGCTCGATCGAAGAGATCGCCCAACAGCAAAAGGGAGGCACCAAAGAAGAAGGGGAGACGGTATCGGTGCAAGCGAGCTCCTCGCACAAGACAGGCAAGACCCGTGACTTCCGTCAACCGAGTCAAGCGCTAAAAGAAGGAAAGACTCTTGAGATGCTGACGGCTAAGAACCATACAGGTGGTGGCTACCGTACAGATGATGGCTATGTCTTTAGCCCTGGAGATGTCATTTCAGATACAGGGGACGGCTTTATTGTGCCCCATGGCGGCCATTTCCATTATATTCCAAAGAGTGCCTTATCAGCTGGTGAGTTAGCAGCAGCCCTCTCCGTCTTAGGCGGTCAAGCTGGCCATCAGGCTGGAAGCTCACGCCTAGCTGGAGCAAGCACAGAAGCAGGGCATGGAACTTCAGATCAAGCCTCTCCAAGCCTTGGGAAGCAAGCTAGCAACCAGGTGTCACCAAGTCCAACCAATTCCCATGTGACACCAACGACTTCTAAACCGTCTACATCGAAACCGAGTCCAAACCTGAGCAATCTGATGGAAGAATTGCAAAAAACACCTCTGTCTTCTCGTCATGTGGAGTCTGATGGTTCTGTCTTTGATCCAAGTAAGATCACCAAGTGGACCGATCAAGGAATTGTCTACCCTCACGGGGATCATTTCCACTTTATCCCATACAGCTCCCTATCTCCTTTAGAACGTGAGCTGGCACGGCAATTCCAACTGCTTCGGGCCCAAGGTGCTACTACACCTGCTGAAATAAGTCCAAACCGGCCTTCAAGTCCAAGTACAAAACCAATTGACCATGAGCACGAGCATGAACATGGGGATAGTCACGAGCATGAACATGGGGAGAGTCATGATCACGAGCACGAAGAGGAGCACGATCATGGTTTCCATGCAGACATGGTCATCAGTAAGGACGAGGACGGTTACATGGTCGCCCATGGCAACCACGCTCATTATTTCTATAAAAAGGACCTCTCTCCTCAAGAGATTGCAGCAGCAGAGGCAACTCTGGCAGGTAAGAAAGAAGAGGACAAGGGACAGCCACTGACAGATGATGTTGCCAGCTATTCTCGCGATGCCTCAGATGAGGAAAAGATCCAATACATCAGCAAGACCTACGGCGTCCCTCGTGAGGCCATTAAGATTTCCAATGGTTTCTTTGTCTTTAACAATCCAGACCAAGAATACGATCCGACCCACATCCACCCTTATGCCGTTCGTAAGGAACATGTCCGGATCCCACTTGAGACTGGTAATCCTGAACTAGACTTTATCAATGAACTCTATGCAACAGCCCTTCGCTCGGGGATTTCTCCTTATAGCCTCCAGATTGAAAATGGTCAGTTTGTCATCCCACATGGCGATCACAACCACTATATCAAGGTACGTTCAGCGGGACTAGCAGACTACTTAGCCCATCGCCTTCCTACCATCCAATCGCCTTACAAAAAAGGAGACTTGGACAAAAAAGCAGTAGAGGACAAGGTCAACCAGCTCTTAGCAGAAAGTCGCAGTCTCTATGCTTCTGATCCATTGCAGCAAAGACGGATTGAGCTCATCTTGGGCCACTTCTTGGAAAACGTCAAGAGTTTCCCAAGCAACTCGACGGAGGGCTACTTGGCCAGTCTCAAACAGGTTGATGAGCAGTACATTCATGCGACCCAAGCGGTCAAACCAAAAGAAGAGACAGCCTTGGATCGTCGTTACCAAGAATTGCTGGAACAAGTGCGCTTGCTAGACACAGAAGCCTTCCAATTGAAGAAGGAAGAGTTGGTCTCTCAATTGCAGGAAGCCTATGCTGCCAAGGACAGCAAGCGTCTAGAGCAGGAAGGGAAGCTATTAGAAGCTGTTCAGGAGATGCAAGATCGGACGGGTGTGACATCGGTCGACTACCTCAAGTATTTCTACCAAAGCTTGAGCGATGCGCGCTTGACACCAGAACTCCGCACCAAGGCGGCAGATCTAGCCTTGAAGCTCTACCGAGCTCAAGCCTTTGAAGAAGCTTGGGATTCCAAGTCTCACTTTATGGAACTCTACCAAACCAAGCAAGCTATTGACAAGCTCTTCTCCCAAGAGAAAGGCCAAACCTATCCAATTGAAAAAACAGTTTTGGATCAAAAAGGAAGTCAAACCCCATCCTACAACGTAGCGGTTTATGATTTCCTCAAAGGCTTGTATGGAGAGTTGGATAAGGCAACAGAAGCCCGTCAACAGAACAAGATTTTGACAGCCCTCTTAGAGCAAATCCAGTCGCTCTTGCCACAAGTCGAAGACCAAGACAAACGAGCTGCATTTGAAGCAGTCTTGGCTCAACTTGGAAAAGAATCTGATCCAGACAAGGCTATTACAAGTGGGGAAGCACTTCTACGCGAAATCAGTGATACCATTGAAAAGCAAAAACAAAAGCAAACCGAGGAGCCTCAAATTGGGGATGTCGCCCTTTATCAACAGCTCTATAACCAATTGATGGCGCTTCACCAACAATTGCAGGAAAAGGGGGCTAGTGATGCTGTATTTGATCGCTTAGAAGCTCTCTTTGACCAATTGGCTAATCCAAAGAGTGACAAGGCAGCCTTACTACAGGCTATCCAAGCCTTTCAGGCAGAGTTAGCAGCAGTGCCATCTGCAAGCGAAGCGGGGAAACCTGCTAGCACGGTCGAAACGCCTGTAGCTACAGAAACTCCGGTAGAAAAAGAAGCAGCGGCTTCAGCAGGGAACAACACTGCCACAACTGAGACAGAAACAGAGCCTGCAAGCCCAGCTTCCATAGAAGAAGGCACGCCAGATGCTCCATCTTCTCAGGAACAGTAGAAAATAGAAAATCATCTGAAAGACATTTCAGATGATTTTTGCGTTCTAGTGAATAGAAGAGGTGGTCTCTTTTTTCAGTTGTTGAGTCTCACTCCTTGTGCTCCAGGAGCAGTGGAGAGGTAGACTCGATTACTTTTTTCCGTTTGAAAAATGCGGCCATTTGAACCAGGATGCGGGGCACCGTCTGCCATTTTTTCCAAGCTTGAAAGCGGGTGTCGATGAGCTGCTTGGCCAAGCGTTCTAGCATCTCCCGCTCGGTTGGATCCAGATCCTGGGCATTTTGGAGGATTTCCTTGGCCTTAGCTAGCTGTTTGAGATCGGTAAGGTCATTGATGGAAGTGATGCCGGCATCTAGAAAAATGCCAAAAAAGGTGTCAAAAAACTTCTTGCGCTCGTCTGCCGATGTTTCACGAACCCATTGCTTCAAGGTCAGGTCGGTCTGCTGGCTATCTGGACTGGTTTCAGAAACGGTCACAAAGCTGTAGTCCTTGATTTCCCAAGTAAAGGCGTCGTGCTGGGCAAAGCCAGCAAAAGCGCGACTTTTGACAATGGTCGTCGGTTCTGGCACTTCCAACATCATGCCAACGATGGATCCTTGAGGGACAAAGCGACGAATATTTGGAGACGTGCGCTGGTAGCCTTCGGTTTCGATAATGGCCTTGTTGAGGCCAGGAGCATCGTAGCTGTAGATGGCGTCGACCCGTTCAAATAAGGAATCAGGTAGATACGAGCAAGCATAGGTTGCGAGATTCCCCCCTTTGGAGTGACCAGCTACTAAGAAACGTCCTTTTGGAAATTCCTTCATGACATGTTGCAGGTAGCTGGCTGCGCGTCTTTGAGCTGGAACATGGTCCATATAGGTCATATGGAAGTCTTCCTTCCAGCCGATCAAGGTGTCATCCGTCCCTCTGAAAACGACCAAATACGTATCCAGACTAAGCCGATAGGTCATGGCCGCAAACTGTTTTTGTACATCGGGATCGTACTCATCGACATAGTTAAGGAGTTTGATGTTCTTAAAGCGCTTTGAAGTAGCCAAGACATCGACTAATTGGAGGTGCTGGTTACTCACGATGAAATCGGTTGTCCGGTCGATCAGTTCCATCGCATCAGACAGGCGCACTGGGATCCCTGTTGTATCTCCTTGAGGCACAATGTGTCCAAAGGGCAGATAGGTCAGCTCTGTCAAAGCGAGGACATCCAGCTCCTTGAAGGGGCGGTCATATATGGAATCGTAAGTCACTTCTTTTAGGTAATCAAAAATCGTCGACATCTGTGCCTCCCGTGTCTTATTTCTTTCAGTATAGCACAAAAATGGGAGTAGAAAAAGCTCTTACTGTTAAGAAGGCTACGCTCGATCTTTTTCTCTGCTTCTTAATCTGTTATAATAGGAAGAAGAAAAAAAGAAGGAAAGAAAGCCATGCATAAAATTCTCTTAGTAGAAGACGATGAAATTATCCGCCAACAAGTCAAACAATTATTGGAACAATGGGGCTATGAAGTGGTCGCAGTAGAGGACTTTATGGATGTCCTCGGGATCTTTGTCGAAAGTGACCCCCACTTGATCCTCATGGATATTGGCCTGCCTCTCTACAATGGTTACCACTGGTGCCAGGAGATTCGTAAGGTTTCAAAGGTTCCGATCATGTTTCTTTCTTCACGGGATCAAGCCATGGATATTGTCATGGCCATCAATATGGGTGGAGACGACTTTGTCACCAAGCCTTTTGACCAAAATGTCCTCCTTGCCAAGGTCCAAGGGCTCTTGCGCCGCTCTTACGAATTTGGGACAGATCAAAATCTGCTGGAGCATCGGGGAGCCATCCTCAATCTCAAGTCCACAGACTTGGTGTATGAAGGGGAAGTCGTCAAGCTAACCAAGAATGAATTTCAGATCCTGCGCGTCCTGTTTGAGCATGCAGGCAGTATCGTGGCGCGTGATGACATGATGAAGGAGCTCTGGAATAGCGACTTCTTTATTGATGACAATACCTTGTCTGTCAATGTGGCCCGCCTTCGTAAGAAATTAGAAGAGGCTGGCTTGTCAAACTTCATCGAAACCAAGAAAGGCATCGGTTACGGGTTGACCCATGAATAAATTTGGAACGATTTTCTGGCAGTATGTGGTATCCCGCAGGCGCCTACTCTATCTATTGGTCATCTTTTTGATCGTCGATTGGGTCTTTGCCTATCTCTTTCCAGAGACGGGGACGGTTTTTCTCTATGCGACCCTAGTGCTAGGCTTTTTTGCCCTCTGTGTCTTGATCTGGGATTTCGCCATGACCTTTCAGGACTACCGCAAAGCCGCACTTTATGAGGAAATAGAGGTTGCCTCACCACTGGAACACCTCCTTTATGAAAAATACACGGAAGAACAGCAGGCGCGCTTGGAGGAAGGAAAGACAGCCCAGGCCAAGTTCAATGACCTGATGGATTACTATACCCTCTGGGTTCACCAGATTAAGACGCCCATTGCGGCTAGTCAGCTCTTGGTGCAAGATGTCGAGACGCCCATTGTCAAGCAGCAGATGGAGCAGGAGCTCTTTAAGATTGACTCCTATGCCAATCTGGTTTTGCAGTATCTGCGACTGGAGAGTTTTCATGATGATCTAGTCTTGAAGCGCGTGTCGGTAGAAGATATGGTCAAAGAAGTAGTCCGCAAGTATGCCCTCTTTTTTATCCAAAAGAACTTGACCGTGGACCTACATGATTTGGAGCAGGAGGTCATCACCGATCGCAAGTGGCTCCTGGTCATCATCGAGCAGCTCTTGTCTAATAGCCTCAAGTACACCAGCACCGGTGGAATTGAAATCTATTTTAAAGACCAGACTCTCTATATAAAAGATAGCGGGATTGGGATCAAAAATAGCGATGTCCTCCGTGTCTTTGAGCGGGGCTTCTCCGGTTACAATGGCCACATGACCCAGCAATCCTCAGGGCTGGGGCGCTATCTATCTAAGAAAATCGCAGAGCAATTGGGCCACAAGATTACCCTCCACTCAGAGGTCGGCAAACGCACGACCGTTGCCATTCGCTTTGAAGAAAAGAAGTTGGTGATGGATTAATTTTCCCCCATCTTACAAAAATGTAAGAAATAAACGGTAAAATGAAAGGTTAGGTTATGGTAGCCGCCTTTTATTTTTTATACAATAGTCTCATCAAATGAAGGAGGTCAAGAAAATGAAACTCTTGAAATGGATGAAACAACTCAAAAAGACTGAGAAACCCTGTAACCAACCCGATCTGGAAAAGATGGAATTTGGTCTCCAAGTCCTGCAACAAACCCAAGAATTTTTCTTGATCTACTAGTAAAAGGAGAAAAGTATGTCATTACTAGATGTTCAACATATCAAAAAGATCTACAAAACCCGCTTTCAAGGAACGCAGGTTGAAGCCTTAAAGGATATCCATTTTACCGTTGAGAAGGGTGAATACGTCGCCATCATGGGGGAATCAGGATCTGGGAAATCCACCCTCCTCAACATCCTGGCCATGCTGGACCAGCCGACGGAAGGGCGGGTCTACCTCAATCGCACCGATACCTCCACCATCAAGAACAAGGATGCCTCCAGCTTCCGCCGGGAAAAACTTGGCTTCGTCTTTCAAGATTTCAACCTGCTCGATACCTTGTCTGTCAAGGACAATATTCTTCTACCTCTCGTCCTTTCTCGCAGACCGGTCAAGGAAATGATGAGCAAGGTGGAGAGCGTCAGTCGGGAGTTGGGCATCCACCAGCTCTTAGAAAAATACCCTTACGAAATCTCTGGTGGGCAAAAACAAAGGGTAGCCGTAGCGCGTGCCATTATTACCTCACCAGAAATTCTCCTTGCCGATGAGCCAACAGGGGCGCTGGATTCTAAGTCTTCGGCAGCATTGCTAGATGTCTTTGAAGATATCAACACCATGGGACAAACCATTCTCATGGTGACCCACTCGACCGCAGCAGCAGCGAGGGCTAAGCGCGTGCTCTTCATCAAGGACGGGATTCTCTACAACCAGATCTTCCGCGGGGAAAAAACAGAGCGTCAGATGTTCCAAGAAATCTCGGATACCTTGACGGTCATGGCAAGTGAGGTGGAGTAGATGTTACGATTAACCACTAAATTAGCTTGCTCCAATCTGATCAAGAACCGCAAGCTCTATTATCCTTTTGCGATTGCGGTCATTCTCGCAGTGACCATCGCCTACCTCTTTGACTCCCTGACCTTTAATCCCCACATTCACGAGCTTCGAGGAGGATCTTCTATAGTGTTCACTCTCAGCTTGGGATTCTTCGTGGTCAATGCTGCGGGTGCTATTATTGTGCTCTATGCCAATAGCTTTGTCATGAAAAACCGCTCCAAAGAGCTGGGAATCTACAGCATGCTTGGCCTTGAGAAACAGCATCTCATCAGCATGGTCTTCAAGGAACTCTTGATCTTTGGATTTGTAACTGTCTCAGCCGGTGTCTTGATCGGAGCCCTCTTTGATAAGCTGATCTTTGCCTTCCTCTTGAAACTCATGAAAATGAAGGTCCAGCTGGTATCTACCTTCCAACCTGGGATTGTCGTCCTGGTCTTTGTCACCTTTGGTCTCATCTTTGGCCTTTTGGTTCTTCTCAATGCTTGGCGCATTCTCCGTTTGAATGCCCTGCAACTAACTCGTGAGAAAGCAAGTGGCGAAAAGAAAGCCCGCTTTTTGTGGCCCCAAACCATCCTGGGCCTAGCCTCTCTCGGTCTTGGCTACTACCTAGCTGTGTCTGTCAAAGACCCCATCAGTGCGCTTGTGACCTTCTTTCTAGCCGTTATCCTGGTTATGATCGGGACCTACTTACTCTTTAATGCGGGGATCACCGTCTTCTTGCACCTGCTTAAGAAAAAGAAGAGCTACTATTACCAGCCCAACAATATGATCTCGGTCTCTAACCTCATCTATCGTATGAAGAAAAATGCAGTGGGCCTTGCGACCATTGCCATCCTCTCGACCATGGTGCTGGTGACCATCTCTGCTGCCACCAACATCTATGTCGGTAGCGAAATGGTCAAGAAAATCATGGCTCCTCATGATTTCTCCGTCCAAGGAAAAGGGGTAGACCTGGAGCAGATTAATCAGAAATTTGATGAATTTGCTTCTGAGCATCATCTTGAGATCAAAAATCGCGACCTGATGACCTATGCCAACTTTGGGGTCAAATCACAAAAGGGCACGGATTTCACCGTCTATCCAGCTGATGAACGCAGCGTCACTCCTAAAACCGTCTTTATGGTCTTTGATGCGGAAAGTTATGAACAGATGACAGGAGAACACGTCGATCTGACCGGCAACCAAGTCATCCTCTTTGCTAATAACAAGGCTCTGATAGGGCAAAAGCAGTTCACTATCAATGGACAAGACTTCCAAGTCAAGGAAGAAGTGAGCAAGGATTTTATCACCGATCATGTTCCAAATCAGTTTAATATGCTGACGGAGGATTTCAATTACTTGGTCGTGCCAGACCTTTCAGCCTTTGTCGCTCAGTTTCCGGATCTTGCCATCAATACCAATATCTATGGTGGCTTCAATGTCAATGTTGACGAAGACCAGCAACTCAAGCTGGCAGCCAGCTATGACAAGATGATCGATGAATTGAGTAGCCAACAGGCCCAAGGAACATTTATCTATGGAGGCAACCGAGCCAATGATGTGGCAGAGTTGAATAGCCTCTTTGGCGGCATCTTCTTTATCGGTATTTTCTTGTCATTGATCTTTATGGTCGGAACCGTCATCGTTATCTACTACAAGCAAATCTCAGAAGGCTATGAAGACCGTGATCGCTTCGTCATCCTCCAACAGGTGGGGCTCGATGAACACGAGGTCAAACGGACCATCAACCGTCAAGTGCGGACCGTCTTCTTCCTCCCTCTCATCTTTGCCTTTATCCACCTGGCCTTTGCTTACCATATGATTCGCCTCATTCTCAAGGTTCTCGGTGTCATCAATAGTGGCCAAGTCCTCGTCGTGACCCTCAGTGTCTGCGCCGTCTTTCTCATCACCTACCTGATCGTCTTTTGGATCACCTCTCGGAGCTATCGTAAGATTGTGCAGATATAAGGAAAAAGAAGAGAGTGGGACAGAAATCGGTAATTCGTTAGAATTCGATTTCGTCGTCCCACCTCCGCACAGTTGAGTAGGGCTGTAAAAGCTGATGAAATCAGCGTAGTAGAGCCCACTCAACCACTGCGTCTTGCTCGACAATCCAAAAATAATTGAGAGGCTAGGACCTTTGTCCCAGCCTCTTTTTGTTTGAAAACCGATGCGATTGTTTGTGTTTTTCAAAGGGACATACAAAAAACCGAACCACTAC
>SKEY01002833.1_pt1 | contig 16996 bp, 22 predicted proteins | sample 4843871 | NCBI WGS metagenome assembly SKEY01 (sample SAMN11008797, study PRJNA524170) | human gut metagenome | biome: Human fecal sample; material: Feces; isolation source: fecal sample from pouch patient p36 | host: Homo sapiens | place: Israel: Tel-Aviv | collected 2016-12-04 | reverse complement strand
GAAACCCAGGCGACTTCATGCCCCGCTGTATCTGCCAGTGCCAGCGGGAGGCCGAGGAACAGCGCAAAGCCGCCGAGGAACGGCAGCGCCGCATGGAGCGGATCAAGCGCCGGAAGGCCCAGGGCCTGCAAGACCGCTATCTCTATGACTACACCTTTGCCAACGACAACGGGCAGAATCCTTTGATGGACAAGGCCCGCGCCTATGTGGAGTATTGGGAGGAAGCCTACCGGCAGAATACCGGCTTGCTTTTGTTCGGGGATGTAGGAACCGGCAAATCCTTTTTTGCCGGATGTATTGCCAACGCACTGCTTGACCGAGATGTGCCGGTGCTGATGACCAACTTTCCCACGATACTGAATCGGCTTACCGGGATGTTTTCCGAGGAACGGGCGGAGTTTATCGCAAGTCTGGGAGAATATGATTTGCTGATTATCGATGATCTGGGCGTGGAGCGCAGCACCGACTATGCGATGGAGCAAATCTTTTTCATCATCGACAGCCGCTACCGCAGCCGCAAACCCATGATTATTACCACCAACCTGAAGCTGGCGGAACTGAAGAACCCGCCTGATCTGGCTCATGCCCGCATCTATGACCGGATACTGGAACGGTGTGCGCCTATCCTCTTTGCCGGAAAAAACTTCCGGGAGGAGAACGCCAGTGCCACCAGAGAGGCAGCAAAGGAGCTTGTATCCCGAAATTGAAACCAGAAACCACGGTACGGACAAAACCCTTGCCCTTGGCGGCAGAGTGTCCCAGAAAGGAGTATATGTCCCTATGTGTAACCCAAATATGACCTCAAATGCAGCACAGAGTAAAGCACCGGAAGAAGCTCCTGTGATGATCCGGAAAATCGGAAAGACTACCTACAAAGTGCGCATCCATTTCAGCAATACCAGCACGGAAACCATGAGTGATAAAATCAAGCGGATGCTGAAAAATGAGATTCAGCAAATGTGACCGTCTGATACTGCCAGCCTCTTTGTGTTAAACTGATAGTGGTGCATACCAGAATTTGAACCAAGGAGGACACAAAAATGCTTTACACAGAACAAGAGAAAAAGGAGATTGAACGGATACAGGAGGTGTTTGCGGAGCATATCCGGCAAAGCCCGAATTTTGATTTGCTCTGGTCTGACAAGGTGGGCTATGTGTGGCTGACCATCTCCCTGAACCCGTTTTATGTTGATACGGGAATGTGGGTGGAATCTGCGGCCCATCTCTGTCGTGATCTGCTGGATGATATTGCGAGTGATGTGCTGGAAATGACTCAAAACGATCACTCTCTGGAAGATGCTGACCCACTGGAACTCCAGGAAATCAAGCAGCGCTGGAAACCCTATATCGACCAGCTGCCGGAGTATGGATACCTTTGTGAAGAACTGCTAAGTATATAAAAACACAGGTAATAGCCAGGATTCTAGTGCGGAATATCCTGGCTATTAATTTGCGGTATTATTAAAATTTACAAATAATGATAGTTTAATGTTAAGAAAAGAGGTATAATAAATCAAAATCAACTAACTACTTAAGTGGAGGAAAATAATATGAAAACATATTGCGAATTATATTTTTCGGGAACTTCTGACAATTTAAGAGCTTTTGTAAAAGAACTGAAAGCTTACATCAATGGCGATTGGAGACAAGTTGAACAGTCAGAAAGATGGGAAGATTATCTTTTTATTGATTATATTGGAACTGATGTGGATAAGGCCAGAGTTTCCATTTATTTAGGAAACGATTTAGCAAAAGGACAGATTAAGGTCGGAAACATAGTACCTTTGGAAAAAAATTCTCTTAGCATAGATGAGTACAATTCTGTCCTGAAAAAATTCAATCGAGATATTATTGAGCCGTATAAAAGGCATAATCACACTATTAACATTTCTGAATTAACTAACGATGAATTTGCCCCTTTAACTGTAATATCTAAAGTTGCCCTTCAGAAACTAAGGGCATTTTGTGTTGCTGCTAATAAGTCAACTGGTTCATCACATCCTTGTGATCAGGAAAGATGGTATGAATTTATCTGCCAAACGGTTGAAGATGGACGTATATTTGACTACGAAACTTTGGCAAAATTTTTGCAAGACGAGTCCTATTGGGGTAAAAAGGAAAAGGGAGATATTGGAGTTATGGGAAGTTATGCTTGGGATTCAGAACATGCATATGAGTTAGCTGATGAATATGAAGCAGCATGTTCAGTCCTGAATTATTACAGAAAAACAAGAGGTATTTAAAATGAATTGGTGGGACTACCTTTTAACAGGATTGAGTGTTTTATGTACCTCCTTTTCGATTCTGGGCGCATATAAGTCCAACAAATACTATAGAAAAAGCAAAGCACTCACAAACTACGCAAATACTAATATTGCATACATAGAATCACAAAAAATTGTTTCAATACTGACCGAAATACTTAAATTAGCTAATAATAGCAGACGACAAAGAGGAACAAATTATCTAAAAGAGGTAAGCGAATATGCTGAAAAAATAAAAAATTCTATAAATAAAATTCGCGATAGTTTACCACCAGATGATTGCAAAGAAATTTTTGATTTGTTGAACTCTGGTGAGAACCGGGTTGAACGATATTTTGATTCTTTAATAGCCGGAACTGCATTTCCAGACCAAAAATTCATGTTAGACGAGCAGTTCTATACCTGTCAAACAGCAGTTCATAATATGCAGCTCTTGTTGAAAGAAAAGTTGGATTCAACTGGAGAAAAGCTCAAATAGAAAACAAAATTGAATATGCAACATTAAAGAACCTAAACATTAAGCGTTTAGGTTCTTTTTTGATGAAAAAGTCCTTGACTTTTCGTCTCTGGAAAGACCGCAAAGTCGATCCTGATCTCCGTAGGCGTCCGTCTGGCTGCGTTCAATTTAAAACAGATCGCCAATCTGACCTGTACCGATGAACTGGATCTTTACAGCATCGGGGAGAAAAAGGTGGCGCTGTTTTGCTGTATCCCGGATGCGGATACCAGCCTCAATTATCTGGTGGGCATGATCTACAGTAACCTCTTTCAAACCCTTTACTATGTGGCGGACCGGAAATACCATGGGAAACTTCCTATCCCGGTACACTGCATCATGGATGAGTGGCCAAACGTGGCACTGCCGGATGATTTTGACAAGCTGCTGGCAACCATGAGGTCGCGCGCAATTTCCTGCAGCATCATCATCCAGAACATTGCGCAGATGAAAGCCTTGTTTAAGGATAGCTGGGAAAGTCTCATAGGGAATTGCGATGAATTTTTATATCTGGGCGGCAATGAAAAAGAAGGGCATAAATATGTCTCGGAACTATTGGGGAAAGAAACACTGGATACCAATACCTATGGGCAGACCAAGGGAAGGAGTGGAAGTTATTCTGTGAATTTCCAGCAGTCCGGAAGGGAACTTTTGACTCCCGATGAAGTACGCCTTTTGGATAACCGGAAGGCAGTGCTTCTGGTGCGTGGGGAACGTCCCATTCTGGATGAGAAATATGATCTGCATAAACATGTGAATGTGAAATATACGGAGGATGGAGGGGCGCCGCCTTATGATTATGCGAAGGCTCCCCTGTCCCATGAAGATGTAACCATTGATACCAGGAGACTGGATGATTATGAACTGCTCTCGGCTGAGGAGATCCTCGGCAGGGAGCAGTCTTTTTGATTGGAGGAATGCCATTGAAGAAAAGAAATGAAATGCTAAAGAGACAGACAACAAACCATGCCACTGCACCGATGCCTATGGGCAGAGGACCAAAGCGTACTCTTGCTGCGTATGCAGCGCTGGTGCTTACTATGACGGTAGGAGGCATCCCGGTGCTTGCAGCCGGAGATCCCCTGTCAGTCATCAATAACCTGTCTACCTTTATCTTTTTGGTCCTATGTCAAGAAAAAGTACAAATTAAATGTAACCAATTTTCTCTGTTCTGAGCGAAGTTTAACTTGCTATTTTTACTGCATTCTCCTCGATGTTTTCAAGATATTGTTCCTCATATTCATTTGGAGACAAATATCCACAATGACTGTGAATGCGTACGGTATTATAAAATGTTTCGATGTATTCAAAAATCAATTTATGTGCATGTGCATAATTAAAGATTTTAAACCGGTTGATCCATTCTCTCTTCAAAAGTGCATGGAAAGATTCTATACAGGCGTTATCCCATGGATATGCTTTCTTTGAATAACTGTGAATCATACCTTTGGTTGCTTTTTGAAATGCTTCCGATACGTACTGGCATCCTCTGTCGCAGTGGAAGATCAACGGTTTTTCAACATTTCTGACACGTTTTGCTTTTTCAACACATTCCACTACGTGGGAGGCCTCCAGCGTCTCACTCAACACCCAGGAAATGATTTTTCTTGAATACAGATCCATCACACTGGTAAGATACACAAATCCTTCAAATGTCCAAATATAAGTAATATCTGAACACCAGACAGCATCTGGATGAGCAGGATTGAATTCCTCGTTGAGGATATTTTTGAGTTTCTGGCTGAAATCAGAATCTATGGTTGTCTGGATATATGGTTTCACCCAATGGGCTTTGATTCCCATTTGACGCATATAATTTCCAACTGTTTTTTCGGAAACATACTCCCCGGATTTTCGCAATTCTGCAGTAATTTTAGGAGCACCGTAGTTTTGATGGGATTCCTCGTAGATCTTTTGAATTTTTTCTTTTAAAACTGCACGGCGAACAGACGTGTCCGAAGGAACCCGTTTCTTCCATGCATTGTAACCCGAACGTGAAACGCCTAATTTTTTCAGTATTCCGCTGACAGAAACCTGACGTTTCACGGGCAGGGATTTGATTTCTTTCACATACTCAGAAGTAGCTGTGTAAAGAGCTTTTGTCAGTTTCCCAGAATACCGATTGCTTTTTTTAACACTTCAAGAGCATCCTTCGTATCTCGTAATTCACGCTGCAATCTGGCAATCTCTTTTGCCTCCTCACTTGCATAATTTCCAGAACCACGAGTAGGAACCTCGCCTTTATGTTCCTTTGCTGCTTTCATCCAGTTTTTCAGTGCAGATTCGCTGACTCCAAGATTCTCAGAAGCCTTGCGAAGTGGAAGCTCCGGATGATCCAAGCGATACTGTACCGCATCCTCTTTAAACTGTTGGGAATATTTTGTACCTTTTGCCATAACCATTCTCCTCCTTGATCTATGACTATCATATACTATTTATTGAAAATGGTCATGTTTATTTTGTACTATTTATAGTCTAACACCACTTTGGATATAGACCAGTGTTAGTCTTGTCTGGTTCAATGGAGCCCTATATGGAAACAAATTCCATTGCTATTGTACAGAAAACGAAAGACATCAATGAAGGCGATGTAGTTATGTTCCGTATAGACGAAGATACAAGGGTTTGCCACCGAGCAGTTGATATTGATGCCGAAGGCAATATTACAACAAAAGGTGACAACAATGAAAAAGCGGATTATGACAAGGTATCTGAAGATATGGTAGAGGGTAAAGTGGTTGCAAGGCTAAACTTTCTTTCTGGTTTGATTAGTAAATTTAGGTAGTTACAAATGGGGGTAACAAGGCATTGGAAATGCCCCAAGAAATTTCATAGGTATTATTAGTTTACATAGGGGGCGGTGGTTGCCCCCTTTTATTGTAAGAGGAGAGGAGCAGATATGTGGTTTGCATTGGAGATCCATTTTCAAAACACTAAGAATAAAATGTATTTGTATTGGAGAAGTACAGACTTCAATACTTTATATTTAACTGTGAAAGATAAGGAAACAGGTGGAAAGAAGAAGTACAAATACTCTGGTATATCTTTTCGTAATACCGAGACGTTGAATAGGGTATTAGAAGGCTATGGTTTTACAAAGGAGAATACATTTGCAAAAGTTACCTTATTTATAACAGTGAGTAGGACTATGGAAATACTGGATGGAAAGATGGAAATAAAAAATAAGAGATGCTATTGGTGCTATCGTACTTGTAATGGTGTAGATATACGCAGCAGCTCATGGAGAAAGTCCATAGTAAAGGGGAGAACAATTTATGATATGGTATCTGCGGTAGATGCCTTATTATACAAAACGGAAAAAATTCATATACTTTCGTAAAGAGCAGTGATTTCGTACTGATAACCTGCTCTTTTTTCATGCCCGAAAAAATGTACCGCCTTTATTTGCCTTTTTCCTGCTCTAAAAGCCCTTTTATGGGTAAATATGCCTATCCTGCCTTAAAAGCCCTAGAAACTGCCAACACGCTCCTTGTACGGGGGTATTCGTGCCAAAACCACCCAGAACAATCATTCTGTGGCAAAGCCCTTTTTCACTGGCTCTGGCATAGGATACAATAAGCACAATTATAATCGGCATATTTTAGTAGATAGTGATAAACCTGTAAAGAATATGCTTTTAGGACTTGCAATCCCTTTTATTCAGAGCTAAAGTGTGGACACCAAAACAAAATTGAAAGAGGTGTATTACATGAAAGTTGTAGAACTTCGTGCGGAACGTGCTAAGATTTATGAGTTTTTCGACAAAACTCATCATTATTTTTCAAGCACTGATAATCGAGAAATGAATTATTGTGGCAAAGTGAAAAATAAAAATGATAAGGTTCTGAAAGAAAATTATGAGACTGATAAAGCCTTATTAGAGAGACTGGATAAAATCAATAACATTCTTATGGAGTCAGATGCCAATACATATATTGATGTGCATGGGAAACATCTGAGTATTGCCACAGCAAGAATGTATCTTGCAGAACTGAGTACAGAGGATTATTACACACGACATACAATTGGCTCTGACTGTGAAGATATGTTTATTCCTGCAGCAGGTCTTGACTGTAATTTACAGGATAGTTTTTATTTTAATTGTTTGGTTGAAAAGGATGCAGAAGTTATTCTTGACCCTATGCACTTAAAGGATAAGAGAACAGAATTTGAGAACAAGAGAAAGTCATGGAAGTATGATTTATTTGTTAAAGTAGTGATGTCAGACTCTACCACAGAAGTCCACTTCATTGAGTAAGGTGCTTGCCTATGAGTATGGTAGATGTAAAAGAGTGGAAGATGGAGAAGTGTAATGATGTAGAAACTATGTTACTGACATTGGCTAAGATATATCAGTACAGTCGCAATGACAAGTCTAGTATCGATGCAAAAAGGATTAAGATTTTACACACTTCTGAAGATGAAAAACTTCAACCAATAGAAGCTATGAAATGTTTATTGCCAGAAATAGAAAAATGTGCTGAGAAATTTCCAGAACTGGAGGAGATTGTAGCTCTGCTCTATGAAAAGGATTTGTATGAATGTATAAAGGCAGTACGCAAATTAAAGCGAAGTATTAAAAAATAAGATGAGAATAGCTTGCTGATACCTAGGTATTGGCAGGCTTGTTTTTGTGTATAAAATGGGGTATAAGATAGAAGAAGAGAGATTAGTATTTTATACGAAGAAATTCTTGTGTTTGGGGTGTATGGTTGATATACTGATAATATACAGAGAGGTGTAAATTTGAATTTTACGCAGAGAAAATAATAGCCAATGCAGGTAGTTTTGCATTGGCTATCATACTATTCTTCGGTGTTTATGAGGTTACTGTAATATTTGGTTTTACCTGATAGGACATCATCATAAAAGCCTTGTTTCCAGTCAATATAATCAATGCAATCTTGCACTTGTTTAAGCTGTTCTACTAGGGATTTTCGTTTGATATCCAGTATAACTTTTCGTTCCAGTATGGTGGATTCTCCAATAAGGCAGAGTTCGATATATTCTTTCATTTCAGCAATGCTCATTCCGCAGTTTTTAAGACAATTTAAACTGTTAATCCAAGCAATGTCCCGTTCATCAAAAATGCGACGATTGTTTTTGTCACGTTTTACATTGGGAACAAGTCCCTGATTGCAATAGAATTTTAGTGTTTCGTATGGTAAGTGCGTTTGGTTGCAGGCTTCTTTCATTGTAAACATAAAGACCTCCAAGAAAATAAAAATAGTGCTTGACCGGTAGTAACTACCGATTGATACAATGGGAGTGTATCATGGATACAAATTATTTTCAAGGAGGTTTTCAGATGGAATATAAGGTATTGAGCAATGGTGTAAAAATGCCACAGTTGGGTTATGGAGTATACCAGGTAACAAAGGAAGAATGTGAGCGTTGTGTGTTGGATGCACTGAAAGCAGGATATCGTTTGATTGATACAGCACAGTCTTATTTTAATGAAGAGGAAGTAGGTTCTGCAATTAAGAAAAGTGGGGTTCCTCGTGAAGAAATATTCCTTACTACAAAGGTATGGATTGAGAATTATGGATATGATGAATGTAAGGCATCCATAGAGGAATCTATGAGAAAGCTGCAGACAGATTACTTGGACTTGTTATTACTGCATCAGCCTTTTGCAGATTACTATGGAGCATGGAGAGCATTGGAAGAATACTATGAAGCTGGTAAAATCAGAGCAATCGGTATCTCTAATTTCTATCCGGACAGAATGATTGATATTGCGACTTTCGCTCGTATAAAGCCTATGATAAATCAGGTAGAGATACATCCATATCACCAGCAGGAAAAGTCAAAGAAATGGCATGATAAATATGGCATTCAGCTGGAAGCATGGGCACCGTTTGGTGAAGGTAGAGGCGATATGTTCACAGACCCTATGTTATCAGAAATTGGTGCAAAGTATGGAAAAACGGTTGCACAGGTAATTTTAAGATGGCATTTGCAGAGAGGTATTGTAATTATTCCAAAGTCAGTACATTATGAAAGAATGGTAGAGAATTTTAATGTATTTGATTTTGAGTTATCAGCTGATGATATGGAAAAGATAGCAACTTTGGATAAAGAACAGAGTGCATTCTTCTCCCACTACGACCCAAACATGGTAGAGTGGTTTGGCAAGATGGTGGAAGAACGAAGGAAACAGCATGACTGTACTAAGGAAGAGAAAAATTGGTAAAGGAGCAAGTGATATGACTAAGAAAATTTTGATATTGTCAGGTAGTCCAAGAAAGCAAGGCAATTCGGATTTATTATGTGATGAATTTATGCGTGGTGCATTAGAAGCAGGGCACACAGTAGAAAAAATCCGTGTGCAAGAGAAAAAAGTAGCATATTGTACGGCGTGTTATGCTTGCCGTGATACAGGAAACTGTGCAATCAAGGATGACATGGCGGAAATTATGGAGAAAATGATTGCATGTGATGTTATGGTTCTGGCAAGTCCTGTTTATTTTTATTCTATTGATGCACAGTTAAAGGCTGTGATTGATAGAAGCGTGTGCCGTTGGACAGAAGTGAAGAACAAAGAAATGTATTATATAATGACTGCGGCTGATGGAGAAAAGGAATCTATGGACACCACACTGGCATGTTTTAGAGGATATGCTGACTGTGTGGAGGGAGCAGTAGAAAAAGGCATCATCTACGGAACCGGAGTATATCACGCAGGAGAAATCAAAGATACAAAGTGTATGCAAGAAGCGTATATGATGGGAAAGAATGTATAGTCTGAAAGAGGTACAACTTTCAGTTTGTAGCCCTCTAAAGAGATAACAATAACCTACTGATATTTAATGTATCAGTGGGTTATTTTTATATCTGTAAATAGGATATCAAATAATTTCTAAGATACATTTTCTCAACACTGTATCAACTCACACCTACTGGTATTTTCTGCGTTTTACCTAAAAATTCAAGAGATAAGGTATCAGATGACGATTTCCACCCTATCAGAAGTACCGCTTTTTATAGCAGATACAGGGTAAGATGTGCCTTTGAGAAATTCTGAAAATTTTGTATATTTGAAAACTCATGGGGGTTAGACTCATTTGGAAAATGAGTTGACTGATGAGGTGCTTATAAGTCTGCTTTTAGGAGCAGGCTTTTTTCTATGGAAGATTTATGTATCTTCCTTTACTTTCTGGTATCTATGAAAGAATAGTGTGCTTTGCTCTCCCTCATGGTATTAGTCTGAGATGGTATCTTCTGCAATAAACAAAAGGGGGTTATCAGGCTGTGCCTTTCCCTAAAATTCTCCTGCCAAAGCATTTTGGACAGTGAACAATAGCATTTGGTTTGATAACACTTGCACACGCTCTGTAGCACTGGATGTTGTGCCTTTAGCACCAGCATACCTCTGAATGGCAGTGGCATATTGTCAAATGAAAATAGCACGTTCTCCATTGGCAGTTGCACGTTATCCAATGAAAATAACACGTTTTCCGATAGCACTTGCACACACTTCTTGACCAGTTGCACGTTCTCAAATATCCATAACACACGTTCCTGTACCATAAACACGTTATCGACTTCCACTTGCACGTTATTCATTAGCAGTTGTATCTATGTGTTTGCCAGTTGCACACGCTCCATAAAAAATAGCATTTGTGCTGATATCAAAAGCATTTAGAGGTCTGACTGGATATGATTGATACATTTATATGCTTTTTGAAAGCAAATTAAAAATGATTTTGTGAAAGGCAGGTTTTATTTATGGAAAGATTAACAACGAGAGATTTAGCAGCACGAACACATTTAGCCCCTCAGACGATACTGAATTATGTGAAGGAAGGCACAATTACACCGATTAATATTTCACCAGATGGAAGATACTACTTTGATATGTCAGTTGCGGATGAATTGATTACCAGAACACTACTGAAAAAGTATCCTAATCACACAGCAATCGTAGTTCTGTATACTGATGAAGATAGCATGAAAACATTTGAGAATACCTATACTAATTATCTGAATGAAGAAGGTATTTTAAGAATTGATAATCTCACAGAAAAAGTATCAGAAGTTCGTGAACGTGTTGAGGGAAATGCTCTGCATGACAGATTGTTTTGCATTTATCTGTGTGAAAAGATTGCTAGAAAATGTGAAAGTGAGATTAAAAAATTAAAATCAGATTTGCCAACACGCATTATGCAAAATCCTAAACTGGAAGATAGAAATTTACTGTTAAAGAACCTTAATATTCTGGTATCTGATACAGCATCCGTTATGGAAAAATTAAATTCAAATGATAAAAAAATTGTTCAAGGAGCTTTATACTGGCTAGAGGAACAGAAAGAAAAAATCCTTGAACGTTATGCTATGAGTGAGATTAGTGCTTTATCAAAACAGCTTAGTGCTTCTAAGAACCCAGGAGATCACTTTGAGTTCCCAATGCAAACAAAGACCATAAAAAATATTGTAAGAAAAGAAAAACAGTCTTTCTATGCGGAGTCCTTAGATAAGGCTCTTGAAAAACTGAAAGAAGGGTATCAGTCTTTGATTAAAATAGACTGTTCTAAGGAAGAAAGCATTTATGATTTGTTATACAAAACACGTTTCACTGAGCAGATAAAATTTTATGGTTGTGATAATGCTACGAAAGAAATAAATGAGATTATACGATTTCTGCAGGACACGAAGAAAAAAGTAGAATATGGGGATATGGAGGTGCGGTGATATGAGTAATTCAAAAGAAAATGATGTCTTTGAAGATGCGAAAAACCTTGTTGGATGTAGTTATATTTCAAATTTACCTTATTACAAATATATACTGGTGCATAAGATGAAAAGGCTCGACACCAGTAAATACGATAAAAAGCAATTAGAAGATTTTTCTGTTTATGTATTTGGATTGCCTTATGAGATATTACATAGCATGGGGGTGATGTGATATGCGGATTCCTTATTTGGCAACAGTATATTATAATATGTCCTTTGGAAAGGTGATATTTCTTCAGTGCCTGGAGAAAAAGAATATAAATCCAGAACACCTTTATATGGTACATACGAGCAAAGGTGATAACTTTCAATATGAGTTTCCACATAGTATTTTTAATCAAGGAAAAGTATCACCTACAGTTGGGATTGTAACACGTCTATTTAATTATCCTACGGAGTTATGTCGTAGTGAATTCGAGGAAATGAGAATAGTATTCCCAAGTCTTGATTGCGTGATATGTGCAAACTTTTTAGGGTGCTTCTTTAGAAAACGAGAGATTTTTATAATCGATTCTGGTATGCCAGTGGAGTACTTTGAACCACATGAAAGAGGCAACCTATATCTGGCATTGAAGAAAATGCTTTCTATGGTAGAAAAAGTATATGGAGTCACTCTTGATGAGAAGGATTTCTTATGTAGCTGATTATAACCTTTTTAAAAGGGTAGTGTAATACTGGTAAGAAACCAGTATGTTTCAAGTTGATAATAAAATAGATATAGAAAAAGAGTACTGCTAAAATTGTCATATTTTGCTGATAATTTTAGTGGTACTTTTTTATCATTTTTCTATAATGCATTATTGATTTGAACGTAAAACTGGCTCAAACACTGGCTGTCAGAAAAATTTAGAAAAATAGTAGGGAACATATAATTGACGTCTGTTTGAAATTTTGTATTTATTTCTTGTGCTTGAGGTATCATTAACAGCAAGTCTTTATAAGGGGGAACTGTGATTTTTTTGTAAGAAAAATCCAAGGATAAAACTGAGTTTCTTCTATAATTATATATAATCGTTTCAACCTAAAATTCATCATTTCTTTTTCCTTTATCAGAACCTGTCACTTTTGGCTTCTCTCTTTATGGGGATACAAACCCGACAATTTTCCCATTGATTTTTTAGTAACTCTAGCCACTTCCAATTTCCTTTCAACAGAGTTAGACTCAGACAGCGTTCAGAAAGTCCTACGGAACTTTGCGGAAATTATGAAGAACTGGCTTTCAAACAGGTAGCCCTTTGGAAAATTGCTCTGTATGCGTTTTTCCTGCTTATATATGGGTATTTTCCTTGTAGCCTGTTCTGATAATCGCATACAGGGCAAAATAGGGGTGTATCATTCGGAACTGGCATAGAACAGTCCGTAAAGTGAACGTTCAAAAAAGTATACTTTTGCGGTCACTACAAAACCCTATGAGAATATGCCGAAAAAGTGTTCATTAAACTCTGTCTGCTACTTTCCGCACGTTCACGTTTTATCAGGACTTTTACGAACAGATTTTCCTCTGTAAAAAGTGAAAGAGAGGTGGAATATAGTGGAGAATGGTATTACATGGGGATATGCCAGAATATCTTCCATGACTCAGCATGAGGACAGGCAGATTAAAAAATTAAAAGAGTTTGGTGTGGAAGAACGCAATATCATTGTGGACAAAGAGTCTGGAAAAAACTTAGAACGTGATGGTTATCAGCTATTAAAGACAAAACTTCTTCGTGCAGGAGATACACTGGTTATCAAAGAATTGGATAGACTGGGCAGAAAGAAAAGTGATATTAAAAGGGAACTGGAAGAATTTAAAGCAATGAACATTCGTGTGAAGATATTGGATATTCCTACGACTTTGGTGGATTTTAAAGAGGAAACACAATGGATACAAGAAATGATAACCAATATCTTAATCGAAGTCTTAGGCGGATTTGCAGAAGAGGAAAGAAAGAAAATTCTGAAAAGGCAGCGTGAAGGGATTGATGTGGCTCTTGAAAAGGGAGTCAAGTTTGGAAGACCGCAGGTGCAAGTACCAGAGGAATGGGAACGTGTTATTGCTATGGTGGAAAATAAAGAGATAACTTCTGTGGAAGCTATGTCACTTCTGAACTTGAAGAAAACAACGTATTATAAATTGCGAAAAATGATGAGTTAGTATAGGAGATGGTATTGTATGAATTTTTATATAGCGGATATGCACTTAGGGCATAAAAATGTATTGAAGTTTGATAACAGACCTTTTGAGTCTGTATCTGAAATGGATATGGTACTTATGGAAAACTGGAACAAAAGGGTATCACATGATGATGATGTGTATATTTTAGGAGATATGTGCTATCACTCTGAGCATAGACCAGCTTGGTATTTAAAGCAACTAAAAGGTAAGAAGCACCTCATTCAGGGTAATCATGATGGGGCATTACTAAAGGATTTTGAAGTTATGGGGTGTATGGACTCTGTGGATAAGATGTTGTTTGTGCAGGACAGTGGAGAGCGTATTGTATTGTGCCACTTTCCTATTGCAGAATGGAATGGTTTTCATAAGGGTGCATACCATATCTACGGTCACATTCATAATAGGAAAGATGGGGTGTATCAGTACATGCGTACTTTGGAAAGAGCATTAAACGCAGGCTGTATGCTGAATGGGTATGAGCCAGTGACGTTTAGAGAGTTGATAGAAAATAATGTGGTTTACAAAAATGGGGTGTAGTTTTTGAAAAATCACATGGTTTACGAAATGAACTGTGGTTACAAAAGTAACGGTGGTTTGAGAAATCGTTTCGAGTTTGCATTTAATTCTGTGAGATAATGTTTCTTTCGATTGAGTTGCATAAAGGAGACGTGTTTACGATAAAACTTGGGTTTGCCCTTGGGTTGCCTTATGTACTTCGAGAATTTTTTTTTTTTTTGAAGGAGGCATATTATGTGTAGATACGCTAGTAATCTGTTACAGACAGAAGAAATTTCAATGAAAGGAATTGATTTAAACATACCAAGAAGAGGAATGGTATTATCAGAAGCAAAAATAAATTTTTTCCTTTCAAAACTTTATGAGGAAAACTTAATTGGTACGGAAGATTATGTGATAGCAAAAAAGATATTGAACGAAAAAAGGAGAACGTAATATGGGTAAGAATATTTTTGTAGAAAAGGATACAAAAGTGGAAGTGTTTTTAGTGAAATTATATGAAGAAAATATAATTGATACGGAGACTTACATAGTCGCACAGAAGATGGCAAAGGGGGATATATATGGCATTAAGTAGTCACTATACAGAGGAACAGATTTGTAAGATGGATATAAGAGATTTTTTAGCTCAGGCACATTTTGATGATATTTTACATTCTGTCAGAACATTGCAGGTAGCACGTTATGCTAGGGAGTCAACAAAGCATGAAGAGCAGATAATGGCATTAGAAAATCAAGTTGTACGTCTTGATACTATGATTGAAAGCAATCCTAAGTTCATATTAGATGAAAAACATAAATTCACAGAATATGGTATTTCTGGTAGACAGGTAGATGATAGAGTTGCGTTTAATATGATGTTACAGTCTGCTTCAAGATATGAGTTTAATGTTTTAATAGTACAAGATACAGCACGTTTTGCAAGAAATATTGAACAGTTATTTACTAATATTCGTATTTTAAAAGACTACGGAGTAGGAGTGCTGATTTTAAATGGAAATCACTGGACTTATAATATGACAGAGACAGATATTCTTCGTCTTGCGATTGATGCAGGAATGGCACAAGGAGAGTCTATGCGTACTGCAAAGCGTGTTTCAGATGGTGTGGAGTCTTATCGTGCAAGGGGGCAGTTGGTTATTTCTGGTATTTTTGGCTATATCTATGAAAAGAATATAGATAAAAGGTTGAATACATTGACTCCACATCCTGTCGAAAGTATAACAGTAAAGCGTATTTTTGATTTGTATACGCACCCAGACCCACAGAAACGTATGGGTTCAGGTAAGATAGCAGACTATTTGAATGAAAATAATTATAAGACAGCAGTAGGAGATTTGAATTGGAGTGCTTCTAAAGTAGTAAGAGTTCTTAAGAACGAAAAATATATGGGATATATTCTTTATGGAAAGGTTAAAGTAGTTGATACTATAAAGAAGAAAAAAGTTGCTACGAAGATAAAGCCTATTCGTGAAGATGTGTATGATAAAGATGGTAATCTTATTAAGAAGTGTAACTTAGTAAAGGGTAACTGGACACCGATTGTTTCTGAGGAAGTTTGGTGGCTTGCAAATGAGATTAGAACGAAAAGAGCAAAAGAGTATATTTATTCTGAAAAAGGTAATATAGTTACAGGACTGCGAGAACCTAAAGATATTATTGCACAAAAGAGTTTCTGCCAGTGTGGATATACCAGAAGTATTCAATATGTTCATGTGGCTACACAGAAGAAAGAAGCACAGTTTCGTTATACTTGTCGATGCCAGATTAACAGTGGAAGTCATAAGGAGAAAAGTGTTTGTCATGTTCCTGCTGTTTCAGAAGTAAAACTTTGGCTGATGTCGCTGAAAGTATTTGGATATATTTTTGGTGACTCAAAAGATGAAATTTTATATACGATTAACTTATTGAAAGAAGCTCAGAAGTACAAACAAAAAAATAGGACTGGAAAATCCTTAGAAGATTTAGAGTCTGAATTAAAGAAAGTGGAAACACAAATTGAGAATTTATATCTTGATAAATTGTCTGGTGAAATCGATGCGAATATGTTCAAAAAACTTACAGTGCGTTTGGAGGAGGAAAAGGCTGGAATTGAGAAAGGTATTCGTGACAGACAATTAGAAGAAGCAAGAGATAGCAAGGAAACATTTGATATAGAAACTATTGAAAAAAAGTTGAATACTTATGTGGATTTTACTGGAAGAAAAGTTAGTGATGAGTTAATTGATATGTTTGTGGAACGTATCATATACAGAGATAATGATGAATTTGTATGGGAAATGAATTTATCTGGTGTAAGAAAAAATACGATTGATTATAGAATAAAAGAGTACTCAGAAGAATTTGCAAAGTCCTTACAAAATGATGATAACTTTAACATCATACATACATTTATTATTTCAACAGAAGAATGTCAACAGTTTATGGAGTCATCAAGAGTAGGTAGGAGATTTGTGAAGAAATATTGGAAACCTATTACTGTGAAAATCGCTATTAAATAGTAAAGATGCAGAAGATGATGTTGTATAGCTGTGTAAGGTATGGTAATATTAGTTGGTATTTTGATGTATATGTTCATGCCAAGTAGGTGTATAGCTGTATATGCTTACACCCTAATATAAAAGACGTATATGCTGATTGCAGCAGACCAGGCGGCAAAACTGAGTAATATGAATGAATAATTGTTCTTGTCTACAAAAAGTGGTCAAAGAAGAGAAAACTGTTACAAAATAAAAAATAAAAGAGAAATACCAGTCAGCAGGAGATAGAACGTTGAAGGGTAGTTCTCTTTTTTGGTTCTAAGTCAATAGTTGGGGTGGGATTTTA
>SKEY01002832.1_pt1 | contig 16997 bp, 13 predicted proteins | sample 4843871 | NCBI WGS metagenome assembly SKEY01 (sample SAMN11008797, study PRJNA524170) | human gut metagenome | biome: Human fecal sample; material: Feces; isolation source: fecal sample from pouch patient p36 | host: Homo sapiens | place: Israel: Tel-Aviv | collected 2016-12-04 | reverse complement strand
CCTTAGGAGGCGAACCCTCTATCCTACTGAGGTACTGAGACGTATTTAATTGTAATGGAGCAATTTTCAAATTTATTTCATAAATCGCTTCCGAAAGGGGATTGCTCCACCTGACCCTTAGGAGGCGAGTGCTCTATCCAGCTGAGCTATGACGACACATGCCGCAAACCCTTGATTTTACTGGGTTTCTGGGATTCTTCCCTTCGGCCATATATAAGATTATCAACTCTTTTTCGAGTTGTCAATCTACAGATTTTTTCGATTTGGTAACATTAGACCGCTCCCCAATTTGGGGAATGCCTCGGCTTTTTCTTAGAAAACGCTTGTTATATCCATTTAACTAAGGAAACTCAGCTATTGTATTTTAGCATTTATAAGAGATAAAAGCAAGCGTCTCCAGGCCAGACGCTTTGATTTTTTGCTTTGCTTTATATGGAAAGTGGTTAAAAGACTTTAGGCGCAAAAAATCCTATGTTTTCTGTTGCAATTCAAATACGCGGGGAGGGTATAATATAAATATATTCAAGACTCTAAAGCAAGTCTTAGTGGGAAGTCAGGATTGCAGAACAGATACATTTTCAACTGTGTTTTATTCTTCTTCAATTCCGGTGAATTCGATATCTGGCAGTAATTCGAAGTAGAAATCTGGATATTTCTGTGCCAGTGCTTTGATGCACTTATCTTGCAGGTGTTTGAATTTTGACAGCGATACGATATCTTTGTCGAATGTGATGTAGACGCTGATCCAGAGTTTTCTTCCGGTTCTTACAATATCGTAGTATAGATTTTTGTGGCCGTAGATACCGATGATTGGTTCTACGGTCTTTTTGATGTCTTCGATTGTTTCTTCCTCTGGTGGAATCAGCATGAGATCGCGGATTCCGGTGATGACTGTGCGGACTGGTGTCTGGATCATAATAACAGACAGAAGGATCGTAATGATTTGATCCAGATATGGTGTTACGCGGTCGAACCATGCGAAGGGTATCATAAGTGGCAGTAAAAATGCGAATGCCATGCCGAGGGATATGACGGAGTCGATCTGCCAGCCTTGCAGCTCCATTGTAATGAGTGGAGAATGAAGGTTTTTATTCTTAATTCGCAGATAAATTGTGACAATCACGCTTAAAATACAGGCGAACATTTCAAATCCGGCAATTGTATGAAAGGATACAATGTGTCCTCCGTGCAGCATCAGATGGATATTATTGAAAATCAGTCCAAATGTAACGGCTGTCATGGTGATGCCTTTTACTACAACAAATAGTGTTTCCAGCTGCATATATCCAAATGGATGCTGTTCATTTGACGGGCGGTATAAAAGTGGAATCAGGAACACGGACGGAAGCAGCATAAAAAACTCCACTCCATCGTAGACTGCGTCCAGGAGGACTGCCTGAGATCCGGTTGCAATTGCCATGACCAGCTCGATTACAACAAAGACTACGTTACCATATAAAGAAACTGACATTACAGATTTTTCTCTTTTTTGTGATTTTTTTCCTACATGCATAAAAATGCTCCTATTTTTGATTTAAGTGCCTTATGTAACGTTACCTATTATCAGTGCAAGGTTATGAAATATTTTTATTATAAGCAATCCTTGTGGAAAATGCAAATACGTGTCATTATCTTGTCTTTTTATGGAGATAATTATAGAATCCAGCAGAAAAATGTGATAAAATAAAAAGACTAAGTAAGAAAAATACCTGGAGGAAATGCCAATGATATCAGGCAAACGAGTCATCGCGGCGATGCTTACGGCACTTATGGCAGTGACGTTTACAGCTAATACTGCGGTGAGTGTATATGCGACAGGGGTAACGGCTACGGAGAATGCACAGACCATAGATGCACAGAGTACAGATGCGCAGGCACTGACACCGGAAGAACAAAAGGCTCAGGAATTGCAGCAGGTCTATGATATGCCGGTGGAATCGAATGGATATAAGGACTGGCCGCAGGGACCTGGGACTTATGGAGAAGCCGGAATTGTTATGGAAGTCGGAACGGGAGCAATTCTGTATGCCAAGAATATAGATGCTCATGAATATCCGGCAAGTATTACGAAAGTATTGACGGCGCTTGTAGCACTGGAAAATGGACAACTGACGGATAATGTGACATTCAGCCACGACAGCGTAGCGTTTTTACAGAGAGGAGATTCTTCCGTCGGATTAAAAGAGGGAAATGTAATCACACTGGATCAGGCAATGCATGCGATGCTTCTGGCATCTGCCAATGAAGCAGCATATGCAATAGGTGAGAGTGTCGGAGTGAATGCCGGTCATGATTACAATTGGTTCATAGAGCAGATGAACAGCCGATGCAAGGAACTGGGCGGTGAGAATTCCAATTTTGCTAATACAAATGGACTGCATGATCCGAATCATTACACATGTGCAAGAGATATGGCGCTGATTGGACGGGAGTTGTTCAAACATCCGGAATTTTTCCAGATTGTGCAGACTCTCAATTATACAATTCCAGCCAGCGAGACGACGGAAGAACACGTTTTCCATCAAAAGCATAAAATGCTTCAGCCGTCGAATTCCAATTATTATCCATATACAATAGGTGGAAAGACTGGTTATACATCAGATGCGTTGTCAACGCTGATTACGATGGCGGACAATGGGCAGACTCAGTTGGTGTGTGTGGTACTGAGGACTCACGGAAAGAACATATATCCGGACACCACGAATTTATTTGAATATGCATTTAATAATTTCACAAAAGTAGATGTGACAACCCAGGAGAAATCTGAGGATATTGAAACATTTCTGACAGAAGACGGGCAGAGTGAACCGAATTATGTGATGTTGCCAAATGGTGTGGATTTTACAGCTTTGGATCAGAAAATCACGCAGGATACAGAAGATAGCAGCACAGGAATTGTGACATACAGTTACGATGGTCATGAACTTGGAACTGCAAAGGTGAAGCTTAGCAAATCCTATTTGAAAGCGCATACAGACAGTACTCAGGACGAAAGCAAATCCAGTGGACATGACAACAGTAAAAAACAGACTAAATCCGGGAAACACCTGTCACTTGGAACAACAAAAGGAAAAGTTATTCTGGGGCTGAGCATTCTTTTAGTAATATTGATCATAACATTTATAGCTACGGTGTCCCGCATAAGAAAAAAGAGTAATAAGAGAAAAAGTAATAAGAGAAAGAAACAGTAAAACACAGTTGCGAATACATAGTAAGGTACAGTATTTGAATTGGGGGAAAGGTCAAAATGGAGTTAAAAGAAGTATACGAGAAAATCGGCGGTGATTATGATGATGTAGTAAGACGTCTGATGGGTGAGAAGCTTGTGAGAAAGTTTCTCCTGAAATTTCTGGATGATAAGAGCTACGCCGATCTTGAGAGAACATTAAGCGAGGGTGATTACAAAGAAGCATTCCGTGCAGCCCATACACTGAAGGGTGTCTGCCAGAACCTGTCACTGACAAGCCTTTATCAGGTGAGCAGCCAGCTTACAGAGGAATTGAGAAATGAAGACACTGCAGTTCCAGGTAATCCGAACATTTCAGATTATATGAGCAAGGTAACAGCAGAGTATCACAAGACAATTGAGGCAATCCAGGAACTTGAGTAAGAAATCCAGCCAACAAGAAATGTGAAGAAAAGGGACAGTAAAAACCAGAAAATAAAATGGCAGAAATAAAATAGAAAAATGAGGATATAAGTTTTGCGGTACAATCACTTATGTCCTCATTTTTTTGTTGCCAAGCATACGACAAAAAGGTCCGGTGGACCTTTTTTAGTGTGTTCGTGGTGAGCATAGTTCCAAAAGCCCGCCCGGACAGGTGATGATCGTGCACAACCTACATTTTTCTTTTCAACATCTCCGGATTAGTTGCGTATGCCAATGCAGTTTCTGCTGTAATCTGCCCGTCTTTATAAAGAGTTAAAAGACAGGAATCATTTTCTCATCAGTAGATGGAACAAGCTGCTGTGAGATGACTGCCTGCAGTACCATGGATAACTGGACAGCTATCTGATGCTGCTGGTTTGGAGGAAATACATCGATAATGCGGTCGATCTCGTACTGGCTGCACCGATCGTATGCAGGGTCGAGAAGATCAAATGTCCTGTCTCAGCGGCGGTCATAGCAACCTGCATAGTCTCGTAATCACGCATTTCCCCGAGGAGTATAACATCCGGGCTTTGGCGCAGGGAAGCACGAAGAGCCGTTACATAACTTTCTGTATCTACGTTAATCTCACGCTGGCTGATAATACTCTGGTCCATAGAAACTTTGAGTCATAGAAACTTTGCCTGTAAAAAGGGGCTTAACCCCTTGACGAATCTGTGATAAAACTCGTATAATAAAAAAGTGTATGAGATATTTAAAGACGTTGACGAAGACAGTAGGTTATATCCCAACGATACAGAGAACCGGCGATGGTGGGAATCCGGTACAAGTAAGATATAATTGAAGATCACTTCCGAGTTTCAGAGTTTGAACGATCTGTGATATGAGCCAGGGCATCTGCACAGGCATAAGGAACAGAATTCAGTAAGACCTGACGGAGTTCCACCGTTACAGGGAAAGCATATGTCAGTATGTTTAGGTGGTTTATAAACGTAAGTATAAGGCTTTCGTCCTAATCAGGACGGGAGCCTGTTTTATTGTATAAGAAAGTAATATCTTTACAATAAGTTATGTTTAATGGTAAAAAAGGGACACCGCAAAATGCAAAAAGGGACACCCTTAATCAATGATTGGGACGTAGTACTTTGGCAAAATGCTACGTCCCCAACAAGGAGGATATTATGTATAAGAAGGTTTCAACAGACATGAATTTTGTTGACCGGGAGAAGGAAACGGAGAAATTCTGGGAAGACAATCACATTTTTGAGAAGAGTATGGAGGACCGTGAGGGCTGTCCACAGTATATGTTTTATGATGGACCGCCGACTGCGAATGGTAAACCGCATATCGGCCATGTTTTGACACGTGTTATCAAGGATATGATTCCTCGTTACCGTACTATGAAGGGGTATGAAGTTCCGAGAAAGGCCGGATGGGATACTCACGGACTGCCGGTCGAGCTGGAGGTTGAGAAGGCTCTTGGTCTTGATGGAAAGGATCAGATTGAAAAATATGGTGTTGAGCCATTTATCAAAAAGTGTAAAGAGAGTGTGTGGAAATACAAAGGTATGTGGGAGGATTTCTCTAATACTGTAGGTTTCTGGGCTGATATGGATGATCCGTATGTTACTTATCACAACACATTTATTGAGTCTGAGTGGTGGGCACTGAAGAAGATCTGGGATAAAGGACTTCTTTATAAAGGATTTAAGATTGTGCCTTACTGTCCGCGTTGTGGAACTCCGCTGTCTGCACAGGAAGTGGCTCAGGGATACAAAGACGTAAAAGAGCGTTCAGCGATCGTTCGTTTTAAAGTTAAAGACGAGGATGCATATATTCTTGCATGGACAACAACTCCATGGACTTTGCCATCTAACATTGCACTTTGTGTAAATCCGGAAGAGGATTATGCGAAGGTAAAAGCAGCTGACGGATATACTTACTACATGGCTGTTGCCCTTCTTGATACGGTTCTTGGTAAACTTGGCGATGAGGAGAATGGTGTAAAGGCTTATGAAGTTCTTGAGACATACAAAGGTCAGGATCTTGAGTACAAAGAGTATGAGCCGCTTTATCAGTGTGCTTATGACTGCGCCGCAAAGCAGAATAAAAAAGCATTTTATGTAACATGTGATACTTATGTAACATTGACAGATGGTACCGGAGTTGTTCATATCGCGCCTGCATTTGGTGAGGACGATGCGAAAGTCGGACGTAAATATGACATGCCATTTGTTCAGTTAGTAGATGAAAAAGGTGAGATGGGCAAGACAACTCCATTCGCCGGATTATTCGTGAAGAAGGCAGACCCAGAAGTGTTAAAAGACCTGGACGGACGAGGACTTCTTTTCGATGCACCGAAGTTCGAGCACAGCTATCCACACTGCTGGAGATGTGACACGCCGCTTATTTACTACGCTCGTGAGTCATGGTTCATTAAGATGACAGCAGTAAAGGATGATCTGATCGCGAATAATAATACGATCAACTGGATTCCGGAGAGTATCGGTAAAGGACGATTTGGTGACTGGCTTGAAAATGTTCAGGACTGGGGCATCAGCCGTAACCGTTACTGGGGAACTCCTCTGAATATCTGGGAGTGTGAGTGTGGATGCCAGCATTCGATCGGAAGTATTGAAGAGCTGAAATCTATGTCTGATAACTGCCCGGATGAGATCGAACTTCACCGCCCATATATTGATAATGTGACGATCAAGTGTCCGAAATGTGGAAAAGAGATGCACCGTGTACCAGAAGTGATTGACTGCTGGTTCGACAGTGGATCCATGCCATTTGCACAGTATCACTATCCATTTGAGAATCAGGAACTGTTCGAGAAACATTTCCCGGCAGACTTCATCTCAGAGGCGGTAGACCAGACTCGTGGATGGTTCTACTCACTGCTTGCGATTTCAACTCTGATCTTCAACAAAGCTCCTTATAAGAACGTTATTGTTCTTGGACATGTTCAGGATGAGAATGGTCAGAAGATGAGTAAGTCCAAGGGAAATGCGGTCGATCCGTTCGATGCACTGGAGAAATATGGAGCAGATGCGATCCGCTGGTATTTCTACATTAACAGTGCGCCGTGGCTGCCGAACCGTTTCCACGGAAAAGCAGTGACAGAGGGACAGCGTAAGTTCATGGGAACTCTGTGGAATACTTATGCATTCTTTGTACTGTATGCGAATATTGATGAATTTGATGCAACAAAATATACATTAGAGTATGAGAAGCTGTCTGTCATGGACAAATGGCTTCTGTCAAAGCTCAACTCTGCGATTAAAGCAGTAGATGAGGATCTGGCAAACTACAAGATCCCGGAGGCTGCAAAGGCACTTCAGAGTTTTGTTGATGACATGAGTAACTGGTATGTAAGACGCAGCCGTGAGCGTTTCTGGGCAAAGGGCATGGAGCAGGATAAGATCAATGCTTACATGACACTTTACACAGCACTGGTAGAGATCTGCAAGACTGCAGCTCCGATGATTCCGTTCATGACAGAAGACATTTACCAGAACCTCGTAAGAAGTATTGATGCAAATGCTCCTGAGAGTATCCACCTGTGTGATTTCCCGAAGGTAAATGAAGCACACATCGACAAAGAGCTTGAGGAGAATATGGACCGTGTTCTGAAACTGGTTGTTATGGGACGTGCCTGCAGAAATACTGCAAATATCAAGAACCGTCAGCCAATCGGACAGATGTATGTCAAAGCTGATTTTGAGCTTTCCGAGTTCTTTGATGCCATCGTTGCCGATGAATTGAATGTGAAAAATGTAACATTTACACAAGAAGTACGTGACTTTACGTCCTATTCTTTTAAACCTCAGCTAAAGACAGTCGGACCAAAATATGGTAAACTGTTAGGGGGAATCAAAAATGTACTCAGCGGACTGGATGGAAATGCTGCTATGGATGAGCTGAATGCAAATGGTTGCCTGAGATTTGAGGTAAATGGTGAAGAAGTAGTCCTGAACCGTGAAGATCTTCTGATCGATACTGCACAGATGGAAGGATATGTATCTGAGGATGACAACGGAATCACAGTTGTTCTTGATACGAACTTATCCGAGGAACTTCTGGAAGAGGGATTCGTGCGTGAGATCATCAGCAAAGTACAGACGATGCGTAAGGAAGCTGATTTCGAGGTCATGGATAAGATCGTGATCACATATGAAGGAAGTGAGAAGGCAGAAACTGTATTTGCGAAAAATGCTGATGAGATCGGAGCTGAGACACTGGCTCTGGAGGTGAAAAAAGCGACACCTGCAGGTTATGTGAAAGAGTGGAAGATCAATGGTGAGGCAGTAACTCTTGGAGTAGAGAAGCAATAACAGATGTGAACAGGTCTGCTCCGGCAGACCTGTTCTTTTATCTTACATTTCCTGAAACAAGAGCAAGAAAGGATCAAAACAATATGATTAATCCGAGATTTGAAAAAAAAGCGTTTAAGAAGGATGTAGAACAGAATGTTAAGCAGCTGTTCCGAAAAACTGTAGACGAAGCATCTCAGCAGGAGCTTTATCAGGCGGTTTCCTATGTCGTAAAAGATGCAATTATCGATGACTGGATCGCAACTCAGAAGCAGTACGAGAAAGATGATCCGAAAATCGTGTATTACATGTCTATGGAGTTCTTGCTTGGAAGAGCTCTTGGCAATAACCTGATCAATATGACGGCATATAAAGAGGTGAAAGAGGCTCTGGAAGAAATGGGTCTGAACCTGAATGAACTTGAGGATCAGGAGCCGGACCCGGCACTTGGAAATGGCGGACTTGGACGTCTCGCTGCATGTTTCCTGGATTCACTGGCATCTCTTGGCTATGCGGCTTACGGCTGTGGTATCCGCTACCGTTATGGTATGTTCAAGCAGAAGATCAAAGATGGCTATCAGGAAGAAAGACCGGATAACTGGCTGAAGAACGGCAATCCATTCGAACTTCGCAGACCGGAGTATGCAAAGGAAGTACGCTTCGGTGGAAATATCCGTGTAGAGTACGATGATAAGACCGGAGATATCCGTTTTAAACAGGAGAATTATGAGTCCGTTCTGGCAGTTCCGTATGATTATCCGATCGTAGGATATGATAATCATATTGTAAATACACTTCGTATCTGGGACGCAGAACCAATCGTAGATTTCCAGTTAGATTCATTTGACCGCGGTGACTATCACAAAGCGGTAGAGCAACAGAATCTGGCAAAAACGATCGTAGAGGTCCTGTACCCGAACGATAACCACTATGCAGGAAAGGAACTGAGACTGAAACAGCAGTATTTCTTCGTATCTGCCAGTCTTCAGGCTGCACTTACAAAATATAAAAAGCACCATGATGATATCCATAAACTGCCGGAGAAGATGACGATTCAGATGAATGATACACATCCGACGGTAGCAGTTGCCGAGCTTATGAGACTTCTTCTTGATGAGGAAGGACTTGGCTGGGATGAGGCATGGGAAATCACATCAAAGACCTGCGCTTACACGAACCACACTATCATGTCAGAGGCTCTGGAAAAATGGCCAATCGACCTGTTCTCCAGGCTGCTTCCTCGTGTATACCAGATCATCCAGGAGATTGACCGCCGCTTTGTGGCTCAGATCCGTGAGATGTATCCGGGAAATGAAGAGAAAGTAGCAAAGATGCAGATTTTAAGAGATGGTCAGGTAAAGATGGCTCATCTTGCAATCGTAGCCGGATACTCTGTCAATGGAGTTGCAAGACTTCATACAGAAATCCTGAAAAAACAGGAGCTTCGTGATTTCTATGAAATGATGCCACAGAAATTCAACAATAAGACAAACGGAATTACACAGAGACGTTTCCTGATGCATGGAAATCCGCTGCTAGCTGACTGGGTAACAGATAAGCTTGGAACAAAGGACTGGATCACAGATCTGTCTCTGATGTCAGGACTGAAAAAATGGGTGGACGATGAGGAAGCTCTGAAGGAATTTATGAGCATCAAGTATGAGAATAAAGTCCGCCTGGCAAAATATATTAAAGAGCACAATGGCATTGAAGTGGATCCAAGATCTATCTTCGATGTACAGGTCAAGAGACTGCACGAGTACAAGAGACAGCTTCTTAATATTTTACATGTAATGTACTTATACAACGAGATCAAGGAACATCCGGAAATAAGCTTCTATCCGAGAACATTTATCTTCGGAGCAAAAGCTTCCGCAGGATATATCCGTGCAAAACAGATCATCAAACTGATCAATTCCGTTGCGGATGTAGTCAACAACGACCGCAGTATCAACGGCAAACTGAAAGTTGTATTCATCGAAGATTATCGTGTGTCAAATGCTGAGATCATCTTCGCAGCAGCTGATGTAAGCGAGCAGATTTCCACAGCTTCCAAAGAGGCATCAGGAACCGGTAATATGAAGTTCATGCTCAACGGCGCACCGACACTTGGAACGATGGATGGAGCAAATGTGGAAATTGTTGAAGAAGTTGGTGCAGAGAATGCATTTATCTTCGGACTTAGCTCTGACGAGGTCATCAATTACGAGAACAATGGCGGCTACAATCCGATGGATATCTACAATAGTGATGCCGATATCCGACGCGTTGTGAACCAGCTTGTTGATGGAACATATTCACAAGGTGATAAGGAAATGTACCGTGATCTGTATAATTCACTTCTGACAGCTCAAGGTGGAAGCAAAGCCGATACGTATTTCATTCTGAAAGATTTCCGTTCTTATGCGGATACACAGAAGAAGGTTGAAGAAGCTTACCGTGACAAAGACAGATGGGCTAAGATGGCACTTCTGAATACTGCAAGCTGTGGAAAATTCTCATCTGACAGAACGATTCAGGAGTATGTGGATGATATCTGGCATCTGGATAAAGTGACAGTAGAAGTTTAGTTCATGCAGAAACAATGCAAAGGCATTCTTGAAGAATAAAAAAGAACGTCTTCTCATATTTTATATGGGAGGGCGTTTTTTATATGAGATTTGCATGTTTGAAATATAGATTAAAGAAACTGGGGTGCTATTTTCTGATTATTATATTGCTGCCCTATATTATCACCGTGTTCTTAAGCGGACCGGGAGCTTATGGAGCTTCCAGAGTGGACGAGACTATGGTAAATGTGAAGGCAGACGGGGAAAAGTCCGGCAGTGATGGTGGAAAACAGGAAGATTCTAATGCTGAAAATGTGGATAAAATTCAGATGCCGCTCAGTGAATACTGTATTGGAATTATGGCCAGAGAAATCCCTGCGGTTTATGAGGAGGAAGCTTTAAAAACCCAGGCAGTTCTTGTGCGGACCCAGGTATGTCTGGCGCTTGGCGCAGGGGCAGATACTATATTAGAAGAGAGATACTGGACAAAGAAAGATATGCAGGATTCCTGGGGAGCAGATCAATATTCCAAGTATTATAAGCGGCTTGAACATGCATGGGAGGAGACCAACGGACAGGTGCTGACTTATGAAAATGCGCTGGCAAAGACACCATTTTGCAGACTCAGTAATGGAAGTACAAGGGATGGACGGGAGGCGCTGGGGAGCGAAGATTATCCGTATCTGAAGATTGTGGACTGTCCGCTAGATATTGAGTCGAAAGAGCAAATTCAGACAATTACTATAGACGATATGGATGCAGAAGTGACTGGGGTAGACACTGCAGGATATGTACTTAGCGTCCGGGTTGGAAATGACACTGTGAGTGGAGAAGAATTCCGAACCAATTATCATCTCGCATCAAGCTGCTTTTCTTTTCAGAAATATGACGGAAAGCTGCGGATCACGACCCGGGGTATTGGACATGGACTGGGCTTAAGCCAGTACACGGCAAATCAAATGGCAAAAGAAGGAAAAAGCATGGAAGAGATACTGGCACATTTCTTCGAAGGGACAGAACTGAAAGAAGGCGTGGAGATCGTGCAGGTGGAAGGCGGAGCAGGAGAGTAGCAAAATTTGTAAAGTCATAATAGTATTGTACAAAAAGCCGAGGCATTCTTGAAATTTCCATATAAGAAAGGCTAGAAAAAGTCAAAGACAATATTTTATATGTAGTTTGTATAGGACCACTACAATCTGGCAAGAATAGAGTCAGAGGTGGTGATGAAAATGAACGATAATAATAAGATGGATCGCGGCAAAGAACATGCCGGTCCGAAAAAAATGACGCCAAGGCAGAAGCAAAAGAGAAATCGTAAGGCGACACTGGCGGCAGTTCTGTGCTTTGTGGCAGCCATAGCAATTGTTGGAACATACACAATGCGGGATTACAAGACAGTGAAAAAAGAAGGGGAGCTCGCAAAAGCACAACTGGAGGAACAGAAGAAAGCACTGGAGGAAGCCAGTCAGGAAGCAAGTGGAAATGCACAGAAAGACAGTGCTTCCGAGTCAGGCACGGATGGCGCCGGAACCGGTGGAAAAGCCGAAAAGAGTGGCTCTGGTGCAGGAACGGCAGGGACTGCAAGCAAAAATGCTGCAACAGCCGGAAACACAGATGGATCCGGAAATAATGGCAACCAGGACGGCAACAGCCAGACTAACGGAAGTCAGCAGGCGGCAAGGACAGCGGGCAGTGCATCTTCTGCAAACTTTACAAGCGACAGCAAGATGATCTGGCCTGTAAGCGGCACGGTGCTTATGAATTACAGCATGGACAAAACAGTTTACTTCGCGACACTAGACCAATACAAGTATAATCCGGCATTGGTTATCAGTGGAGCAGAAGGAGACCAGGTTCTGTGCGGTGCACCGGGAATAATTAAATCCATTGATGTGACCGCACAGACAGGAACAACCGTGACCGTAGACCTTGGAAATGGTTACGAAGTCCTTTACGGACAGTTAAAAGAAGTGCCAGTAAAAGTCGGCGACCAGGTAGAAGCAAAAAGCATTCTCGGCTATATCGGACAGCCGACAAAGTATTACAGCGTGGAAGGATGCAACGTATATATGGAATTACGAAAAGATGGAACACCAGTAAACCCTGTAGATTATATGACAAAAAGATAAAGAATGTGTATAATTGGGGGCGTAGTAAAATGAAGTTTTGCTACGTCCCCAATTAAAGGAGAAATCATGAATTATACATATATTGTGGAGTGTGGGGATGGTAGTCTCTACACTGGCTGGACGAACAATCTGGAAAAAAGAATACAGGCTCATAATGCGGGAAAAGGCGCGAAGTATACGAAGAGCCGTCTGCCGGTGAAACTGGTGTATTCGGAAACATTTGCCACGAAGGAAGAGGCAATGAGCCGGGAGTATGCGATTAAGCATATGAAAAGGAAAGAGAAGTTACAATTGATTGAGAATAGAGCTGAAATATTTAATATTTAAGTACTTGCTTTTTTGAAAATAACGGTTATAATATTGATATAAGAACAAGTAGTAATAAAAACTACGTATGGAAATGCGAAAGAAGAATATAACATTATTTTCAGGAGGAGTAAGTTATGGCAAAAGTAATAGAAGAACATGTAAAAGATCCGGGAAGTGCGATCACACATTTTATTGGAATGCTGATGGCAATATTTGCAGCAATTCCGTTGCTTATCAAAGCAGCTCATGAGCCTGGCAGGATTTATCTTGTATCCATTGCAGTTTATGCGGCAAGTCTGATCCTGCTTTATGCAGCCAGCACGACATACCATACATTTAACATTTCCAAGAAGGTAAATACGATTCTGAAGAAAATTGACCATATGATGATCAGCGTACTGATTGCCGGAAGTTATACACCAATTTGCCTGTTAGTGCTCGGCGGACGTATGGGATGGATTCTACTGGCAATTGTATGGGGATTCGCAATTGCGGGAATTCTGATAAAGGCGTTTTGGGTATTTTGCCCGAAGTGGGTATCTTCCGTACTTTATATCGGAATGGGGTGGACTTGTGTACTTGCATTTACACAGCTGCTCAACTCCCTGTCACCGGCGGCATTTGGATGGCTTTTAGCAGGCGGAATCATTTATACAGTCGGCGGAGTGATCTATGCACTGAAACTTCCGATTTTTAACAGGAAGCATAAAAATTTTGGAAGCCATGAGATTTTTCATCTGTTCGTGATGGGAGGAAGCCTGTGCCACTTTGTAGTGATGTACGCATTTGTACTGTAGCAGATGAAGCTGAAGGAGCCGTGCAGCAGACATAATTTTCATGTCAAAACAGCGAGGAAAGCAAAAAATAGCAGAGAATAAGAAACAGTCTGAGAGGAAAACTTTCAGGCTGTTTTTCGTATACGCAGAAAATGTAGTTTCCTGCGTATACGAAAGTTCTCTAGAGACTATAACAGATGGAAGAAATACTTAAGGGACAGGATGATAGAATTAAAGATCAAATTAACAAATTTAAAGAACAGGACGATAGGCTCAAAGAGCAGGATCAAGTAATTAGAGAATTAATGAAGAAAATTGAACAGTTAGAAAATGAAAACAGGTATCTCCGCTCATTGGCGGAGATGCCTGCTTTGGGATTTAATTTTCATTGAGTGAAGAAAAATCGGTAAGTTCTTCCATCAAATTATGTACAGTAGTCATTTGATGTATTCTGCCAACATTGCTTCCGCAGAAGATAAGCCCATTTTCAACATCACCTTTTACAGCATTGATTAGCGCCTGAGTAATGCAATAAGGAACAGTGCCAGGATTGCACTGGGCAAGGCAGTTATAGCATTTTTTTATTGGCTGACGCTCTCGTTCTATATTCTTGATGAACTCATTGCGAAGTGCTCTGCCTGGCATTCCGACAGGGCTTTGGATTATTTGAATATCCTCTTCTCTGGCATGTATGTAGGCTTGCTTATATGCATCTGATGCGTCACATTCTTCTGTTGCAACAAAACGGCTTGCAATTTGAACACCATCTGCGCCAAGTCCCAATGCGTGGGCAATGTCTGCTGAGTCAAAGATACCACCGGCAACAATGACTGGTATTTTTTTGTTGTATTGTTTTTCATACTCTTTTTTACATTCAATTATATTTTTGATTTCTTCATCATAATTAAGAGAATTAATATCAACAAGTTCTTCCGTAGAAAATCCAAGATGTCCACCTGCTTTTGGACCTTCAATTACAATAAAATCAGCGGTTCTGTCATATCTGTGTGCCCAGCGTTTTAAAATAATCTGTAATGCTCTTTTAGACGATACAATTGGTGCAATCTTTGTACGGCAAGTTTCACTGACAAGAGCCGGAAGTTTCATCGGTAGTCCGGCACCACTGATAATGACATCGGCACCAGCGGCAACGGCCTCTTTTACGTGTTCTTCATAATGCTTTAGAGCCACCATGATATTTACTCCGATAAGTCCGTTGCCACAGGCGATTTCTTTTGCTTTTTGAATATGTTTCCGTATAGCAAGGCGATTACATCCTGCTTGATCTTTCTCGAAGCCTTTCTCGTCATAACCAATCTGGGCAGTGGAAATGATGCCGACTCCGCCTTCTTTTGCTACAGCTCCGGCAAGTTTACTCAGGCTGACACCGACGCCCATGCCACCTTGTATAATTGGGAGTCTGGCAGTCAGATCACCAATTTGAAGATGTTTTAATTTTGTATTCATAATATTTATCCTTTCCAGAATCATTTATGCTTGAAATTAAATAGTTTGAATTTCAAACTATTTAATTATAAAACAAAACGTTTTCGATGTCAATATCTTGTGGTAATCTATTCTTTTATATATAGTATTAAATACTATATGCAAAAGGCGAGATTAAACAATAATAACTATGTTACAATAGAATAAAATGTTTCGAATGGATTGATGGAGAAGAAAATGAAAAAACATAAAGTTATATTTAGAATACTGTTAATTGTTATATGCTGCATGTGTTTTACGGTTACAGGATATGCACGGGCCGGTGGCGGAGGTTCCAGTGGAGGATCCGGGGGCGGATCTGGAAGCAGTTCGGGCAGTGGATCGCATAGTCATTATTACGGGCAAGGAGGAAGACGCGGAGGACCGGTTGAAATGATTATCTGGTGGGGCACATTTATTTGTATGGCCGGAGCCGGAACGATAGTGTTTCATTATGGAATTCAAAAAGCAAAGCGAAAGAGCCTGCGTTCTATGAAATCATTTGAAAAACCAGGAGAAGAATGGAATCCGAAAAAGATGAAAAAATATGTGAAGCATGCATATTTTGTTATTCAGGAATGTTGGAGGCGTCAGGATACATCTTATGCGGAAAAATACCTGAGCAAAAATCTTATTCAAAATTGGAATTCGAAACTGGGTTGGATGGAAGTAAATCATGAAAAGCCAGTACAAGAACGAGTCAGATTTTTAAATGCGGCTCCGGTATTTGCCTTTGATAAAGAAGGCGAAGAACACGATCGGGTGATTTATCTGATTCATGGAAGAATGATTGGATATTATATAAATATCGATACAGGAGAAGTTGTACGTGGAAAAACATCTCCGGAAACATTTTATGAGTATTGGGTATTTATCCGTGAAGATGGAAGATGGGTTTTGGATGAAATCCGGCAGAAAGATGAAGTGGATGTGGAGCGGTTGTAAGGCTGCGCCGAGCCATTCGGAATCCGCTGGCGCTACTTCCTCATGTAGGGCTGTCGCCCAATAAGTCTAAAAAGAAAAGCTGACAGTCTGGTGAATAAATTCCCCATCCTGCCAGCTTTCTTTTTATCCTTGCTCAGCTTGTAGCTTAGCCAAAGTATCTCTTAAGCAGTCCTTCGAATGCTTTTCCGTGACGTGCCTCGTCTCTTGCCATCTCATGTACTGTGTCATGGATTGCGTCAAGGTTAGCTTCTTTTGCTCTTCTTGCGAGGTCGAATTTACCTTCTGTTGCACCGTGCTCAGCATCTACACGCATCTCAAGGTTTTTCTTTGTGCTGTCTGTGACAACTTCACCAAGTAATTCAGCGAATTTTGCAGCGTGCTCAGCTTCTTCATAAGCAGCTTTCTCCCAGTATAAACCAATCTCTGGGTATCCTTCTCTGTGTGCAACTCTTGCCATTGCCAGGTACATTCCTACTTCGGAACACTCTCCTGCGAAGTTTGCACGAAGATCCTCTAAGATATCCTCGCTTACGCCCTGTGCAACGCCTACTACATGCTCAGCAGCCCATGTTCTATCGGCTGACTGCTCTTTGAACTTAGAAGCTGGTGCGTGACAGACTGGACATTCAGCTGGTGCAGCCTCTCCTTCGTAAACATATCCACATACTGTACATACAAATTTTTTCATAATGATAATCTCCTTTTCTTTTTATTAAAATTTTTTGTTGTTCAAGTTAGTTTTATGATTCAGAGCTTCGTTTGCATTTTTTGTAAATGAATTTATTTTTAAAGCCCTAAATCGATATTAGTAATTGTTACTGATATTAAGATAACATAATTACTTGTCATTGTCAATAATATTTTTTATTAAATTTATC
>SKEY01002828.1_pt1 | contig 17018 bp, 14 predicted proteins | sample 4843871 | NCBI WGS metagenome assembly SKEY01 (sample SAMN11008797, study PRJNA524170) | human gut metagenome | biome: Human fecal sample; material: Feces; isolation source: fecal sample from pouch patient p36 | host: Homo sapiens | place: Israel: Tel-Aviv | collected 2016-12-04 | reverse complement strand
TTCCCCAAGTAACTGTATCTGACGTTCCCTTTTTTTATGGGCGAGTGACTTCCCAATAGAGTAGATGTTACCTAGAAACCGATTTCTTTGCAAATGATACACTCATGTTTCTAAGTTCCACAAAAAAGCAACCAGCTCGCACACGACTGGTTGCTATCAAGATGAAACTTAGTTATGAAAAAGAAGTAAGTTCTGGTAAAACTTACACATTCATAATAGCTCTTTTGTTAATATCTTGCAAGCGCATTCTCGTCTAAACTCTTTTTTAATGTCACTTAATATCGTGATACCAACGAGTCTCATAGAAATCTTGATGACCACCACTGACATTACCAGTAGCATCATTTGTTGCACGAGTCATAACAATTACTGATTTGCCACTAAATTGTTTCGCATTAAAGTTCAAATCGTAGCCAACACTTCCTGTTGTACGATAGGCTGCGTTCACATCTGGTCTCGCTACTCCAGGTGCTTTTTGGCGTGCCAATTCTTTGCCAGTGGTCCGATCAATAATAAATACATATTGATACTTGTAGTTAGCGATATGCCAACCACGAGCCTTCAAGGTGTTTCCGATTCTCCCCCATTGATCAACATGAGCATGGTTTCCTTTGCCATCGTTCATTACAGAATATCCTGATCCTGCGGTAGTTGGATCTACAGGTTTGCTTGGAGTCGGTGCAGGTTTGTTCTCGTTTGATTCAAAACCATACTTCACATCATGCGCAAATTGCGCTTGGGAGACACCCTGACTTGCTAAATAGCCATACGGGTCCGTATGATCGCCCCACCAATTCGTAGAAATGTATTGGTGACTGATGACCCCTTTGCCGCCTACTGGACTGTCTACAGTAAGAGGAATATTAAACCGTTTCGCACTGTCACGAATTAATTCAATGTAAACTTTATAGTTCTGTTTAAAGAGCGCTGGATTGGGCGTTGCTTGCAATTCAATTTGTACTGGCGAATTCGCATTGGCATAAGAGCCGCCTCCGTATTGCACATAGCCGGGTTCACCAACTTGGTAGACAATACCGTCACCAACAATATAGCTAGTGTAGGCATTCATCCAATTGCGCTTCATAAAGGTAGCTTCGTTACGTCCTGTTGCGCTAGGATTTGCAGTATCGTGCGCCACAATATAATTTGGATTTGCTCTAATTGGACTGCCTTCATTCGCCCCTAAATTGAACTCGTTATTGATCGTGTAAGCAAAGCCATTAATAGGCAATAAAAAAAGAGCTACAATAGCTCCTACAATAATTTTCTTTTTCATGTATTCTCTCCTATTCATCTGCTGAAAACATCTTGTATGTTCGATTTGATACCCCCAAAACGGTTCCCAAAAAAGTGCCTAGCGCTGTGATAATGATTACCGTGATATCGGTGTACTCCCAATTAACCGCCTTTCCTACCACACCAACAAATGTCGCCAGCGCAGGAATGACAATTGCGGCCACCCATTTCAAAATTTCAAACGTCTTATTTTGCATTATTCTCACCCCCTCAAAAATTTAAGCAATTCCAGTACGAATGCAAATACAACGCCAGCACCACCACCAATTCCCAAGATTAGTTTCCATATGTTAGTCTTATCAATCATACGTAGTTCGTGCTTATGCTCCTCTTCTTCTTTGTTTCGATTTAGGACCTCTCTCAAAATTTCAGCGTTTTGTTCCGATTGGCGCGTATTTTGTTCTCGCAAAAATCTATTTGATTCATCCACACGAGCAAGCCCTTCGTTCATTGATTTTTGCATTTCTATTGAAAGGTCATTTAAGCGACTGATTTCTTTGTCGTGTTGCTTAAGCTTATCTTCGTGCTGTTTTACCTGAGCTTCAAGTTCCATTCCCACATGACTACCCCTTCCTCTCTCAAAATAAAAAGCACACTCGAAAGTGTGCTTAGATACGATAAAACAAATCAAAAGCCGCATACGTAGCTCTTTGTTCCCAGTTCGTTCCTGTCGTGAGATAACCAAATTTTATATTTGCATCTGCTATAGACGAATCATTCGCTGAATAGCCGCCAACACCAACTGAAACTGGCACAAACGTAAATCCTGTAACTTTTGTTGATCGAACATAACCAATCAAGGTTAATGAGTGTCTAGGGATCGCCCAAGATTCCAAAGCACAAATGTATACCCCTACATCATTTTGACCACCAGTAACATTAACTCTAATGTGGATTTCGCCGTTAGAGGTTTCTTCAATGTAAGTTGGTCCGCTAAGATCAACACTATTTGGTAACATACCACTACGCAGTGCTGGCTCAAAGTATCTTAAGTTTCCGCTAGCCGAATCAGTGGTTATATTGTCTACTCCCATATCAGTATATTTTTGATGGTCACTATATGGCACTGTCCATAATCCGCACTCAAGTCCGGCATCGTGAATTTTATCAATCAATGCTTGATTCACAGAAGCTTTCGAGTAATCAAAACTTGGAACGAAATTATTTATTACACATTTTTGAATCATTTCTTCTGAATACTCGCTGATTAACCAATGCATCACCGTATAAGGCATTCTTTGTCTCATCTTAACTAATACTTCATAGGTAAAACAAATAATCACACATTTGTTTAATAACCCTTTTCTACGAATGACGGTGACGATTGAATCTAGTTGTGCATCGGTAAAATCTGTTTTAAGAGGTGTAATTTCAATAACTGGAACTATTCGTGCTTTTATACATGCATTCAGATATTGTTCAAATGTTGGAATTTTTTTCTCTACATCAGATAGAGTATTAATACCATTGCCCGTATCTAATCTTAAGGCTTCGATTTCACTTGACGTTTTATCCATAAAATTCCCAGTTCCATTCGTCATTCGATCTAAGGTTCTATCATGGAAACAATACCATTTCCCATCTGTGGTAAGTTGGATATCCGTTTCTGCTCCCCAATGTCTGCTTGTCTTTTCGAATGCAGCGATCGAATTCTCAGGATAAAAGTAATTGTTCCCCCTATGGGCTATAAATTTTGTTGATGGAGTAAAAGATTGTCCGAATCTCGCAAGAGTTTGCTCCGCAGTTCTTTTAGGAGTCATTGTTTTTAAATGTGAAACTCCATTTTCTGCTTCTTCTTGAGTCGCCAGATGTGCTTTGAAGTATTGATCCGTTCTCAGCGGAGTCATCGTTTTTGTATTTTCTTCACCTAATTCTGCCTCTTCTTGAGTAGCAATATTTTCTCCATGATAGGCCGCGATTATAGACTCGATAATTGTTTTACCGTTTGCTTCAATTTCAACGATTAAACGTAAATCTTTCACTTCTAATAATGCAGATGTTACACCATCTGATATCGCACCAGCGTCATTAGTGCCATTTCGTTTAGTCGTCGCATAGACCGTCAAAACGCCTGTTGAAGATAATTGATCTAGTTGCGTAGCAGTCAGTGTTTTTGATATTTCTACAAACTCAGATGTTTGATTGTTTACTAAAAATTCTGACGTTCCATCGGTATATTTTAGATATAGTTGACCATTTTTCGAAGCATTAGCACCACTACCTCTCAAAGTAGATTTAATAGTGACACCTTTTTGAATTGATTTAAAGCATGTAATTTTTTCAGCATCAGTTGTTGTTTTCCCGAAAATATCAGGATATCGATTTGCAAATACTTCAATAATTTTAAAAGGCGTTTCAATCTCAGCTCCACGCCCGACGATTTTAGTCTCTGCTCGAACAATTCCATCATCTGAAAGTAAGTCTTCATAGTCTTTTTCATTGAATGGAACCATGCCGCCGTTAATCGATGTTAGTCCGCTGTCAGCTTGCGAAGGTGTCCATTCGTCCATTGCTTCGAGTGATCCATTGATTAGTTTTTCCTCACCATACCTTACTGTTGTAGAAATAGTTGAGTTGGATTTTACGAGCGGTTTAACATAAATATTTGTGTATTCCTCCAAAACTGTGACTTGTACCATCGATCTACCGATAGACCCTTTTAAAACTGATGATCCATTGAACGAAACATACGTGTTGTCACTCTTTTTACATGCTAATTGGGCAAATACATCAGCAGTCCCTGCAGTGTTATCAATTTGAACGGCGTAAGTTACTAGATCATTTGGTTTAAAAAGATTGCTGACAACTAAATTCGTTTCTTTATATTGTGTTTGAATAAATGTTACTTCACTTAATGTTGAGCTTGTTCCGTTCCGTAAATTAGGCTGTCCGTGAACAACCCCCACGTCTTCGGCAGCGGGATAAAAAGATTCAATATTCATAATTTCGCTCTTAGAAACAATGATCGCTTTAATCCACATTTCACCGGTAGTGTAAAATGTCATTACTTCATTGTCGGTGGTTCCCGTACTTTCTACGCCGACCCACGTGTAATTTTGTGTCAGTGTCGCTGAACCTCTTTTTTTGTCGAAACCTAATTGAATTATTCCTGTTCCTTTTGCCAATGCGTAAAAGAAAAATTTTTCATTGGCTTTTGTGGAATAACCGTATTTTAATCGTTGGTCAGAAGGTTGAAAGACACCCGTAACTGTACCATTATTTGATTTAGCATGAACAACGTCGTCTACAAACTCAGAAAGATTTCCCGCTGGTTGATGATAAGACCAATTTGTTATACCGTTTTTGAAATCCCCGTTTAAGATAATATTCGTGTACGGCAAATCCTTAACAAACCGACTCGCCATTCCCTCAGTTCCATTAACCAACAATTCTTTTTTCAAGATTGTTGACTCAGCGCCACCTATCTGATCGATCACGTTAGCGGAACTTTCTTCTTTATTGAAACTCTCTTCTTTTGTCCAGAAGTTCCCATTTTGAAAATCGTCAAGCGCTTGACTAACTGTGTCTAACGCTTCGGCCACAGCACCTGAGATCGTACCTTGAACCTCCGTTGCTGTTTCATTTATGCTTGCTTCGTAACTATTAATCTTACCTTCTAAAGTAATTAAATCAGTTTGAATTCCAGCAAAAGCTTGAGATAATTCTACAACATAATCATCTTGTTGTTGTTTAAGATCAGCAATATTTTCTTCCTGAAGCTTTTGCAATTCTTCAATCAGTTTATTGAATTCAGATATAACCGTTTCGGCTTCACTGGCGTTCAAATCGGCATTATCCAGTACAATAACTTCAAAGTCTCCTGTTGTTGCAACAACTCCGTTTTTATTAGTAAATTGAAAATACGCACGTTCATAAGGCCCTGCAACTCCAAACGCCTCACTAGGAAACGTATACTGGAACAATCCCTTTTCTGCATCGTTTAATGCGGCACCATCAGAATCAATCACCTTCGTTTGGAAATTATGAGTATTTCCCATGAAAGTAATTGTTAATCCTGTTAAATCAAATGGTGAGCCGTCTTCATTAATTACACTGATCTTTTCCGTATAACTCTTATTATCACCAACACGGCCGTGAACGATATGTCCGCCTGAAAGTTCTTTGCCTATGTCTAAATTCAGCATTCTCCATCACCTTCTCTCAATTTTTCTTTATATTCTTCTGGTCCCCAGATTTGTTCTAACTTGTCATTGTTTATATCATCCGCCAAAACTAAGCGTTCATGTTCATGGCCTCTGCGTTTTGCTTTTAATTCCCAAGTAAATCTAATATTCGGTTTATCAGAACATACTAAAAAAGCATCCGATTTAAAATCAGACACCCAAACTTTCGCATTATCATAAGGTTGTAAAAAAACTTCGTACGGAATGTCTAAATTAACAGTGTCACTAAAGATTTCGTCTATCGGAACCCAAATCTCGCATTTTGAGCTTGTTACACTTCTGCCGACATCTCCTAAATAGCTTTCAGCTGTTTCATAAGCTGGTGTTGCTCTAGCACCATCTCTTGTTAGGTGTATTGCATTTTTGGCACCAGTAACAGTGAAATCTCCTAAAACCAATAACCTAGACGTCGACATTTCAGAATGACTATCACCATACATTCTGAAATAAAAACTGCTATTGACACTAATTATGAGGGTCCCATTTGTCGATTTATCCCCCCAAATAGATATGATTCTTTTGTTAGGATCTTCTGCATCACTAGCATTTTTATAAAACCTTAATGCGCTTCGCTGCATTCCTAACAGAAGATTATCTGAGAAGTCTTCTGTTTCTTGTATGATTTCCGCCCCTCTAATTTTTCCACCATAAATTTCACTACCATTAATAGTTACTCCTTCAATATTAATAGCTTTAAGAATCCCTGTGTGAATTGCTGATGCGTTAACGCCTTCTGCTGTTATCGCCGAACCAAATGTTTTACCACCATCTGTAGAAACGCCTAACCCAGCAGAATTTAGAATCACCAGACGATTGCTATTATCTTTTTCTATAGCAAGTATTCCATTTTTAGTGAACTTTAATTCTGTCTGTGCATTCAATAAATCAGAAGTAGCGGATTGAATCGCATCGGAAAGCCAGTCATTAGGAATTTGTTTTATTCCATTCGCAATATCAGACCAGTTTTTTGAATTTGTCGAATCTGCTACATTTTTTTGATCAGCAGCATTCAACGAATTACAAGTTACGCTTTTATATATCGAATTACCTTGAACATCAAAACTTTCATCAATTCCAACGATTCTAATTTTTTGCTGAAAATTTAAGCCTTCATCAATAGCAAGAATATAATCTCCCGGTTTTGGCAAAGAATATTTGTATCCTGCTTTTTGTAAATCTTCTACAGTCAGAGAAACGGCAATACCATATGATGAATCAACGAAGTCTTTTACTTTATTGTACAAATTAATTGAATTGGTGAATCTCTCATCAACAATAGGATCAGCTTCTAATTTTCCATATATACTAGCCAATGGGCTAATATATTCAACTTCCAACCGCCCTTTAGACTCATCTTCCGAATCATAAAAAGCACCAAATCCTTTTGCATAAGTGACAAAATCACCTATGTTATGTTCTAAAACTAAATCTTGCATGTTAAATCCTTTACGAACAATTGTCGAAAGATCACTACCTACTTTCTCTACAATCGTTACAGTTTTACCGACCACTTTGAATTCGGTAGACGTACTATTTATAAAATCATTGAACAAAGCAAGCCGATTCTTCATACCGAAGTTTTGTTTCTCAAAAGCTGAAAGAGTAACACCCAATTGATAATTGTAGCCACTATTTGTGAATATTAAATCAAGATACGCTTTCGCAGTATTCGATCCATTTAAAATAGTATAAACGGAAGACTTTCCCATTTTAAAGAAAAATTCATGAATCGCATCAAATTCAACTGTCACAGATTCGCCATTATCCACTGGTAAAGCATACGTAATATAATAAAGTTCATCTTGAAACTCTACAGACCAGCCTCTATCAATGCCTGTAATGACCTCGTCACCTGTGTAAATAGACCCTTTAATGGATTTTTCTCCATTTACTTTGTGCGTATATGTTAATTCAGTTAAAGCTATAAATTCTTCGCCACGAATATTTTTAAAAACTGTCACCAATTTCACCTACTAACTTATCTATAGAAATCTACTTTATTTATTAGTTTTATTGAAGCCCCAATCATTGATGTACTATATGGGATAAAGCCTTGTTCAGAAGGTTCTAATACAAAGTACTCAAGGTTAGTTTGATCGTTAATATTGAGACCATTGAGTGTAAAACTCGATCCCTCTAATAAGAAAATATCACCTGATACTATAGATTTTTTACCTTCATAGCTTAGCGTGCGATCACCAATCGTCACAGTAAATTTTGTTCCAGGACTGGAATTTGCTATAACTTGAACCGCCCACGGCCATTCTAACTGACTACATGGTGCGGTCCCCTTGTACTCGATGAATCCACCCTTTCCTGACAATTCGATTGTATCTGGTTCTGTCATACCAAAAGGGACATCTGCTGTTACCAAGGTAAAGCTAATCTCATAAAGTAGCCCTGCATCGCTAAATCCTTGAAAAGAATAATCAATCTCACCATCTAGTAATACTTTATAGCGATAATGATATTTTCTTTGTTTATCAGGTTTTAATAAGTCAAAACCTAGTTTTTGACCGGGTCTTTCAAATTCATATATTGTCCCTGTACTGTACATTCGAGTAATAAAATAAGGCTCAGTATCAGCGAAGATACCATTGAGCTTATCTTTCATTAATTCATCCTGTAGTTCGTCAGAAACATAATACTTCCCAACAACAGATATCTTTTTTTCAGTATGTGTTGCACCCATAAACAAATTGCCATTCTTCCCATTGATTCTTTTGCGATTCGATTCAACGACAGCATTTGACACTTGAATATCCTGAACAAGAACGCCCAAGGAGGACATTCTTGTCTTTAGACCATCTTTTTCAATGTATAAATCCATCTATGTTCCTCCTATCAGTTCTTATTGATCAAATTGATTCGATTTGCATTTCGCGCATCTTCGGTCTTGATATAGTTGTAAACTTTTTTTCCATCCCAATTTTGTTCAATCGTAAGATTGATATCAGAATTAGGACTGTTTTGCACATCGTCGCTTAACTCACTAAAAGATGAAGAAAGCTTACCAGTTACAGCTCTAGTATCTGCAGTAACAACAGATCGTGCAGAATATTCTTGATCTGAAATGGCATTCGCATAAGCTAATGCTTGACCATCAATTTTTGGCAACATTGCTTGCATCCCCTTGACTAAACCGGAACCAATAAAGCCCCCAATTTTTGCCATAACACGAGACGGTGAATGGATATCAAGTGCCGCTCTCATCTGGTTGGCCACATTACTAGCAATTCTATTTGCTGTGTTGTATATCGTATTTGCCGCATTAACTAAACCATTGTTTAAGCCAATACCAGCGTTGTATCCAACATAGTACAAAGAGTTTCCTAAGTAACTAAAAGCAGATGAAATATGTCCTGATACATTAGAAGCAATCGAAACCATTGTATTCATTCCGCTAGAAAACGCGTTGCGCATTTGATTCATTCCAGATGATAGGGTTTGAACCATGTTTCTAATAGACTGCGTGTTAGAAGTAGATATTTTAGAGAAACCACTATTAACCGTATTTGTTACTTTGCTCATAGCAGATGTAACTGTCTGACTCATGTTATTCATTGACTGATTCACGTTTCGAGTCATAGTAGATATCTCTTTACTTGAACCAGTATTAATATTTTTCGCGTTACCAGTTACATTCTTGTACATCGTATTAGATGCTTTTGAGGCGTTGCTTGAAGCTTGATTCATATTCTGGCTTACTGCATTCGAAGCGCTCGCTGTTGTCTGATTAACATTTCCATACATACTTTGGAAATCCTTAGAGACATTAGCATTTGCTTGACTAGCATTCTTAGAAGCCATAGAAGAAGCCGATTGTGTATTTTGACTTACGTTATTAGCTAAATTGCTTGTGCTAGTAGAGACATTGCTTTGCATCCCTTGATACTGCGCAGTAGTTTGGTTTTTTGCATTCGCTGCTGCATTGATGGCATTGTTTGAACTCATCGTGCTTAGAGTGCTAACATTCGTATTCATCTGATTCATAGATGCAGTAATATTCATGTTCGCTTGGCTATAGGCTGAACCCATACTATTTGAGGTGCTTGTAGCGTCATTAGAAACATTTGTACTAGTTTCTTTAGATTTTCCTGTAATAGTATTCCATAGGTGTAAAGGGCCACGATAAAATGTAGGAAAAAGGCCATCGAAAATGTAGGCTGAATTCAAATCTGATAATCTTTTTCATGAAAACATTCAAGGAGAGTGAATCATGAGAAAAGATGTCTTAGAAGGAGTCCTACGCCACATTATGAACGATATTCAACCAAATTACGCAGCTTTGGCTAAACAATACAATTGTGATTACAGAACTGTTAAACGCTATTACGAAGCTGGTAGAAAAGGAAATATAGACCAGCTAAAAAAAAGAAAGTCTTCAAGTTCTCCTTTACTTTCTGGATTTGAAGAGATTATTAGAGATAAATTGGAGTTGAGCTGTTCTGCTTCTTCTATTTATTACTTTATTAAAAAAATGGGTTACACAGGTGGTTATACTACCGTCAAACGATATTGTCGTCACTATCGTGACGAACGGGTGAAAAAAGCAACGATTCGGATTGAAACAACTCCTGGTCTTTCAGCTCAAGTTGACTGGAAGGAAAACATCAAGATGGTGAGTAAATATGGCGAAGTGTTCTACTTTAATATTTTCCTATACGTCTTGGGTTATTCACGCATGAAATATTTAGAAGTGACCTTTGATAGAACGCAGTCCACTGTGTTCCATTGCTTAGTAAATGCGTTTGAGTACTGTGGAAACGGTGTTCCTCAAGAAATATGGTTTGATAATATGAAAACCGTGGTTGATCGAGGAAAAAGTCAATTTAGTCAAACTGTTTTTAACGAGAAATTCCGACAATTTGCGAAAGATGCGCGATTCAATCCTATTGCTTGTCGCCCATTTAGACCACAAACTAAAGGAAAGGTAGAAGCATTAGCTCGAACGGTCAATCGATTAATGGTTTTCAATTATGAATTTGAAAACGAACAAGATCTTAGAAGAATTGTAAATGAGTTTATGGACGATTTAAACAATGAACGTTCTCAAGCCGTAAATGCCAAACCAATCAAATTGCTCAATGATGAAAAAGCTATTCTAATTCCTTTAAATCGTTTGGAACTCTTACGTTATGTTTCCAGAAACCTACATGTAAAAAGAAAAGTTTCCATTGAATCCATGGTTCAATATCAAAATTCAAAATATTCTGTTCCCTTGAAATATATTGGCAAAGAAGTGACTCTGGATGTCCGGAAGGACAACCTTTTCATCTGGTATGGGCATCAATGTATTCGTTCGCATCCATTAAGTGAAAAAGCGTTGAATTATCAACGGGATGATTCGCTTGAAATTCTTCGGTCTGACGTCTTCAAATATTTGGAAGATGAAGAACTAGAGCGGTTTGTAGAGGAAAATTTAGATGCTTATGATGAATTATAAGGAGGAACTTATGTCAAATTACCATCAGTTATTGAACCAGTTAACAGATTTAAATCTTACGTGTGTCAAAGAAAATTTACCTGCACATTTAGATGAGGTAGCCAAAAGTGATAAATCTCTTGTCGATTCTTTATTTGAATTGACGTCTCAAGAAATTAGTTATCGAAAAGCTGAAACCCAAAGAAAAATCTTGAAACGTGCAATGTTTCCTTATCATAAACGTCTCTATGATTTTAATTTTGATTTCCAACCAAAAATTAAAAAAAGTGAAATCCAAGATTTAGTAACTTTGCGCTTCTTAGATACCTATGACAATATTCTTTTCATCGGAAATAGCGGTGTAGGGAAAACGCACTTAGCTGTTTCTATTGGTTTAGAGTGTATAGATAGAGGGTTAAGTTGCTTATTTATCACCAGTACAGAGCTCGTCAATCGGCTCATTCGAGCACATAAGCGTGGAACAAGTGATACTATGCTTAAGAAATATGCAGGATACGCTGTATTAATTATTGATGAAGTTGGCTACTTACCATTTTCAAAAGAAGGATCCAATTTACTATTTCAATTAATCAATATGCGTTATGAGAGGAAATCGACAATTATTACTACAAATATTCCGCTTTCTCAATGGTCGGAAATATTTGGAAATAAGAAATTAACAAATGCTTTATTGGACCGCTTGGTCCATCACTCTAAAATCATTCAAATTACAGGGCCTTCTTATAGAATGAAAAGCTATAGCGAAGACAAAGCGAAAGAAAACAAATAATACAGAAGACCGAATACCTACATTTTCAATGGCCCAAAACCAACATTTTTTTGTGACCCTTGACAAGTTCTGTGGGATTGCCATGGATGTCTTCAATTTTTTGATGATCTTTGGTCTTTAAGTCCTGACAATTATTCATGATTTCTTTGACCCGCGGCAGTTCTTCTGTTACGACTTCCTGTACAGTCATTTCATTTTTTGTAAGCGTGCCGGTTTTATCCGAGCAGATCACCGTCATTGACCCTAACGTCTCTACCGCAGGCATGGCTTTAATAATCGCGTTCTCATCAGCCATTTCTTTGACCCCCATTGAAAGGATCATCGTTAAAACTGCTGGCAGACCTTCCGGAATCATCGCAACGATCAATGCGATGCTCGCAGAAAACAGCAAGCTCCAATCCATTCCATATCTAAAACTTGTAAAGAATAAGAGGAAAACGATCAATGCCAAAATCCCTCTAAAAATTTGTTTATTCAATTGATGCATCTTTTTAACTAACGGTGTCGTTTGTGCTTGGATCGATTGCAGCGCGTGATTAATTTTTCCAATTTCTGTTGCATCTCCAGTCTCAACTACTACTCCGAAAGCTGAACCCGTCTGTACGAGTGTTCCTGAGAAAGCCATATTTAGTTGATCGCCAGCTAAGGCATTTTGCGAAATCACCGCCACTGTCTTTTCAACTGCCTCAGATTCACCTGTTAAGATTGATTCTTCAACTGTTAAATCATGAACTTCGATCAAACGCAAATCCGCTGGAATAACATCCCCTGCTTTTAGGATCACTACATCCCCTTTAACCAAGTTTTCTGAATCCAATTTTAACGGCTGACCCTCATTTAGAACAGTCGCTTCTTGTCCCATCATTTGCTTCAAGCCATCTAACGATTCTTCTGCCTTACGTTCTTGCCAATAACCGACAAAACCGTTGATAATCACAACTAGAAAAATAATTCCACCTTCAGCCAACTCACCTGTCGCAAACTTCAACAAAGCAGCCGCGATTAATACGATCATCAATAAATCAGTAAAATGCTTTGCGATTTTCCGCCATAATTTTACTTGTTCTTTTTCTTCCATTTTGTTCGGACCATTATTTTTCAAACGGGCCTCACGTTCTTCTTTAGATAACCCTGTAGTTTGTGAATCCACTTTAGTTAAAACCTCTTCAATTGATTGCTTATACCATTTCATATATGTATTCCTCCATATCATTCATTCGATACCTTAAGTATACCTATAAATAACAATTATTAAGGTCGGTAATTTCATGGAAGCCTGAAATAATTGTGTTGAAAAATGCCTCGCGAGTTCGTAAAGCCAGACATGGATATGCCTGCTGCAAAACGATTTATTTATATGGAAATTTTGTACTTTCCCAATAATTAAAAAAAATCACACTTCCAAACAAGAAAGTGTGATTCTGAGAATAGATTAGTGTAAAAAGTTTTGCAGATCGTCGCCGTATTTGTCGATCTTCTTCGTTGTCAAAATTGTTCCTGCTACTAAAACGCCGCCTACAATAAGTGTACTAGCAACCATAAACTTAAATAGTGATTTCATACGATTTCCCTCCTAAGTGTTTTGATTATTGTTGAAAAACACATTAACTAAAATTAGATTAAATGTCTCGATCATTGTATATATTTACCATAGCACAAGTAATTCTATGTATCTCCTAATATGCTCATTCTTTCTCTCAAAAATTTACACTAGAAAGGATTCTAAGCGACCGGATCACGAGGTCAAGCTTTATCTATTAAGAAAACGGCTAAACTCAGTGTCCTTTTTAGAGCGTTCTAGCTTTTGATTAAACTCGATGATTCGGTCTCTCAGCCCCATCATTTCATCATCTAATAGATGCGCTTTATCTGAACAGACGCGCAACTCATTTATTAACGCCGGATCTTTATTATCACTTTTATATTTTAATTCGTGCTCAAGGCTGGCCCAAAAATCCATCGCTGCTGTACGAAGCTGAACTTCCACAACAACATTTTTCTTCATATTAGATAGAAAAACGGGTAATTGAACAATCAGATGCAGGCTGCGATAGCCATTTGCCTTAGGACATTCAATAAAATCTTTTTCATTTAATAAAATCACGTCATCTTGACCAAGGAACATTTCTCTGATTCGGTATACATCATCGATATAAGAGCAGATCACCCGAACACCGGCACCATCAAATATATTCGACAGAATTTCATCCAATTTTATAGGGATTCCTTTTCTATCACACTTTTCATAAATCGAGGTACTGGTCTTTACTCTTGAGCTAACTCCTTGAATAGATGAGCGTTCATTTTTCATTAATAATTCAGAAAAAAGAATTTGAAATTTTGTTTCGCATTCCTTCATGGCACATTCATAAAAAAACTGCGCTTGTTGGATTTCTTTTTGTTGAAATGAATGAATTTCGTTCATTTTTCCCCACCACTCATAAAATTTATAGTACAGGCATTGCTAGTTTCGTTCACAGTCTAAAAAATAAACGAACAGAGGAAAGAATAATTAGTAATAGAGAGAACAGTACAAATAATAACGAGATCATCAGCTGTTCTGTTGCAGAAAAAGTTTTTTTCCACCATTTTAGAATGATCTTAAAAAAACATAAGACACTAGCTAACAAAATAGCACTTATTGCAAGCATGCTCTTTCCCCTTTTCTTGATTTATTCCGCTCATTCAACGATTTATTGAAAGTCCTCTGTTCATAAAAAATTTCTCTCGACTATTAATCCTTAAGAAGCCATCTCCGCCAATTCAATCACCAATTTAACAGCCTTCTCCATTTCTGCAATAGCTATATATTCTTCAGTCGTGTGAATTTTTTCATAGCCAATAGACAAATTAACAACTTCTTTTCCTTTTTCATTAAAAATATTAGCATCGCTTCCGCCGCCGCTAATCTCCTTTATCAAGGAAAGATCCTGTTTATGCATTGCCTTATCTAACCTTTTCATTATCACTGCTTCATCAGGAATATTGTACCCAGTGGCCATTTTTTCTACCGTCATCTCAAAGGAGCCGCCATATTTTTGCACTGCTGCACTAAAGGCCTCTTCTATTTCCTTGAGTAATTGTTCTGCTACTTCTGGCAATACTGAACGTACTTCTCCTTTTAGCACCAACGAATCCATAACAATATTTGTCGCGTTCCCTCCATTAATTGTTCCGATATTCGCGGTTGTCATCTCATCGATACGACCTATCTCAATTTTTTGTAAGGCTTCTGATAAAATTGAAACAGCAGATATTCCCTTTTCTGGTTCTATACCTGAATGCGCTGATTGTCCTTTTACTTGAATCTCATACATAAATAATGTCGGACTGGCTATAGTCACACGACCTACCTCTCCGCCGCTGTCTAAAACATATCCACTTTTGGCGTTGATCAGCTGCATATCTAAGGCTGATGCACCAATTAATCCAATTTCTTCTCCTGGAGAAAAAACAAACTCTAAATCTCCTGTTGTGATGCCTAGTTCTTGAATTGTTTCAATCGCTTCGATGATAATCGCGATTCCCGCTTTATCATCTGCACCTAGTATCGTTTCTCCTTTAGAGGATAAAATCCCTGATTCTTCAATCACTTCAATACCTTTTCCCGGAGAAACTGTATCAGTGTGGCAGGAAAAGAAAAGAGGCAATTTATTGCGGTCTTTTCCATGAAGCTTAACAATTAAATTATTTGAACCCAATCCGGTATCTTCCTTACTGTTATCTTCCACGATCTCCAAGCCAAGCTTCATAAATTTATTTTTTAAATATTCATGTATTTTTCCTTCATTTCCCGATTCAGAATCAATCTGAACCAACTCAATAAATGTTTTAACTAATCGTTTTGTATCCATAATTTTTCCTCCTTCTTATTTTTGATACTCTTGAAATGACAACTTAACCATTCAATTCCAAGTATTCAATAATATCGGCCATATCTCCAACGGGCACAATTTTCATCTCAGTCTGAATATCCTCTGCCACTTTTCTAGCTTCAAAATAGTTTGTTGAAAAAGTTCCTTCTTCATTTCCCAGATAAGGGACAAAGAAAATATCCGCTTGAGAGTTATGTGCGGCGTAGACTTTTTGCGGAATTCCGCCAACAAGTCCGACACTACCATTCGTTTCTATCGTTCCTGTACCAGCAACCGTTCTTCCATTTAGCAGATCCTGACCTGTAATTTGCTGATAAACACTTAAGGTTAACATCGCCCCAGCTGAAGGTCCGCCGAATCCTTTAGAATTTATGCTAATTGATTCGTTGGCAGTCACTGCCAGTACACCGTTTAATAAATAACCGCTTCTTGTAATTCTCGGGATAGATAGTTCCTGTTTATTACCTTCCCTCGCAACAACAAGCTCGGTTCGTGCCGCCCTTAATTTTTGTGGGAGTAAGGCTAGAGCGCTAGGTGTGACTGCTTCACCATTTATTGAAAGAATGACATCGTTTATTCTCAGTGAATTCAAGTTTTGCACATCTCGATTAATATTCATCACTCGTATTCCAACAAAATCAAGCTCCTTCTCCTTTTCAGCAAGTCTATGGGCCTCCATCACTGCTGTTTGTTTAGAATTTGCCATGAAAGCCCGCTGAACATCTCTGCTATCCTGTTTTACCGCTTCGTAGTTCTGGCTTTCTTTTGTTAGATTTTGATAAGGATGGATCAAGGCCCTGATTAGCTTAAATACTGTTCCTTGTTCACGTTTGACTGTTGTCACCAAAATTTCTGAATCACTTTTTGAGGTGTGGTCTGCTACCGACACCATTTCCATTGCATCTGCTACTGGACCCGGCTTAGTTATATATAAATCAGGAATTCTGTAAAAAAAAGCAAAATATACAACTACAACACTTGACAAAGCAAACACAAAATATTTACTAAATTTCTTCATAATCAACCTCTTTTATCAATAAACACTTATCCCAGCATCAACCCAACAATCAACCCTCCGGTAATGACAGAAGTTATCGTTATTGTAGAAAATCCTGCCGTTACCATGATCGGTAGAATATTTTGCTCAATTACAGCGATTTCTTCTTCTGTTTCCCCTACAGCTGCAGCTGCTTCTTTGGTTAAGACCATTGTTCCTGGAAATCCAAACAAGGTTGTCATACCTACAGCAATCGACAATGAACCAGAGTAACCGACCTTTTTACCGATAAGGAATGACGCTATAAAGATTATCCCCAAACCTGCTGCTAAGTAGAAAGCAATTGGACCAGTAACACATCCACCCGTGAGAACGGGTGGCTTTTTAACACCTCTAGAAGAGGTCACTACTCGCCTACTCCATAAATGGAGCTTTCTAAAAGACCACCAAC
>SKEY01002823.1_pt1 | contig 17064 bp, 20 predicted proteins | sample 4843871 | NCBI WGS metagenome assembly SKEY01 (sample SAMN11008797, study PRJNA524170) | human gut metagenome | biome: Human fecal sample; material: Feces; isolation source: fecal sample from pouch patient p36 | host: Homo sapiens | place: Israel: Tel-Aviv | collected 2016-12-04 | reverse complement strand
CCCTTCGCCTCACTCATTTAATTGATTCGTTATTTCTGATCGGATGAACCAAAGCCGCCTGTTCGTTCCGCTTCGGCCACATCATTATCGGCTTTTAGAAACGGTAGGAAGATCCCTTGGCCGATCCGTTCGCCTTTTTTGATTTGTACGTCGGTTAAACCGAAATTTGAAAACTGGAACATAATATGCCCTTCGTTGTCCGGGTTATTATAATAATCGCTGTCAATCACTCCAACCCCATTGCTTAGCGTCAAGAAACGCTTCAATGGATTGCTGGAACGGTTTGCCAGCTGTAAGTATTCATCTTGTCCCATATAGGCTTTGATCCCTGTAGGAACCAATACGGGTTTAACAATTTTTTCAGATACCTCAGATCCTTTTGTAAAATGCTGAATGACTTGTTTCCAAATCGCTGGAATCACGATATCCTCTGCAGCCTCAAAATCATAGCCTGCCGCATTTTTTGTCGCCCGTTTTGGCAAGTTGATTTGTTTATCCTGGTAAGCTGCTGTTACTTCAAAACCACGTTTTTTCATTGTAATCTCCTTTAGTTCTTTGTGCCTTATTTGGCTCGTCTGTCCAGTTGCTTATTTCGCAAGAAACGTACGGAAAAAGAAGCAGACATCCTTTGTGAAATATATAGCTATTCTACCATAGAGCACGCTTCTGTTCGAAAATCTTTTACGAAAACTCTATGGAAATTTAATGAATTTTTTTCGCTTTATTTTAATTCTCGCTGATTCGTTCATCCAAAGCTGGCAAACGGTTGATATACATCTCAATTCGTTTTGCATAAGAAGGACTCTCCTCATACGTTTTAATCTGTTTCTGCAGCGTTTTAAGATCATCTGTCACAATGCCATTCACATTTAGTGAGATCATTCGATCCATCGAATCGGCATCATTGACTGTCCAAGCATAAACATCCTTATCTTCTTGATGCGCCCGTTGAACAAAATCCCCTGTCAAGGTTGTTTCTTCCATTGTATAAGCATTTGCTGGTGTCTGGGGGAATACTAAATTATAAGGCAAGACATAACTGACATACAACTTTGGTGCCTTTTCCTTCAATTCAGTCACCACGTCATAATCCAACGAATGAATCCGGTGATGATGGGTTAAAATATTCTGTTGATACTTTTCAATAAAGTTTTCCACCATCTCTTTAGAATCTGACGAATTGGTTTTGATCTCAATCAATAGTTTTTGCTGATGTTCATTGGCAAAGGCTAAGTACTCATCAAAGCTGGCAATAGAAGCAACATGACCATTTTCCACAGCTTGCAGGTCTTGAGCCTCACTCAATGTCAGGTCATGGGTGGTTTTGTCACGCCCAGTTAATTTCCGGAAGTTTTTATCATGAAAGACGACAAATTGATGATCTTTGGTTTCTTGAACGTCCATCTCGATATAATCGGGTTTTTCTTTAATGGTCGCGGCCATTGCCGGAATGGTATTCTGTACTCCGTTGCCGTTGTCTACTCCCCGATGAGAGATAGTTAAAGGAATAGAATCCGCCAACCCTGTCAGATACAACACATTGCTAAGCAACGTTGTCCCACCTAAAAAGACAAACAAAATGGCGGCTGCGATACGTGTCCACAAGCTTGGACGGATCAAACGTAACGGACGCTCGCCGCTAATCACCAGTGGATAAAACTTTTGAACCAAGACACTAAAATAAAGCACCGTCGCCCAGGCTAGCATCAATTGACTGAAAAGCTGGATACTTGTGAGTGTGATCATCGCACCGATTGCAGGAAATGGTTTAGGCAAGAAATCCAAAACGACCTGTAGACCATAGCTCAGACCGTAGCCGAGGTACGAAACAATGGTTAAAAATACGGTCAAAATAAATATACGCCAAGCATAATGCCAGTATCGGTGATGGGTCAACGCTAGACTCTTTTCAACCGCTTGTTTTGGCGGCTCATCAGAAAAAATCATTAAGGGCAGGACAAACAGCAAGCGGATTCCGATATACGATATAACAATGGAGGCAAGAATCAATAATAGAAGAAATAATAGGTTCTCACTTAAATAATCTAAAATAAATACTGGTATCGTCACTTTGCTTAATAGAGGAGTTCGGAAAATGGCGTTAGCAAAAGGCAGGATCAGTACAAAATAAAAGAGAAAGAAAAAGAAAGTGGCCGGCCGTAAATGACGCATATGATACACCGATTGCTTAAAAAGCGCCCACAGAGAACGGTCTTCCTTTGTTTGAATACTTTTGATACTGAATAGCTGAAACGTAAATTGTAGAAAAACTAAGGTTAGCACGATGGCTAGCAAAACTAGTAAACCGGCTAAAACTCCCGGATGTTTCGTTAAAATCGTTAAAGTATTAGTGCTAGATACATAAGGTATATTTCCTTGTTTTAAAATGAAGGCAATTGAAAATTGAACACACGGAATCACCAACATTTCTAATACGATATTGGTGCCAACAATCAAAAGAATGTAACTGCCCCAATGACGTAAAAATTCTCTTGAGTAGGTAAAGAAAAAACGCAGCGATGACATTTGATACCCCTTCTTTCAAATAAATAATGCAGGTAAATTTCTATAGGACGGTGAATTGCCAAAAATGATGCAAAGGCGAAAAACGAATTGGCAGCTAACTCGGTTTGAGGAAATCATTTTTCTACAAACAGAAAAATGTTCTATTTTCGCACGCATACCATTCCACTAGGTTCCATGAGCAACAATTTGTTCTAACTTAGTATTTTGTTTTCTCTCTAAATAAACTGTGAAAAGTGGAACTGGCAGCTAGCTCGGTTTGAGGAAATCATTTTTCTACAAATCAGAAAAATGGTTTTATTTTCGTACGCATACCATTCCACTAAAAAGCTCGCCACTATAGCTCACTCTAACAATTGTTTCTGTTATCAACTTTTAAATAACTGCGAAAAGTGGAACTGGCAAAAAATCGGGCACACGGGTTTATGTGTCCGATTGTTGTTGGCGTTTTTGATCGTATTCTGGATCAAACTCGTCGGTTTCGATATAAATATAGGCCTTTTTATCCGGTAATGCCCTGCGAATGACGCGTTCGATTTGGTTAACCACATCGTAGCTGACGCCTTCATAGGAATCCGCAATGTCAATTTTCGCAGCGATCATGACTTCCGTTGGACCTAAATGAACGGTTTTGATATCGATGACTTTTTTGACTTCATCTCGTTTAAACGCATCTTGAATTTTTATCAGATCGTTCTTTGAGACGCTCTCGCCAATGATTAGACTGTAAAATTCTCGTGCTAAAAAGATTGAAGCAAACATCAGCATCATCCCGATCAACAATCCGCTCAAGGCATCGAACATCGGGTTTCCAGTAACCATCGTCAATACGGTTCCGATAATCGCCAACACTAAACCAATCACCGCACAAAAATCCTCTGTGAAAATAATCAGAATTTCGCTGTGACGGCTTTCGTGCAGAAACTTGAATAATGGCAGCTTCTCTGTGTTCAGTTCATGGATCTCCTTGATCGCTATTCGCAACGAGCTTCCTTCTACTAAGATACCAAAGACTAAAATCGCTAATACGATTAGAGGATTGGCAACCTCATGGCTGGGATGGAATAATTTTTCCACTGCTTCCCATATCCCTAACGCCCCACCACCAAAGAACAACATGGTGGCAACAATCGTGCTGAAAAAATATTTGGCGCGACCTTCACCAAACTGATGCAGCTCACTTTGACCGCGAGCAGCACGACGATCACCAAATAATAATAAAATTTGATTGCTGCAATCCACTACACTGTGGATACTTTCATTCATCATCGCGGCACTGCCGCTAAGCATGTAACCGACAAATTTACTAACAGCCACTAACACATTGGCCAATAAGGCCGCCAGTACCGCCATCGATCCCTGCGTCTTTTTCTCTTCCATTTGATTCACTCGCTTCCTAATGCCTCTATTATAAAGCAGAAGCGAAAAATCATGAAAGCAAAGCCCTTCAAGTCCGCTATTGTTTTCATGATTCTTTTAATAAGCAAGTAGACATCCTTTAGTTTACGTCTTGAACTCCGTCATATTCCCGCGAAAACGCAACGGTAAATGATTGCGCTGCGCCACATAATTGGCGCGTTCATCGATTGTAACTGCCCGCAAGAAGGTTTTCCATTGTTGACGAATATCCTGTTCATTACTCGCTTCGGCAAATTCTGGGCAGCTGGTGTTTTCCATTAAATGGATATTTCCATGATCGATGATCCCCAATAGCTCGTGGGTCTCATCATAGATCATGATTTTTTCCTGAGGATATCTTTCCGCAAAATGGGGACAAAGATAAGGCATCACATAATGTTTGGGATTAATCTTACTAAAGAGCACATCGCCGACATACTCAAAACGAACAAAGCCTGTCAACAAATGATTTTCTCCCAACAGCGTGCGGATACTTTTTCTCAGGGCTAAAATCGAAGGGTGTCCTAAATGATTTTCCAGCAAATCTTTTGTCTGCAGCGCGATCTCGATGGCGTCCAGCAAATAGCGCTCTTTGCCTTCAAGCGTGGCGTAAAAACCATTTTGGATAAACAAAAAATTTTCTGGGCGCAGCCGTTGCCGCAATCGGCGATAGATTTTCTCGCCTCGTACTGGATCGGTTGCGACCCATTCTGCCAAAAACAAGCTTTCAACCGCGGTTTCCGGCGACAAAATCAGGGTTGGAAACTTTTTCTCACGAAAGCTGCGATCCACCACCGTCATAAAGCCAAGAAAACTGCCGTCATATTCCCAATGTTCCGCAGATTCTTGCATCCTAATCACCTACTCTTCGCATGTTCAAATCGTTCGACATCAAATAATGATAACTGTTCACTGACTGATTGTGTATTGTGCTTTTTCAATACTTCATATTGTTTTGAGGAAATCAAAGAAGTAATGATCCACTCAGGGTCTTTGATTAAGCCGGCAGGTGTTTCATGATTGCAGGCAATAAAATATTGTGCCCGTTTGATCACGATGCCTAATTTCTTTAAGTCGGTCAAATGGAGCCGATAATATTTACGCGCCTTGACAATATTTTGCGCGCTTTTTGGACCGATTCCCGGAACGCGCAGCAGCTGATCATACGTCGCAGTCTGGACATCTACGGGGAAGCGTTGATAGTTTTGGACTGCCCAATTCGCTTTAGGATCAAGATAAAGGTTGAAATTTGGCTTGTCCTCAGATAAAATCTCATCCGCTGTAAACTTGTAAAACCGCAGCAGCCAATCCGCTTGATACAGGCGATGTTCCCGCAGCAGTGGCGGTTCTGTCGTTACCGCAGGCAATAAATTGTCCTGATTGACTGGGATATAGGCCGAATAATATACCCGCTTCAACTGATATTTTTGATACAAATTCTCGGAAATCTTCACGATCGACCGGTCACTCTCAGGACTGGCTCCGATAATCATCTGTGTTGACTGTCCGGCAGGCACGAAGCTCGGACCACGGCGGACCGCTGGTAAAAATTCCTGTTCTTTCTTTACCGTCGTAATTTGCTTCATTGGCTTATATAAGTCAAACGGATCTTTGTCCGGAGCCAGTAATTTCAGACTTTCGCGGGAAGGAAGTTCGACATTGACGCTCATTCGATCCGCCAGAAAGCCTAACTCCTCAATCAATTTTTCATCCGCGCCGGGAATCGCCTTGACGTGGATATACCCGCGAAAGCCCTTTTCTTCACGCAAAATTTTCAAGGTCTTAATCAAGAGCTCGCAAGTGTAGTCCGGATTTTTAATAATCGCCGAACTCAGGAATAATCCTTCAATGTAATTGCGCATGTAGAAATCCATGGTTAAATCCGCCACTTCTTGCGGCGTGAAGGTTGCTCGTGGAATCCCGTTAGATTTACGGTTAATACAATAGTGGCAATCAAAAATACACGCATTGGTAAACAGCAGCTTCAATAACGAGACACATCTGCCATCTGGGGTGAAGGAATGACAAATTCCCGAAACCTGTGTGCTGCCTACCGTTCCTGTCCGTGTATTATTTTCGACACCGCTGCTGGAACAGGAAACATCGTATTTCGCTGATTCCGCTAAAATTTCTATTTTTCTTTCCAGTTCCATCGAAAATCACTCCTTATACATACGAATGCCATTATTATCAAAAAAACAAAGCATTTCATACGAACGTATGTTCCTATTTAACCAAAAAAAGGACGAATTGTCAAAAAAGAATTTGAGAGATACTCCTAAAGACGGATGAAGAAGGCGCAGAATTTGCTATAATTTAAAGCATCCAGTAGGACATAATAAAAGGAGTGGGAATAATGGAAAGGAAACAATATGTTTGTGATAAGTGCGGGTCGCAGCACTATACGTCTGACCAGTTTCAAGCGACTGGTGGAAACTTTTCGAAGATTTTCGATATTCAAAACAAAAAATTCACGACCATCAGTTGTAAGCGCTGCGGGTATACTGAACTGTACCGCGGAGAAACCTCTGACGGCTGGAATATCCTCGACTTCCTAATGGGCGGCGGGTAAATAAAAAAGCGGCGATTGCCGCTTTTTTATTTTGCCTTCGATTATCGAACAACCACCGCATATTTTCTTGCATTGTAGATGTTTTCGAAAGTGGTACGACTCAACCAATAAGAACCGCTGATCGGATCAGAGACATGGACTTGATTGCCGGCTTTATTAAAGCCATCCAAAGTGACCGCATGATTGTTGTTGGCGGCAACCCCAAAGTTCCAATTCCCCCAGCGAATCGGTTGGAAATTGATGGTCACCCACGCCACGACCGGATTGCCGTTTTTCACTTCGTTGATCAAGGTGTTCATCGAGCTGCCGGAAATATTTTGAACATTCCCGTATTTTTGTCCCCAGCTGGTCAATGGTGCTGGATAAATCGCGGAATAGGTATAGGAATTTTCAACAAATGGCGAACCAACAAAGCCGCTGTTTGGATTACCATTTGAGGATTTCGGAATTGTATTTAAGAACGAACGCAGACTCCAATTTGTCAGCTTGCCTTTATACTGCAAGGCTTGAAGTAAAGAAGCGCCTTCGCAGCCGCTTGGTGCGCCTAATGCATATTGGTTGTAATTCTTCACTCCGAGCAGGCGATAATCTTCGTGACTCTGCTCACCACCGCCAACCGCATACCAAGCGATCCCTTCATAACGCCAGCCAAGCTTTTTCAGCTGATCGCGCTCAGAAGTAATCGGGGTGTAGTGATGAGCTCCCGCCTTCGCATTCGGATTGTATAGACGATAAAGCGGCGTACCTGAGCTTGGTGAATACCAAGAGATTCCTTCGTAACGCCAGCCAACTTTTTTTAAATGATCCCGTTCACCCGCATTTAACGTGTAATGATGGTCCCCAGCGTTTGGGATTATATAGACGATAAACAGGATTTCCACTGGCTGGGGCTTGCCAGCCGATCCCCTCATAACGCCATCCGACAGAACGTAGATGATCCCGCTCACTGATCGTTTTTGTATAGAAATGCTCTCCGCTGTTGGGATTGTATAAGCGGTACATCGGAACCGATGCCGCAGCAGCTCTAAAGGAGCGAGCATTGCCTTGGATCAATTCTTCTTTTGGTGCTTGTGTTTCATTGGCTTCGGTTTGCCCTTCTTTGTGAGGCGGCTCCAGCTGGACAACCTCGCCATTTACGACCGCTGTTTGCGGTTCTTCAGCAGGGTCCGAAGCTTGAGCAGCATCCTGTGGTGGTTCTGAGCTAGACGTCTCCGACGAAAGAACGCTTTCAGAACTTTGACTTTCTATTATTGAACTACTTGCTGTTTCCGTAGAACTTTGACCAACATCCTCTGCTTGAGTGACTGCGGGCGCTGCAAACGCTGCAAGAGTTACCACACAAACAAACAGTACACTTTTTTTCATTTAAACATTCCTTTCTAAAATTATAAATAATAAAACAAGCATTTATACAGCGAAATCACATACTTAACTTGCATTAATTACTATATTATACTTTTTTCATTTGATTTAGTCTTTCTTTCCGCCTGCTTTAACAATAAAAAATCCGCTAAGAATATTCTCAGCGGATAATTATTTTATTTACTGATGGATACACGCGTTGGACTCACCCAGGTCCCTGTCCCGAAGCCTAAAATCGTTTTGATTGCCGGAATAAAGGTTGTTGCTACTGTCAATGTATTCATCATCCAATAGATCAACATTTAAAAAGGTGCAAAAATCAGATATTTGAGCTTCCGACCGCCATCATCAATAATGAGTGCGGCCGCAACCTGCAGAAAACCAGCTAACATTTCAAAATTTATGAAGATGAAGGACAAGGTCAGCATATGGAAGACTCGATGGTATTCGCCCAAAATTAGTGAATAGATCATCATTCCAACAAACGGCACTGAAAACAGCCAATAATAAAGGCTCCACAAAATACTGAAGCTTTGATCTAAAAACAACAAAAACTGTTCAAAATACTTAATCGGGTGTAGCGGAACCCTCTCCATATTGGTCAGCCACACTTCCGTTCCGCCTTTTGACCAACGTTTTCGCTGACGATACAGCATCTTTAACGTGTTGGGAACACCCATGAAAAACATAATATCCGGCGCAAAGGTCGGAATCCATCCCTGCAGCTGTTGGTCCCACGCGATACTGATGTCCTCAGTTGCCCGATCTTGGCGGAACAAGCCGACATCAATCAGGGCATCCTTGCGATACATTGTATTGGCACCACTGTAAGCATACATCGTCCCAAGAGTCCCTACCTGTCCCCGTTTGATCACTCCGACAATACTTGAAAATTCGACGGTTTGCGCCTTTTCAATGATCTTCGACCGATTTTGAACATCCATATTCCCTGTCACAGCCGCCACATTTTGATCGGCATCCTTCATGAAGTAATTCATATATTTCCAAAGCGCGTCAGCTTCAGGAATAGTATCTGCATCATTACTTAATATGTACTCACCCTTGGCAAAACCCACGCCAATATTAAAGGCATGAGCTTTTCCTTTATTCTTTTCGATTCGCAGCACACGTAATCGGGGATAGCGGCTCTGTAAACGAGCTAAAATTTCAGGGGTTTGATCGGTTGAGCCATCGTCGGTAACAAGCACCTCATAATTGTGGTAATTCAGTTCATTTAACAAATAGGGCAGTGTATCTTCGAGCACGATTTCTTCATTATGTGCCGGCACCATGATCGTCACGAAAGGCTCATCTGAAATAGGAATCTTTCTAAAGGTCGTTCGTTTATAGCGATAAAAGAAACGATAAAAAACAACCTCAATTAACCAAATAAACGCACCAAGCACTGGATAACTAACCAAGACAAACAGTAAAGTTTTCACTATCCCATTCAAAATCGAATAACTCAATTCAACTGCCATGCCGCTCTGCCTCCTTATAAAGCTCGCGAATCGTTGCATCCGCTAGATTCTTCTCCTCCGGTACAGAATAGTAACGGCTCTCATGACGGGTCTCTTCTGAGCCAAAGCGTTCCGAATAGAAAGTATTCAACGCCATTTTTCTGATGCGCAGACCTTCGTCATCGTAAAGCTTTTCTACCCGCTCGTGGTATTTGATACGATGATTATTTCGCAGCACCAAAAAAAAGAGACCGATTGAGAGAATACCAAGAGAAACTAAAAACTGAAAGCCAGTGTGATAATAAACCGCCTCTCCTGTACGATCCTTCCACACATGATAGACTTGTGAATTATTCTTCAAAAGTGTCGATGAAAGTGTCCAATAAACTGGAATACCTACAGCAATCCAGCCGATAATCGTTAGTATACCAATATAGAATTTATTCCCCCAATGTCCCTTCTCAAAAAAGTGATCCTTTACAAAACGCTTTTCCGCATTGTGATCTTTTCTTTGGTTTTTCATATCTATCCCTTCTTCTTTCATCATTATGGCTTCGGTTTCCAAAAATACAAATTATTCGTTCTCATTCATTAGCAGTTTTTAATTTTTTCTGTTATGCAACCAAAGCTTACCAATTTTGTTATCGGCGGTTGATACTCTTTTATAGACAAATAAGTTAAAGTGTAATCAAGGGAGATGAAAAATATGAATAATCAGAAAAATCCGATCGCGAACAACCTGCGATCATTAAGAAATCGAAACAATTGGTCATTAGAATATGTCGCAGAAAAGTTAGAGGTATCACGTCAAGCCGTTGCTAAATGGGAAAGCGGCGAGTCTTTGCCAGACGTATTGAAATGTGACGCACTTGCGAATTTATACGAGGTTACATTAACGGATCTCATCAGACACAATCAAGAAGAAGAAGGGGTGCCGATTGGACCAGCCGGCAAACACATTTTTGGAATCGTTCCTGTGGGGGCACGGGGACAGATTGTCTTACCCAAGAAAGCTCGTGATCTTTTCAACATTGAAACGGGTGATACCTTAGTGGTTCTTGGCGACACGAACCCAACTTTTCCCGGCATCGCTTTGATCGACAGCCAAAGCTTCATACAACTAACAGGAAATAGTCTTGAACCGCTTTTTAATCGAAAGGAGGAATCCTGATGAACCTGATGGAAGTCACAGAACTGACTAAAAATTATCCGACATTTTCCTTAAAAAATGTCAGCTTTCAAGTACCCAAAGGCAAAATCATCGGATTGATCGGTATCAATGGCGCCGGTAAAACTACTATTCTGAAGGCTTTATTGAACCTGATTCCTATTGATCATGGAAAGGTTACGATGTTTGAAAAACTCTTTTTGGAAAATGAACTGGCCTGCAAGCAGCAGACTGGGGTTGTTCTAGGCGGCATCGATTTTTATAAAGAGAAGAAGATCAAAGACATTACGAAAGTGACGAAACGATTTTACGAAGATTGGGATGAAGCAGCATATCAAAGCTTCTTAACGCTTTTTTCCTTGGACCCCAATAAAAAAGTCAAAGAACTATCTGCTGGGATGCGGGTGAAATATTTGATCGCCCTGGCACTGTCTCACAAAGCAAAACTATTCATTTTTGATGAGCCTACTAGTGGTCTTGATCCAGTTTCACGGGATGAGCTGATCGAGATCTTTCTTCAAATCGTTAAAAATGGTGAAAAAAGTATTCTTTTCTCCACGCATATTACCTCCGATCTGGAAAAATGCGCGGATGGCATCGTTTATATCCAGGCAGGGGAACTGGTTAAAGCAGCGCCGAAACAAGAATTCATTGATTATTTCCAAAAGCTGAAACGCCCTGAGGAAACAGAGGCGCTGAGCTTAGAAGATATTATGGTACGAATGGAGAGAAAACACTATGATTTCTAACTTACTCTATAAGGAATTTCGTCTGGCCCTTCATCCTAACTTGATTGTCTTTACACTGATGGGACCACTCATTTTAATACCTGGATATCCTTATACAATGGTTTTTCTTTTCAGTTTGATTGGGAATTTCATTAATTTGATGTATACGCGAGAAAACAACGATATCTATTATTCTGCGTTGCTTCCACTGAAGCGTTCGGAGGTTGTTTTAGGAAAATGGCTGGTTTTATTGATCTCTCAGCTATTAACGATTGTAATTTCTATTCCTTTTGCCTTTTTACGACTTAGGCTTCTATCCATGCCAAACCCTGTGGGAATCGAAGCGAATGTGGCGCTTTATGGCTTTGGTCTGATCATCTTCAGCTGCTTTAATTTCATCTTTCTAACAAGTTATTTTCAAACAGGCTACAAAGTCGGCGCTTCCTTTTTAAAAGCGTTAGCTCCAGCGACTTTTATCGCGATCATCGTTGAAGTTCTTGTTCATTTTCCACAGCTGGCTTGGTTGGATTCAGTCACTTTTGATGGACAAATCAAGCAGTTGCTGATTTTGGCAATAGGCCTGCTGATTTATCTTGTTGCCATGTGGAGAACCTATAAAGTTTCTGTTCGTCGATTTAGTCAAGTGAATTTATAAGCTATACGAAAAAAAACGTTTTGATCGTTTGCCGATCAAAACGTTTTTTACTTCTCGAAATACCCCGTCCAAGAGAGTCCATCGTCGTTTACTTTCCCTCGGACAAATTCTTTCTGAGTGGCTTTTCTGACCAATTTCCCCTCACCGGTCAGGTCCTCCATCAGCTCTTTATGGCGCGAGTATGTCACCTGTTCTAGCTCATTCAAGTCGCGATTCGTGAAAAAATCTTCACTAGGCGCAACCTGTTCTGTCTGCGAGAAATCAGGCGTTTCCTGCTCCTCAACAGCAACATCCTTCCTTTGAGTAAACCAAAAGAATAAAAATGCTGCACCCAGTACACCAACCAGTGCCACTACTTTCTTCATTACGTCCTCCCCTGAAGCATCTTCTTACTTTTAGTATGCCACAGTTGAAAACGTTTTTGAATGAAAAATTAATTGTTTAGCGAATATTCCTTTATTTTTGAAAGAAATATATGAAGATGCCTTATTTTCCAGAAAAAAATAAAATGAAAATCAGCTTGTTTTACTCAAACTCTTCGTATTCATTCGGATCTTGACCCTCAATGCGGCCATCCGCCTTTTCTAAAAGATTGATTCGCTCAATTTCTGTTTGAGACAATTCAAAATCGTAAATAGCCAGATTTTCCCGCTGATGTACCAAATTCCGAGATTTAGGAATAGGAAGAATTCCCCGTTGCGTATGCCAGCGTAAAATGATTTGTGCCGGTGTTTTTTCGTATTTTTCGGCTAGCTCAGTAATCACTGATTCCTTCAAGGCATCGCTGCCGCGACCCAAAGGACTCCACGCTTCAGTTATAATCCCGCGTTCCTGATTTGCTGCGACCATTCGTTCTTGCACCCAATAAGGATGAATCTCGATTTGATTAACCGCCGGTGTCACACCGGTTTCTTCAATGATCTTATCTAAATGCTCCGGTTCAAAGTTAGAAACCCCGATCGAACGGATCAATCCTAATTTTTGCGCAGTCACTAGCGCCTGCCAAGCTTCGACGTAAAGTCCTCGTTTTGGTAAAGGCCAGTGAATCAAATACAAATCAAAATAGTCCAGTCCCATCCGAAAGAGTGACTCTTGGATCATCATCAACGCGTCTTCATAGTGATGGTACTTTCCTGGCAGCTTTGTTGTTACAAAAAATTCTGAACGAGGAATGCCGGAACGACGAATCGCTTCTCCAACAATTCCTTCACTATCATAATTCGTGGAGGTGTCTAACAGACGGTAGCCATCCTGGATCGCCGTTAAAACTTGATCAAGCCCTGCGCCTCCACGAATCTGGTAGGTGCCTAAACCAATCGCTGGTATCTGATGCCCGTCATTCATCGTAATTAATGGTGCTTTCATCATCAAAATCCTCCTTTTATTTAGCGGCTCCATCAATCATGGAGCACGTTTCAATTTCTACCTTACCATCAACTTCTTCTATCTGTTAAATCCTCTGCTCACTTTAAAAGAAATACTTTTCAGATAAGGCAGAAAAAAATGCGGAAAAGAGGTATACTACTGATTGAACACTTTAGAGGGAGAAGATCACAATGGATTCAATTATTTGTATCGTTTTGGGTATGCTGTTTGCAAATGGTGTTCCCCACTTTGTCAAAGGGATCACCGCTGAAAGATGGGATGTTCCTTGGAAAAAACCAGCTTCTGCCTCCACAAATGTCCTATGGGGAATAGCAAATTGGCTGGTCGTCGTCATCCTTTACGCACTTTTCAAACCAGATGTGAATAGTTTTGATGCCGCCTGCTTTTTAATTGGTATGGGCATTACCGGCTATTACCTTGCCCTGCATTGGTCAGAAAATAAAAATGAAAATGACGCTGCCTAATTCAGCAGCGCCATTTTTTTATGCTTCAATTTCCGCTTTTTGTTTCTTCGTCAGCTTCTGATAGACTAGCTGATACGAGGTTTCTATCAGTTGCTGAATCGCGTCATCCGACAACTCGTCGCTGGCCAGCTTGATAGAGTTCCAATGATTTTTGTTCGTGTAGTATCCCGGAATCACTGTCCCGGAATAAATCTCCCGCAGCTCTTCATTTTTTTCCGGCAAGTTTTTTAAGGTAATGATCGCATCCTCACTCGCCTGATCACTCATCATCCCGAACATCTTGCCCTGCAAATCAAAATAAAGCACTTCCCAATCTTCGCGAAAATAAACTTTCGCTCCCTTTAGCGTTTCCCCAAACGTTTTAAACCCGTCGATACGCTGCTGCATCACTGAATTTTCCATAGCTCCTCCTCTGTCACGCCCCTCTAACTCAGGAACAGATCACTTTACTAATTAAGGTATCATGCAACGAAGGGACAATCAAATACAAAAAAGCAGCCCTTCTTTTAAAAATAGAAGGACGTACTTCGACAAACGTTTTTTTAATAGTTTTTTCCTTTTTACTATAAAATTTCGCGAATAACTATTTCATTCTTTACGCTACAAATCTTGTCCTTTAAACAACCAATATGCCGCAATAAAGCCCACTATCCCTGTCAAAAAGATGCTTCCCAACGTTATCAGATCATCCTTGAAGGGCAGTTCCATCAAGCTTTGAACAACTACTGCTGACCAAGGAATGAGCTTCGCCATTTTGAAGGGCATATTCATGGCAAACATTTCGATCCCCGTAAAAGCCAAAGCTACCATGATTGTTGGATAGAATAGCTTTCGCTGCAGCACACTTACCGTTAACAAAGGGATGGCTGCTACAAAACCTAAGAGACAATACTTGAGCAAGGTAGTAGTCAAAATTTTTGTTCCCGCTAAACCAAAAGTAGTCGGAAAAATCAGCCAACCGCCAATCGTATAAATGAGAACAACGCCGATCAACGTTCCTACATACCAGATCAGCCAGATTGCTAGCTTTCCCATAAGAAACCGCAGTCTAGAGGTCGGAGCGGTTAATACATTGTTAATCGTTCGGTCTTCATACTCCCGTTGCATTAAAAATGTAATGATGAAGCCGCTCATGAGAGACAAAACGGTTCCTACCACCATATATACACTCATCATCCATGCTTGATAATTTTCTGGCGGATGTTCCACAATCACCAAATCTTTGAAAACCATATAAGCAGAGACAAACAACGCCAACAACGAGCACACAGCGAAAATCCGATTACGCTTCAGCTTCATCCATTCAGCAGAAATAATATTAAGCAATCCCAACACCCCCTGTAATCGTCCGAAAGTGTTCCTCTAAGTTGTCTGAACCGATAAACAACCTCGAGACCGCTATGCCATTTGTCCCAAACAATCGATTGAGTTCTTGCGGTTCATAAGTAAAATCAAAAATTTTGATCGTATCACTTTCATCTACTGAGTAATTGGTCACATTCAAAGCTTCCTCCAATAAGCGCGCGGCCTGATGAACATCGGATACAGTAATACTAATGTAGCGTTGATTGTGCTGGGCAATCTGACTCATATCGCATTCCTCCATCAGCTCCCCTTCATGCAGAATACCAATAATATCCGCGATTTGTTCAATCTCTGACAGCTGATGACTGGAGATCAAAATGGTTTTTCCATGAACCTCTGCCAACTCCTTTAATAATTGACGAATCTCCGCGATCCCGATCGGATCTAGTCCGTTGGTTGGCTCATCCAAGATCAATAATTCCGGATCATTCATAAGCGTATTGGCAATCCCTAAACGCTGCTTCATTCCCAATGAATAGTTCGCAAAACGTTTATGCTTCGCTTGGGTCAGGTCAACCAGCTTTAAGGCCTTTTCCACACTATTTTTTTGGACCTGTCCCTTCAATTTAGAAAAAACGCGCAAATTCTCAGGCCCAGATAAATATGGATAAAAGCTTGGTGTCTCGATAATATTTCCAATTCTTGAATAAACCTCCGGGTGTTCACTGGGGGCTTGACCGAATAACCGAACTTCCCCAGAGATTGCCTTTGCTAAGCCTAAGAGTATTTTCATGATCGTCGTTTTTCCCGCACCGTTACGACCTAGCAGCCCATAGATCTTCCCCTTAGGAATTGCCATCGAAACGTCTTTGACAACAGTCTGATCATTGTATTGCTTTGTCAAAGCGGTTGTTTTAATAATAAAGTTTTCCATAGCGACCATCCTTTCTATACCTTTAGCTTAGCAACGCTACCTTGTCCTAACCTTGCCGAAGTCTTGTTTTTTGCTGGTTTATTTTGGTAAGCAGAGATGAAAAACAGTTCCTTCCCCTAGTTTGCTGCTGGCGGTAATTGTGCCATGATGAGTGGCGACTAGCTCTTGAACAATTGCCAATCCCAAGCCGTTGCCCGTTGACCCGCGAGCTTCATCCCCCTTATACAGACGATCAAAAATACGCGGCAGATTTTTCTCAGAAATTCCTTTGCCGTTGTCGCCAATTTCAAGCTGCAGCTGCTGACTTTGCTCCGTCAACTTGATCGTCAGCTTATTTCCCTGACTATGCTTCAAGCTGTTTTCCAATAAATTATCAACAATTCGGCGAAAAGCCGCGACGTCCACATGGTAATACAGTTCCTTTTCAGAGATTTGAATATCATAGGAAAATTGCGGCTCCATCCGTGGAATCCACTCACTAACAAGCTCCCGCAGCAGCTCCGCAACATCGATCGTTTCAAACTGATAGCGGCGTTCCCCTGATTCAAGCTTGACCCATTCAAACAACGTGTCGATATATTTTTCCAATTCAAACGCTTTTGTCTGTGAAGCCTGTAAATACTCCCGCTGCTCCTCCTCCGTGACCAGACCATCGTTGATCGCCTCTAAATAACCAATCAAGGAAGCCAAGGGGGTCCGAACGTCATGAGACAAGCTAGTGATCAGCTGGCGGTATTCCTTCTCCGAAACCTGCGAACGACTCAGCTGCTGCTTGATTTCTGCGACAATTTCATTCAAGCGAAAACAAAGCGCTGCAACGTCTGAACCTTCATCCGCAATTATTTTTCGATCAAGATTTCCTTCACTGATATCTTCCAAAACCTCCATTGCTTGAGCAATCTGTTGCTTATTTGTGCGAAGACGTGCCATCAGATACAAACAAGCCGCGGCCAGTAAGAGACAAAGACTGCTTAAAATCATCAGCTCCTATCCCTCCTGATTAAACCGATAGCCGACACCGCGAACGGTCTGGATAAAGAAAGGCCGCGTCGGGTCCGGCTCGATTTTCTTCCGCAGCTTGCTGATAAAGGACATGATATTACTATCAT
>SKEY01002818.1_pt1 | contig 17101 bp, 11 predicted proteins | sample 4843871 | NCBI WGS metagenome assembly SKEY01 (sample SAMN11008797, study PRJNA524170) | human gut metagenome | biome: Human fecal sample; material: Feces; isolation source: fecal sample from pouch patient p36 | host: Homo sapiens | place: Israel: Tel-Aviv | collected 2016-12-04 | reverse complement strand
ATAATATCCTCAGGTGTTCCAGTAGCAATGATTGTGCCACCGCCCTCTCCACCTTCTGGCCCTAAATCAATGACGTAGTCTGCTGTTTTTATGACGTCTAGATTATGTTCAATAACTAGAACAGTATTTCCACTATCTACCAAGCGATTTAGTACTTCAAGTAAGCGACTGATATCTTCTGTATGAAGACCTGTTGTCGGTTCATCTAATATATAGAAATTTTTACCTGACGAGCGTTTATGTAACTCACTTGCTAACTTCATACGTTGCGCTTCCCCACCAGATAGGGTAGTTGCTGATTGACCTAGTTTGACATAACCAAGTCCGACATCAACAATCGTTTGAAGTTTTCGATGAATTTTAGGAATTGCTTGGAAAAATTCCACGGCATCTTCCACTGTCATTTCTAAAATATCAGCAATGTTTTTTCCTTTATATCGAACTTCTAGTGTTTCAGAATTATAGCGTTGTCCATGACACACTTCACATGGTACATAAACATCTGGTAAGAAATGCATTTCGATTTTGATGATTCCATCACCTCGACATGCTTCACATCTTCCGCCTTTCACATTAAAACTGAAACGACCTTTTTTATAACCACGTGTTTTAGCTTCATTTGTTTTAGCAAATAAATCACGTATATCATCAAACACACTCGTATAAGTTGCCGGATTACTTCTTGGTGTTCGTCCAATCGGACTTTGGTCAATATCAATGATTTTTTCAATCGATTCATAGCCTGTAATCTTATCAAACTTACCAGGTTTAGCTGAATTATGATTAATTTTTTGAGCCAGAGCTTTCTTTAAAATCGTATTAACCAATGTACTCTTTCCAGAACCAGACACACCAGTAACCGCGACAAATTTCCCCATTGGAAACTCAACAGATAGATTTTTCAAGTTATTTTCTTTTGCTCCAGTAATTTTTACACTTTCTCCATTACCTTTACGACGTTCTTTTGGCACGTCAATTTTTCTCCTACCCGATAAATATTGACCTGTCAATGAATTTTTATCTTTTTCCACTTCTTCAGGCGTGCCAGCTGAAATAATTTGTCCGCCTTGCTCTCCTGCTCCAGGTCCGATGTCAATTAAATAATCAGCTGCCCTCATTGTATCTTCATCATGTTCCACAACAACTAATGTATTGCCTAAATCACGCATCTTTTTCAATGAATCAATCAAACGATTATTGTCTCGTTGATGTAACCCAATAGATGGCTCATCTAAAATGTATAAAACCCCTGAAAGATTTGAACCAATCTGGGTTGCTAAACGAATACGTTGTGCTTCTCCACCAGACAGTGTTCCGGCTGAACGGCTAAGAGTCAAATAGCCTAATCCAACGTTTTCTAAGAAACTCAATCTATCTCTAATTTCTTTTAAAATTGGTTGTGAAATCATTGTATCTTGTTCGCCAAAGTTTAGCTCAGACATATAGTTTAACGAATGATTCACTGATAATTCACTGATTTCTCCAATATGTTTTCCATCTATTTTCACTGATAAGGCTTCTTTATTTAAACGATAGCCCTGACACGTTTCACACGTTAATTCAGTCATATATAGCTTCATTTGTTCTCTCGTGTAATCACTATTTGTTTCGTGATAACGGCGATTTATATTAGTCAAAATCCCTTCAAATGGAATATCAACATCACGAACGCCACCAAATTCGTTTTTATAATGAAAATGAAAGGTTTTTTCTCCTGATCCTCTAAATAATAATTCCTTTTGCTCTTTAGTCAGATCTTTAAATGGTATATCAAAATCAATGCCAAATTGCTCGCAAGCTTGCTCTAACATATTGGGGTAATAATTTGAGCTGATTGGATTCCACGGTGCAATTGCCCCTTCACGTAATGTTTTCATCTCATCTGGAACAACCAAGTCTGCATCAACCTCTAATTTAACACTCAATCCATCACACTCTGGACACGCTCCAAATGGTGTATTAAATGAGAACAATCGAGGCTCAATATCACCAACTGTAAAACCACAATAAGGACAAGCATAATGTTCGCTAAATAGCATCTCTTCTTGATCCATGACATCAACCAATACATACCCGTCTGCTAATCGTAAGGCAAGTTCAAGTGAGTCAAATAGTCTTGAGCGAACGCCATCTTTTATAACAATACGGTCAACGATAATTTCAACATCATGCTTTTTATTTTTTTCTAACTCTGGCACTTCAGAAATGTCATAGGTTTTCCCATCAACTCTCACTCGGACAAACCCATCTTTTTTGATTTTTTCAAATACTTTTTTGTGTTGTCCTTTTTTTCCACGAATGAGTGGTGCTAGAATTTGAATTCTCGTTCTTTCTTCTAACTCTAACAACTTATCTGTCATTTGTTCCGGAGACTGACTACTAATTTTCGTGCCATCATTTGGACAAATAGGCTCACCTACTCGAGCAAATAATAGTCTTAAATAATCATTTATCTCTGTGACGGTCCCAACCGTTGATCGTGGATTTTTACTGGTTGTTTTTTGGTCGATTGAAATTGCTGGACTCAACCCATCAATACTATCAACATCTGGCTTGTCCATTTGCCCTAAAAATTGTCGTGCGTATGAGGACAAACTTTCGACATAACGACGTTGCCCTTCAGCGTATAACGTGTCAAATGCTAATGAACTTTTTCCTGAGCCAGAAAGCCCCGTAATCACGACGAGTTTATCTCTTGGAATCGTTACATCTATGTTTTTTAAATTATGTGCTCTTGCACCATGTATTACTATTTTGTCATTTGTCATCTGATTTATCTCCTATTTACCTGCTTTTAATTCGAGTAATGTGTCCCTAAGTGTTGCCGCTTTTTCAAAGTCTAACGCTTTAGCCGCATCTTTCATTTGCAATTCGATATCTAATAAAACAGCTTCTTTACCTTCACTATCCATTGCATTATATTGATCTTTGATTGATACTACTTCGACTGATTCATCTTCACTCTCTTTTGTAATGCGAATCAAATCACGAATATCTTTCTTAATCGTTTTTGGTACAATACCATGTTCGGCATTATATTCTTCCTGAATGGTACGACGACGACTTGTTTCAGACATTGCTCGCTCCATTGAGTCTGTAATCTTGTCAGCATACATAATAACTTTACCATCGGCGTTTCTTGCGGCACGTCCAATCGTTTGAATAAGTGAGCGTTCACTACGTAAGAACCCTTCTTTATCAGCATCAAGTATCGCAACAAGTGATACTTCTGGGACGTCTAATCCCTCACGCAATAAGTTAATCCCAATTAAAACATCAAACTCACCTAATCGTAAATCGCGAATAATTTCTGTTCTTTCAAGTGTTTTTATGTCACTATGTAAATATTTTACTTTAATTCCTAATTCTTTAAAATAATCCGTTAAGTCTTCTGACATTTTTTTAGTCAATGTCGTTATAAACACACGTTCATTTCGTTCCACACGTTCATATATTTCCCCAACTAAATCATCAATTTGCCCCATGATTGGTCTTACTTCAATCACTGGATCGAGTAAACCAGTTGGTCTAATAATTTGTTCTACAATGTCATCTGTTTGTTCCATTTCATATGGCCCAGGAGTAGCAGACACATACATAATTTGGTCCACTTTTTCTTCAAATTCTTCTAATCTAAGTGGTCGGTTATCTAACGCACTAGGTAATCTAAACCCATAGTCCACTAACATTTGTTTTCTTGCTCTATCCCCGTTATACATGCCCCTAATTTGTGGCATCGTCACGTGGGATTCATCAACCATAATCAGAAAATCATCAGGGAAGAAGTCAATCAACGTAAACGGTGCTTCTCCTTCACTTCGACCATCCATATGTCGTGAATAATTTTCAATACCAGAACAATAGCCCATCTCACGCATCATCTCGATATCATAGTTCGTCCGTTGCTCTAATCGCTGAGCTTCTAATAATTTTTCTTCACTTCTTAATTCTTTAAGTCGGTCATCTAATTCTTTTTGGATTTTAGCGATGGCTTCTTCTAAATGCTCTTCGTTTGTCACAAAGTGTGTCGCAGGGAAAATTGCTATGTGCTCTCTATCACCAATAATTTCACCTGTTAAGGCATTAAACTCTCTAATGCGGTCAATTTCATCACCAAAAAATTCAATTCTTAAAGCAAAGTCATCTTTTGACGCTAAAAATATCTCGACAACATCACCACGTACACGGAAACGCCCACGCTGAAAATCTATGTCATTGCGCTCAAATTGAATATCAACTAAATTTCTAAGGAGTTGATCGCGTTCCATTTCCATTCCTTCACGTAAAGAAAGAACCTGATTTTGATATTCTCTAGGATCTCCCAATCCATAAATACAAGACACAGATGCCACGACAATCACATCATTTCGCTCTAATAGGGAACTGGTCGCTGAATGGCGTAATTTATCAATCTCATCATTGACACTGGAATCTTTTTCAATATACGTATCACTTGAAGGAACATAGGCTTCCGGTTGGTAGTAATCATAATAACTCACGAAATACTCTACTGCGTTATTTGGAAAAAATTCTTTAAACTCACTATATAATTGTCCGGCAAGTGTTTTGTTATGCGCAATAATCAAAGTTGGTTTATTAACCTCTTTTATTACATTAGACATGGTGAACGTTTTACCAGAACCTGTTACCCCCATTAATATTTGGGCTTTTTCATTATCTTCTATATTCTTTACTAATTGCTTAATCGCTTCCGGTTGATCCCCAGCCGGTTCATATTTTGACACTAAATCAAAGGTATTGTTTGTTTGTCTATCAATCATGCTGAAACTCCTTTAGATTTACTTATTTTCTCAATTTTATCATACCGAACATACTTTCGCAAAACAGTTCGCACTAGAAAAAAATAATCGATTTAGTGTTATTTTGAAGAATGTTGGAGTAGAATGGAAACAAAAGAAAGGTGTGGTTACATGGTTAAATCTATTTCAAATGAACAAGTCAAACATATGGAGCAAAAATATCTTGCTAATCGTGAGCATTTATTAAGCCAACGTGCAGTGATGAAAAATGGTATTTTAGCCTCATCAGAAAATCAAAAAGCAGTTGTTGAAAACAATCCCGTTTTCTCTATCGACTTAGATACAGGAAACGTGACAAATCAAAAACAAAGTGGTCGTTGTTGGATGTTTGCAGCCCTTAATACATTCAGACATGATGTCTTAAACAATCATCACATCAAAGACTTCGAATTATCTCAAAACTATACGTTTTTCTGGGATAAATTTGAAAAAGCAAATTATTTCTATGAAAATATTATCAAAACAAGCAACCAAGAATTAACAAGTCGTGAAGTGGCATTTTTACTAGCAACACCTCAACAAGATGGTGGCCAATGGGATATGTTAGTAGCGATTATCCAAAAATATGGGATTGTGCCAAAAACAATCATGCCTGAAACAAAAAGTAGTTCAAGCAGCCGTGAGTTAAATACTTACTTAAATAAAAAATTAAGAAAAGATGCCTTAACATTAAGAACATTAATTGCTAATGGTGCCTCTGAATCAGAAGTTGAAACTCGTAAAGTTGAGTTACTACAAGAAATCTATAACTTATTAAGTACCGCTCTAGGTACACCTCCAACAGAATTTGATTATTCATATTATGATACAGATGGAAATTATCATTTAGAACAAGGGTTAACACCTACTTCTTTCTATGATAAATACATTGGAACTGACTTAAATGATTATGTCAGTATTATCAATGCCCCAACAAAAGACAAACCTTACAATCAAGTCTATACAGTTGATATGTTAGGAAACGTCGTTGGTGGTAAAGAAGTTCGTCACTTAAACGTTGACATTGAAACGTTCAAAAACTTAGCTATCGCACAATTAAAAGATGGCGAAAGTGTTTGGTTTGGTTGTGATGTTGGCCAATCTTCTACAAGAGACACTGGTATCATGGCAACAGATATTTATAGCGTGCAAGATACGTTAGATATTAATTATGATATGAGTAAAGCAGAACGTTTAGATTATGGTGAAAGTTTAATGACTCACGCAATGGTCTTAACAGGTGTGAATTTAATCAATGACAAACCAACTAAATGGAAAGTTGAAAACAGTTGGGGAGATAAAGTTGGGACAAAAGGCTATTTTGTCATGAGTGATGATTGGATGAGTGAATATACTTATCAAGTCGTTGTGAATAAAAAATATCTTTCAGATGACTTAAAAGAAGTACTTAAAAAAGATGATGTAACAGTTTTAGCCCCATGGGATCCAATGGGTGCTTTAGCATAAAACAAAAGAGTTAACCACCTAATACGTGGCTAACTCTTATTTTATTTAAGTTGCGATTTAATCAAGTTTTGAACACGCACTAATTCTGCTTGAGGAATTTCTTGATAAGAAATGCCATCAATCATAACGCCTTCTCCTTGAAGTGTTTCACTCTGAACATTTTTAAAACTGTCACGATACTTCATGGCTATATCAAACATTTCTTCTGGTTCTAAATCTGTCTTCATATTATTTTCAATTGCTTTTAAAATTTCTTTGTACCGTTTAACACCTGTAAAACCTAATGCTTTATTGGCAATGGCTTCGATGACTTGTTGTTGACGTGCTTGACGACCATAATCACCATTAGGGTCTTCATATCGCATACGAGTATAGGCAAGTGCTTCTTCACCGTTTAATTTGATTGGACCTTTTTTAAATGTCATACCATCTTGCTCAAATTCAAATTTGTTTGTGACCTCTACTCCATCAACTGCATTGACCAATTCTTCAAAGCCCTTCATATTGATCCAAACATAATGATTTAATTTCATATCTAACAAATTATCTACTGTATCCATCGCCATTTTAGCTTGACCATATGCATAAGCATGAGCCACCTTTTCAACCGTATCATGCCCAACAATCTCTGTTCTTGTATCACGTGGAATACTAATTAAGGTCGTTTTCTTTTCTTTAGGATTTACTGTTGCCACAAGCATTGTATCAGAACGCCCCACATCGTTACGTCCGAAATCACCTGTATCTATTCCTAATAGTAATACTGAAAATGGTTGACCTTCTTGAATATTCTTATCATCAGGTCGTCCTTTGACTGGTGCACTTACTTTGTTTGCAACATCTTTTACATCAAAATAAGTTTTAGCTAAGAAAATGCCTGTTCCTACCAAAATCACAAGTAAAATTGTCAATAAGGCAATTACCGTTTTTTTTAATCCACTTGATTTCTTTTTTACTTTTTTGTGTCTTCTTGAATTATTGTCCATTATGCATCTCCCAAAATACTATAATTTAATAAACTAATTTTACCATACTGACTAATATAATTCTCGGTGTTTTAGGGAAACCTTAAAAAAATTTTAAAATTTACTAATTTTTTAGCGCTTTTTCTAAACCCGTAACGGCTAATTCAATATTTTTGGGATGAGTTGCAAGATTAATTCGAATAAATGTTCCAGTATTTTTCCCAAACCATTCACCGTAATCTATCGCTATTTTAGCCTTTTCTTGCATAACTTCTTTCATTTTGTCTTGTGTAATATATGCGGACAAATCAATCCAAGATAAATAAGTTCCTTGTTTTTCATAGACAATCGCTTCTGGTAATAATTCATTTAACCGTGTTTTCATCAACTTGAAGTTTCCATCGATTGTCATATTAAGTTCACTTAACCACTGTTTTCCGTACTCGTAGCTTGTTTGTGTGGCAATAACACCCATCAAACTTGTTGGATTATTAATTATCGTCTTGATAAATTCATCATAACTTGCTCTTAAATCCGTTGAAGGAATAAAAATATGTGAATGAAGTAAACTAGCTAAGTTAAATGATTTTGATGCAGCATTCACCACAATCAATTTGTCAAAATCGACACCCTCTACGCCTAAATAACTAGTAAACGTATGACCTTTTGCTACAAAATCTTGATGAATCTCATCTGAAATTAACAAAACATCATATTTTTGACAAATATCAGACACAATATTTAATTCTTCAACTGTCCACACACGTCCAACTGGATTATGCGGCGAACAAAAAATTAACGCTTTGACGTTTTCTTTTTTAATTTTTTCTTCCATCTCTTCATAATTAATCTCATATCTACCTTTATTAATCACCAAATCAGATGTCACTAATTTGCGTTTATTATCATTAACCACATTATAAAACGGGTAATATACTGGTGAAAAAATCATGACAGCTTCTTGTTCTTTTGTAAAACATTGAATTAAGTAATGAAGTGAATTTACTACACCTGTCGTAAAACGTAACCAATCTTTTTCAACTTCAACATTGTGCTGATTTTTTTGCCAAGATTTCACTGCTTGGTAATATGAATCAGGTACTACAGAATAACCAAAAACACCATGATTGATTCTTTCAATCATTTTATTTTGAACCTCTTCGGGAATTTTAAAATCCATATCTGCTACCCACAAAGGAAGTAGTCCTTCACTTCCAAAACGTTCTGTAACCCCATCCCATTTTAATGAGTCTGTTTGATGACGATCAACATAATACTTATCATAAAAATTTGTCATGTCTTTTTTGCACTCCTTTTTTTAGGTAATATCTTATTTTATCATATATCACAATCAATAAAAAAGGAGTTATTTTTATACCATAACAGAAAGGGTTGATTAAACTATAAATTAGGTTTAAAATAAAGTTAAATTAGGTTGACCTAAAAAAAGGAAGTGGGATTATGAAAACTTTATTAAATTTAAACCTTAATGACCAAGCAACTATTTCTCACATCTCTCATCCAGATGCAGATATGAAACAACGACTATATGACTTAGGTTTCTATCCTGGAACACCTGTCAAAAAATCACTAATCAGTCCAAAAAGTGATCCGATTGCTTACCGTTTGAGAGGAACAACTATTGCATTAAGAAACTCTGATGCACAATATGTGGAGGTGTATAACGATGACAACTGAAGAAAAAGAAATCTTTGTTGTTGAGCGTAAAAAAGAGTCTGATGTTGTGATTACATTAGCTGGAAACCCTAACGTGGGTAAAAGCTCAGTTTTTAACGAACTAACTGGACTAAGACAACATACTGGAAATTGGCCTGGAAAAACCGTTGATTTAGCTCAAGGACGAACTGAATTTGAGGGACAAGGATTTATTTTGGTTGATTTACCTGGTACCTATTCCCTATCAGCTCACTCAGCTGAAGAAGAAGTCGCACGAGATTTCATTCAATCAAATGAATCCCAAGCAACTATCGTTGTCTGTGATGCAACAAGTCTAGAACGAAATCTAAATCTAGTATTGCAAATCATGCAACTGACACCAAATGTTATTGTGTGTGTCAATTTACTAGATGAAGCGAAAAAGAAAAAAATCCATATTAATTTAGAAAAACTACAAGAATTACTTGGTGTACCGGTCGTTGGAACATCAGCTGTAAAAAAACAAGGTCTCGATACCTTAATGAAAAAAACAAAAGGTGTGATTGATGGAGAAATTACGTCGAATCCATTTATGATGGAAGCTTTGCAACAAATCCATGCTGATAAAGAAACTGAAACACTAGCAATTTTAGATAGAGCAAGTGTCATTGCAAAAGAAGTCACGATATTTGAAGATAAAAACTTTGATTTAAAAGACCAAAAATTAGATAAGCTTCTCACACAAAAAAGCACTGGTATTCCTATTATGATTTTATTATTAATGCTTATCTTTTGGTTTACGATTGAAGGAGCGGATGGTCCTTCAGATTTTCTAGCCGATAATTTTGACAAATTTGGTAATTGGCTTATGGCTATCACAACGAGTTGGGGTGTCCCACATATTATCCGTGATGTGTTGATTAATGGCGTTTATAAAGTTCTATCAACTGTGGTTGCAGTGATGTTGCCACCTATGGCTATCTTTTTCCCATTATTCACGTTATTAGAAGATTTTGGTTACTTACCTCGTGTTGCATTTAATTTAGATAAACATTTTCAAAAAGCCGGAGCCTGTGGGAAACAAGCATTAACCATGTGTATGGGATTTGGGTGTAACGCAGCTGGGGTTGTTGGGGCTAGAATCATTGATTCTCCTAGAGAAAGACTTATTGCCATTATTACAAATAATTTTGTACCATGTAACGGTCGATTTCCTATTTTGATTACAGTTATCACCGTCTTCTTTACTGGAGGAGCAGTTGGACTTTTAGGCTCTATCCAATCAGCGGTCTTTTTAACAGGCATCATTTTACTCGGCGTGTTTACTACGATTATGGTTTCTCGTTTATTATCAAAAACTGTCTTAAAAGGTATACCATCTTCTTTTACTTTAGAACTACCACCTTATAGAAAACCACAAGTGGGACAGGTTATTGTTCGCTCAATTTTTGACAGAACCTTATTTGTTTTATGGCGTGCTATTATTGTTGCAGCACCGGCTGGTTTAGTTATTTGGGTATTAGCCAATGTATCTATCGGAGATCAATCTATTTTACAAAGCGTGACAGAGTTTATTGATCCTTTTGCTCGGCTTATGGGATTAGATGGTACTATTTTAATGGCTTTTATATTAGGACTGCCTGCTAATGAAATTGTTATTCCTATTATGATTATGGGTTACATGGCAACTAGTACTATTACAGACTTTAGCTCTCTAGATCAATTCAGACAACTTTTATTAAGTAATGGTTGGACTTGGTTAACCGCTATGAATGTCATTTTATTTACTCTTTATCATTGGCCATGTTCTACTACTCTTCTTACAATTTATAAAGAAACAAAAAGTAAAAAATGGACGTTCGCTTCATTTATTATTCCAACTATCATCGGTGTTGGCATGACGATGTTAACAACAGCTATAGCGCATTTGTTTCATTTAATTTAATACACAAAAAATTCGACTGATACTTCAGCCGAATTTTTTATTTAGATAGTAGCCGTAAAACCTAAGTCTTCAATTTTATTAACTAAGTCATTAATCGCTACTTTGGATTCGTCAAATGCAACGTTAGCTTCTTTGTTTTCTAATGACACATCCACATTACTCACGCCATCAATTTCTGACAAGCCTTTTTCAATACGAGCAGAACAATGACCACAGTTCATGCCTTCAATTGCTATTTTTTGTTTCATGTTACTCACCTCTTCTAATTAGTTAGTGTAAGAGTATGGCTTTTTTTATCGGCTGTCAAATAAAAAAGCCCCTTTAAAAGGAGGCTTGTTTTATTTTATGGGTAAATACGGTGTAATAAACGTGGGAATGGACTTGCTTCACGAACGTGTTCAATTCCACATACCCATGTTACAGTTCTTTCTAATCCTAGACCAAAGCCAGAATGAGGAACAGCACCATATTTTTGTAAATCTAAATACCATTCATAGTCTTTACGATCTAAACCATCTTTTTCGATTTCAGATAATAAATACTCATAACCAATGGCACGTTCACTACCACCAATAATTTCACCATATCCTTCTGGAGCGATTAAGTCGGCACGAACCACAACGTCATCTCTTGTTGGATGTGGTTTCATGTAGAATGGACTCATTGATTTTGGATAGTTCAAGATGAATACTGGTTTTTCAAAATGGTTAGCGATAAATGTTTCATGTGGTGAACCAAAGTCATCACCCCAAGTAATATCTTCAAATCCATTTTGTTGTAATAATTCCACTGCTTCATCATAAGAAATACGTGGGAATGGTAATTCTGTGTATTTTCTTAATAAGTCTTTATCACGTTTTAAAACGTCTAAAGCATAGTCACAGTTTTCTAATACTTTTTCAATCATAAATGCCACATATTGCTCTTGAATTTCTAAACTTCCTTCTTGGTCAACAAAAGCCATTTCAGGTTCCATCATCCAAAACTCAGTTAAATGACGACGGGTTTTTGATTTTTCAGCACGGAATGTTGGTCCAAAAGAAAATACTTTTCCAAAAGCCATTGCTGCTGCTTCAAGATATAATTGACCTGTTTGTGACAAGTATGCTGGAGAACCAAAATAGTCTGTTTCAAATAATTCAGTTGTTCCTTCTGGCGCGCTACTTGTTAAGATTGGTGGGTCAATTTTAATAAAGTTACGATCATTGAAGAATTCGTATGTTGCACGAATTAATTCATTTCTTACTTGCATAATGGCATGTTGTTTTGATGAACGTAACCATAAATGACGGTGATCCATTAAAAAGTCTGTTCCATGTTCTTTTGGTGTGATTGGGTAATCATGACTTTCTCCGACTACTTCAATACCTTGTATACCAATTTCATACCCAAATTTTGAACGTGTATCTTCTCTAATTTCACCCGTTACAATAACTGATGTTTCTTGGTTTAAACTTTTTGCTAATTCAAAGACTTCTTCGCCTACTTCATTTTTTACCACAACACCTTGGAAGTATGCTGAACCGTCTCTTAATTGTAAGAAAGCTATTTTTCCACTTGAGCGTTTATTGGCAACCCATGCACCAATTTTAACAACTTCCCCAACATGTTTTTTTGAATCAATAATGTTTATTGTCTCCACTTTTGCACCCCACTAATTTTTATATTAAATTCGTTTACTATCAATGAATTCGTTTATTTGTCTAATGGCTTGAGTTAATGTATCCATATCTGTTGCATAACTCATTCTGACATGATGACTTGTTCCAAACGCTTCACCAGTGACAACTGCAACATGTGCTTCTTCAAGTAAGTCATTCACCCAATTCGTTACATTATCATACCCACACATATCAAGTGTTTCTTTGATATCTAAATATAGATAAAAAGCCCCTTGAGGTTTTTCTACACGAACCCCTGGTATTTCTTGAACTATTGGGAAAATGTCATTTAATCGTGTTTCAAATGTTTGTCTCATTTCCTCCACGATAGCTTGACTTCCACTTAATGCTTCAATTGCTGCATATTGACTCACAGCTGCAGGATTTCCTGTTGATTGTGACATCACTTTAGACACTTGAGACACAATCTCTGGTTGACATAGAGCGTATCCAATACGCCAACCTGTCATAGAATAGGTTTTAGATACCCCATTAACCACAATTGTTTGCTGCTTAATTTCATCAGACAAACTCACAATTGATGTAAATACACTACCATTATAAACTAGTTTCGCATAAATATCATCGGCAATTATATAAATGTTATTTGAAACTGCCCACTCCCCGATTTTTTTCAACTCTTCTGCTGTATAAATCGATCCAGTCGGGTTTGATGGTGAATTAAGAATGATTGCTTGTGTTTTGAGTGTTCTAGCTTGTTCTAATTCTTCTACTGTCACACGGTAATGGTTATCCTGTGTTGTCTCGACAAATACTGGTGTTCCATCTGCTAACTCCACTTGGGCACTATAACTCACCCAATATGGTGTAGGAATAATCACTTCATCCCCTGGATTTAATAACGTTTGAAATAACGCATAAAGAACAAACTTTGCACCGGATCCGACAAATACTTCATTCATCTGATAAGTAACACCATAATCTTCACGTGTTCTATCTATGATAGCTTGTTTTAATTCAGGTAAACCTGTTGCTGGCGTATAAAAACTTGATGCCCCATTATCAATTGCTTTTATCGCTGCGTTTTGTATTGATTTGGGTGTTGAAAAATCTGGTTCCCCTATCGTTAAATTAAGAACTTTTACACCTTGGTCTTTTAGTGCTTTGGCCTTTGCTGCTGCTTGCAATGTTGCTGATTCTTTTAGACTGCTTACTTTTTTTGAAAACCCCATTTTTTCATCCCCTTAAATTTTTAATGCTCCTTCTTCAATCTTTCCAGAATAGAAATCAACTAAGTAATAAACCAAATGGTCATCTTTACTTTCAGCTGTAATTTCCCATACAGGTTCATCTTTAAACAATCCTAAAGATACTTTTTTTATTTTCTTTGTCTCCTTAGTATCAAGAACCGCTTGGATAGCATCATCTTGGTTAATCCCTTTATTAGCATAAACAACAAGAGCCTCCTTACCATTTTCAGGAATCATGACTATTTTTTCTTCGTTCTTGTCGTCTTTACCAACTACACTATATGTATTTTCCTGTCTAGTAAACCAATAAAACTCGTCAACTTTATTGATATGACCTAAATTTTTGGCAATCTCTACTGCTTGGCGCTTAGTTGAACGGTATGTTGCAGTTGACTGATACATTATTACACTTATAATGACAATAATCGCAATTAACGTTATCGTCAAATATTTTATGACTCTGTTTTCACGCATGCTTCTATCTCCCATTTGTTGTTTTAAGTCAAACTCTTTTTTCTAAAAACAATTTACTTTCTTTCAATAACTCTGGCAATGTTACCGTTTGAATTGATAATGCTTGCGGCAAATAAGAACAGAGAATGTCGCTGTAACGGCTATTGACCAAACGATCATCTAATAAAACTAAAATCCCTCGATCTTCTGGACTGCGCAACAATCTTCCAATTCCTTGTCTTAGTTTAATCCCTGCTTGAGGCAATGCATCCTCATAAAACGGATTTCCTCCTTGTTGTTCAATGTATTGATACCTTGCTTGAACAATCGGACGATTTGGTGGATCAAATGGCAGCTTCGTCATCACAACAATATCGATCGACTGATGACTAAAATCCATGCCTTCCCAAAAACTATTTGCCCCTAAAATAATACACTTATTTCCTTGATTAATCTTTTTCAGTATTTTTTCTTTTGTTCCTGATATCCCTTGAGCTAATACTAACACATCTCGTTGATTAAAATAATCTGTTAACTGCTTATGTACTGCTTCAAGTAATTGATGAGATGTAAATAAAACTAGCATCGTTTGTTCATGCGTTTCAAATAATTTTTTAACCGACTGACTAATTCGTATTGAGAAATCATTTGTCGATTTAATCGAATGATAGTTTACATCATTTAATAAAAACAAACAGGCTTGATTTTTATAGTCAAATACTGATGGCAATGTTTTCTTCTGCACATCTTCTAAGCCAAGTTTACGCTCTAAAAAGTTCGAGTCATTATCTAATTGAAGACTACCACTTGTGTAAATGATTTTTTTAGCTTGGGTGTACCAATTATATTGATTAATAGATAAATCCGAGAAATTAATCATAGATAATATCACATGCTTTTTTTTCGCACTAATCCATTTGACTAATGTTTCATCATAATCATAAAAGAATGATTTAAATAGTTGATACATCTCAATCACATGTTCCACTGTATGAAAGAATTCTTTTTCATTTAGTGATAACTCTTTCTTTTTCTCTAGTTTCAAGTTTTGTGATAACTCACTAAGCTCTCGTAACATCACATTAATCTGTTGGATATATCGTTTAACAACTGGAACTTGCTTAAAAAAAGCCTGTACATCAATCAGCTGCTCCTCTTTTTTATGAAACAAATCAAAATACGTCACCATGCTTTCTTCAAGCCAATCAATTGATTCCCTTAACTCCTTGCAGATGTCACTCATCATCAAGGTATTTTTTTGATGTTTATCATGTGTCTCTCCAATCATCATTGAGACTTCAATCAAGTGATTCAATTCAAATTCAAAAGAAGATAACGACAGTTGTTTAGTTGATATCGTTTCAATTAAATTAGGGAGTTGATGTGCTTCATCTATGACAACCGTCTCGAAATCTGGTAAAAAACGTTCCTTCTTCTGACTGTCAGAAAATAAAAACGAATGATTGACGATAATAAAATCAGCAAATTGACATCTATCTGTTAAGTAATGATAAAAGTCTTCTTCAAAAAAGATAGAGGATTCAACTAATTCTTTTTGCCCAGTATGTTGAACTTGTTGGTAAAACACATTGTTCTTAATGACATTGACTTCATCCAAATCTCCTGTATTTGTCTCTAACAGCCAAACTAATATAGCCATCTGACAGATTGCATAACTTTTTTGTCCTAATGGTAAATCCAATGTTTGCCTAAAGGCATGTAAACTTAAATAATGAGAGGTACTTTTTACCACGACACCTTGTTTTGAAGTCTTAACTAAATCATTTAATAAAGGAATATCCTGATATTCTATCTGATTTTGCAATAAAATCGTGGAGGTCGAGATAAGCTTTTGTTCAGGTTTCGTCTCAAATGTTAAAGGATATAAATAACCCATTGTTTTTCCAGTGCCTGTTTCAGCTTCTATAAACAAGTTTTTGCTTTTATTGTCTTTAGTCAAAAACTGGTGGATATCCTCAGCCATTTCTCTTTGCGTATTCCTTAAAATATTCAGTTTACTTGAAAATGATTGCGCTACTTCTCTATCCTGATAGCGATATGCTCTATCTTTTTTCTTAATAGCAATGCCATCTAAAACAACGATTCCTTCTAAGTCATTCTGTTTAGTCTCATAAGCTTCGTTTAAGACCATACTAAAAATAGCTTGATTATTAACCCCTAAACTAACTGACAACAATTGAAGTGTCTCCTTCGTTACTAAAGGTAACGTTCTTAATTTATTAAGCATCTTAATAAAACCTTGTGCTGTGACATAAGCATCACTTAATGCTTGATGAGGATTAGTATGTTCTATAGACATTTCTGACGCCATATCGCTCACTCTAAAGCCATTAGAAGTTGGAAATAACACTTGAAACAACTCCACTGTATCAATACAGGGACTAGTAAGTGGTGAGACTCCAGCACGAACTAGCTCACTATTCAAAAAATTAAAATCGAAAAAGACATTGTGTGCCACAAATACACAGCCATCAAGTAATTGTTTAATCGTAAAGGCAACATCTTCAAAGTATGGTGAATTTGCCACATCTTTATTTGAAATACCTGTTAATTCCGTTATATGCTTAGGTATTGAGCGTAGTGGATTAATATCAATCGACAGTTGATTTACAATTTGCTGATTCTCGATAATTACACAGGCAAATTGAATAATTTTATCTGTTTGTTGATTCGTGCCAGTTGTTTCAATATCAACAATGGCAAATAAATTGGTTGATTCCATTACCCCAATTCCTTTCCTTTTTTACTTACCTATGTATTATACTATATTCTATTAATAAGTCATCAGATAAAAACACTATAAAAAATTATCGGTTTCGTCAATAATTTTTTATAAATGGAAAATCTATTCTATCATTTTAAGTTAAAGCATTGATTCTAACGTATATTGAATTTACTTAAATCCTTTATGAAATCTACCTAG
>SKEY01002733.1_pt1 | contig 17105 bp, 7 predicted proteins | sample 4843871 | NCBI WGS metagenome assembly SKEY01 (sample SAMN11008797, study PRJNA524170) | human gut metagenome | biome: Human fecal sample; material: Feces; isolation source: fecal sample from pouch patient p36 | host: Homo sapiens | place: Israel: Tel-Aviv | collected 2016-12-04 | reverse complement strand
TCTATCTTCACAGGTAAATCTGTTTTTGCCTCATCAAGCAAATCAGAGATATAAGAGACTACTTTATCAACCGGGGCACGTTTCAGCCGTACTTCTTCCGGAGTAGCAGAGATTGGCAGATTTTCATCTGCTATCACAATCGGACCATACATACGCAACAGTAAATAATGGTAATAGGCTTTCAGGAACTTCACTTCTGCCAGCCATCTCTTCCTCATCGAAGGGGCAAGATCGCCTACATAATCCGTATCAGACACATAAGTCAGAAATGTATTACAATCACGAAGCCCTTCATACAGACTATGAGCCGCACCATTACCTCCATCCCAATAATTAAGATAAGGATCATTCACATTCTGATATCCCAACCCGATACGCCAGGTAGCATAGTCATCGCCACTCTGAATAGGATAGAAAGTAGCTAATTCATCACCACCCATCAAACCAACATTTGCCCGTTCACTATGATACTCCGGAATATAAGAATAGCAGGTAAACAGATACTTCTCGGCTTCATTACGGTTACTGAAAGAGTGTTCAATAGTACCTACATTATCGGGCACAACATCCAGATAATCGCCACAAGCACTCAACATCCACATTCCACTGGCACACAAAGAGATACAAGCCAGGTTTCTTAGTTTATTTTTCAAATTATATTTCATAGCTTTTCGTCTCCTCTATTTAAAAAGTTAATTGGACACCCAGGTTAATAACCCGCTGAATAGGATAACCTAATCCGTTACCTCCCATCTCAATATCCCACATATGGAATCCGCTGAGCACAAACAGGTTATTACCACTACAATAAATACGGGCAGAATTTATATAAGCCTTCTTTGTCAATGTTTCCGGGAAGGTATATCCAACTTCCAACGTCTTCATACGCAGAAAAGCTCCGTTACGCATAAACCAGGTACTCTTTTGAATATTATTCTCCATACGAGTACTGCTCAGACGTGGCCACAAAGCGTAGATATTACGATTGGTTTCTGTCCAGTGATTATCAGCATAAGCCTTTAGCAAAGGAATGTCTTTCCACATTGATACATTATCCCAGTTAGTGTCTTCATATACATGTACAAACGGAGAAGTATTTTTAGCATCCAACCAGAAAGTAGAACGGGCAGATCCCTGGAAAAAAGCCGAAACATCAAAACGTGCACTACCAAAAGAGAAGCCAAAGCCATAAATAATTTCCGGAACTGTCGGGAAACCAATAGGTACCTGGTCAAGTTCAGTAATCTGCCCATCACCATTTACATCACGATATTTTATATCACCGGCCCCATATTCGCCAAATGTCTGCTTCGGAGAGTTAGCCACATCGGCCTCATCGATAAACAGGCGTTCTGCAATATAACCATATTCCTGTTTCAGCGACTGCCCTACGTGGAGTTTATACTTTTCGTTATATTCCGGTTCTTCATATTTCAGGAACTCACTATGAGCATACGTAAAATTACCATGTAATTGTAACCACATCCCCTTCCGGAACACTTTGTTATAATCTACAGATAAATCCAGACCTCTCGCTTTCGCCTCACCCACATTAGCACGTACCTTTGCCGAAAGTCCCATAGTAGAAGGAATAGACTCACGGTCCATCAGGATATTGGTACGATGTTCGGTAAAATAATCCACCTGCACATTCAGACCGTCAAACAACGACAATTCAAGACCATAATTAGACTTATAAGCCTTTTCCCAGGTAATATCCCGGTTATCATAACGCCTTACTGTTACTCCGTTCTTTGTATAATTAAAGTCCGTACCAAAACCATAACTCTTACCACTATCATTTGCATCTACCTCAGACAGATAGAAGAAACGGTCATCTTCGTCACCAATAGCATCATTTCCTACCAAACCATACGTATATTTCAATTTAAACTTAGGGAGCACCTTCTTCAACGGTTCCCAGAATTTTTCATTGGAAATATCATAACCTATACCGATAGCAGGAAAAAAGCCATAGCGCTCGGAACGATAAAAACGTTCGGAACCATTATAACCGAAGTTAAATTCAGCCATATACCGATTATTAAAAGCATAGGTAAAACGACCGGACAATCCCTGATTACGATAGGGCAAAGACTTTTGCAGATTATCTTTTTGTGAATCGTCTTTAATGTTCGATACTCTTTTTTCACGACGCTGATATACCAGCAAACCGCTTACATCATGGTTCCCAAAAGAACGGTTATAAGACATCGCAGCCTCCATATATACAGTAGACTGTACATCTGTCCAAGAACCGGTAGACTCCAGGTATTCCGTCGGATTTGAATCCTCATTCAATTGCATAATAGAATATGAGCCACCTTTGTCATAAGAACTTACATTATAGAAATAAGGACTCGATGCACGACCTACTTCAAAATAAGCATAACGGGACGTATTGAATAAACCACGTACATTCAATCCCTTCGTGATAAATGACAAATCCTGCTTCAATTCAAATTGTGCATCCATTGTCGACTTAGAATAATCCTTATATCCTTTGGTCAATTCCGCATAAGGATTCGTATATTCCACATTATTATACAGTGCGTTACCATACAGCACATGTTTTGCAGAAGGAAGATCGGAAGTAGGATAATAGGCCGGGAACAATACCGGATTGGAAACCATAATCTTCTTATACATCGTATCTCCTCCATCAAGCGGTCCGGTATAATCATCAAATGTACCTGCCAACCGGACAATTGCTTCGGTCGTTTTCGTCAGATTAATATTTACATTCGATCTCAGCTGGTAAGTGCTCAGATCAATGTTATTTTTATAACCGGCATACTTATCATTCTTCAGATTACCATTATCTTTCGAAAAAGTGGCAGCAATATAATAACGAGCCACTTTACCACCACCGCTCACACTCAGGTTAGCGCGCTGGTTTGCTACCAACGGATTGGTCATCAGTTTGCGCCAGTCATTAGCCGGATACAGATACGGATTCTTACCGGCTATTGTATTGGCTATTTTCTCACGTGAATATGCCAAAGGAGCCAACGGATTGCGTGTTGTTACCGCCTCATTCGCCATTTGCATATAAGTGATCGGATCTGCCAGCTCTATATTCGATGTATTGGAAGAGAAGGAATTCTCTACACGCAGACTGACCTTAGCCGGCCCCTCCTTACCTTCTTTTGTCTGTACCTGAATGACGCCATTGGCACCACGTGCACCATATAACGCCGTAGCCGTAGCATCTTTCAGGATAGAGAAGGCAGCTATATCATCCGGTTGCAAACGTGCCAGTTCAGTAGAAGTAGTTTCAATACCATCAATCAAAATCAACGGATCTTTCTTATAGCCGAAAGTTGTCACACCACGGATAAAAAAGTCAGCATTGTCCTGCCCCGGTTCACCACTGCGCTGATAAGCTATCAAACCGGACATACGCCCCGCCAATGCAGTAGTAAGGTTACTGGAAGGTACCTTTAAAGCCGCAGGTTTTACCGTCTGGATAGAACTAACCATACTCTCTTTTTTCTGCGTACCAAATGCTACCACCACTACTTCATCAATACTGACAGCATCTTCTTTCATTTCCACATCAATACGTTTCTGATTTCTCACTACAATTTCCTGAGTCTGCATTCCTAAGAAAGAAAATACCAATGTAGATCCGGCTGGCACATTAGACAGTGTATATTCACCATCCAGGTCAGTAGTTACTCCGTTGGTCGTACCCTTTACTACTACGGTTACAGCAGGTAGCGGTTCACCCAATTCATCTTTAACTACCCCCTTTACCACTCTGTTATCGAGTACTTCCGCATAACCCGATACACTACAGGAAAACAGCAACAAGGCCAAAATGAACTTAAATACTTTCCGGAAAGAAAGTTTCTCAAACATGTGTTTTTCCATACATAATTATTTTAAATCATCACTTAATTTCATTACAAGATTATACACTCATAAGAATAATGTTTATCATATGCAAAGGAAGCTTAAAAAAGGACAGTAATCAATAGACAAAAACATCATGGATATGGAGAATCTTACCCAAAGGAAAAGTCAGTCAGCCTCTCCCCCTTGCAGCATGAATTTATCCTTCGGAGATTTTGTACAAAAGTCATTAAAACAAGGAATAAACAAATATTTTGCACGAATATCACTTGTTTTAATAACAAGAACTTTTAGAGTTCTGCTACAACCAGAAGAAAAACTGCATAAAGAGTCGCAATAACATGCAGCAAAAACTGCATATTATCACTTTATCCGGATATAAATGCATTTATTCCGGCACATTAATTACAATTTCATTACTTCAAACACTCCGAGACTCTACGAGGAACGATGCGAATGTCGTAGAGAAACGATAAGAGTGTCGTAGAGAAACATCTGAATCTCTACCGGACGACCTGTTTTTCCGCTAGTTGCCCCCCGAAACGGAGCTATCCAAAAAAAGAATAAAGAGCAAGATAGATAATATTTGGAAGCAAACTGCATAGTAAATACAAAACAAGGGTACAAAATAAATCCAATCAGCATCAAACCCTAACAATCCGAAAAATCCAACTCCCAAATAAAGACAATTCCGGACACCTTTGCCACCGTTCTCCACAAACAAGCAAATTCTCGAAGCTCAGGAATATCACTTTGACAGTCTGACATTTTGATACATACACCACATTTATATTACGTCGGTTCATTGGCACATCTGTGATGAATCAAATCCATGCCGGTCAACTAAAATCTTAGGAGGAGTCAGTCACTATTACAACTATTTTTTGTAACTTTGGGTGCTGAGAGCATAAGCCGCTTCATTCAGATTTATAAAATCCAATACCTGACAAGACATGCCACGAATTAAAGAAGGATTCAAAGGAGAACGTGCTATTGTATTGCCGGATTTCCTGATCGAAGAGCTAAAACGGGACCCCTTGGGCCGGGAACTCCATATCACTGATATTGGTTATTACCCGCATGCCAGTTTTCATTATCGCGAGCGAAATGCCGAAGAAGTGAACGAGTTTGTTCTTATCTACTGTGTAGAAGGAGAAGGCTGGTTTGAGTTGGATCATCAACGATACAAAATCACCTCTAATCAATTCTTTATTCTTCCCAAACACCAGGCTCACGCTTATGGTAGTAATGCCACCAATCCATGGACAATTTATTGGATACATTTTGATGGGGATAAAGCAGCATTCTTTAGTGTAGGCTTTGACCGTCCACGTAATATTACTCCCGAAGCACACTCCCGTATCAAAGAACGACTGACACTTTTTGAAGAAATTTATTCTTCCATCAGTTCCGGATACAACAAGAATTATATGTTGTACGCCACCACCAGCCTGTTTCATTTTCTGGGTTCCATGAAATTTATCGGAGAGTACCGCGACTGTGGTTCTATGAACAACTCACGTAAAGACGTAGTACAGCTTGCCATTCATTATATGAAAGAAAACCTGAATAAGAAAATCCGTCTTACGGATATCGCCCGCGAAGTGAAGCTGTCTGCCTCTTACTTTTCGAACCTGTTTGAAGAAAAAACCGGATCTTCACCTCTGCGATACCTGAATTACCTTAGAATACAGGAGGCATGCCACTACCTGGACTTCACTGATATGAAAATCAGTCAGATAAGTCCGTTAGTAGGTTACGAAGATTCTCTTTACTTTTCCAGGTTATTTACCAAAACAATGGGAATTCCACCTTCGGAGTATAAAGCTAAGAAAAAGGGATAGTTATGAATACACTTCCCGGTCATCTATGTCAAATTTATATATAGTTCGCTGATTATACGCTCGTCCCGGAGTCAACAAACAAGAGGGAAAATGAGAATGTGAAGGTGTATCGGGAAAAAACTGAGTTTCCAGGCATACCGCTGTATCGGGAAGTTTATAATAACCTGCCGTATAGAGCAGTACTCCGGGTAAATCAGTTGTTACAGTCAAACGCCGTTTAGATACGGGTTCGCAGAGACAAGCAGCTTGCAGCATATCGCAGGAAGGATGTTCCTTTAATACATAACAATGATTATATCCTCTATTATTACGTAATTGCCGGTTACCGGAATAGAGTTCCTGCCCTATTTTTTTACAACGCGTAAAATCAAAAGGAGTATTTGTCACTGGTATTATTTTACCTGTAGGAATAAACGCGGGTGTTGTATCCAACATTCTCCCGGCAGGAATAGTCAAAAGATGCGAAGTAACCTTCTCCCTTATGCCACTGAGATTAAAATAAGCATGATTTGTCATATTCAGATAAGTAGTCTTATCCGCCTTTCCGAAATAGCTAACCGTCAGCTCATTGTACTCATCCCAGCAATAATCCACCACCACATCAAGGTTTCCGGGATAACCGCCTTCACCATCAGGTGAAGTGAGTATAAAACGAACTCCATTGGGCAATTCCTCCCACTGCCACAGTTTCTGATCGAATCCGGTGGTCCCTCCGTGATTGGTATTACACCCATCATTCGTTTCCAACTGATAAGTAATATCATCTATAACAAATGAAGCATTTGCTATCCGGTTGGCAAAACGTCCTATCGTAGCCCCCATATAATAAGTATCAGACAAATACTCTTCCAGCGTATCATAACCTACTATCACATTGGTCAGATATCCGTTAGTATCAGGTACTGCTGCTGTTATCCATCTGGCTCCCCAATTCGTAAACTCAACATAAGCTCCGGTCCCATTGACCACTTTAAATAAAAAAACAGGTTCACCCGTCGCCGTATAAGCTGCTATTTCATGCGTTACTTTCATAAACAAAATCATTAGTGTCCCGTTAAAATGGGACGAGTTAAACAATTAATCAAATAGCCCCGGAATAAGGGGATTATTTAGATCTTTGACATCATTGAAATTAGTCTTATCGAACAGGTCACGCAAGTGGGTTTTGTCAGTCAATGATATGCTGAGAATTTGCAAAACTTCATAGGTTGAGCGTTTCAACTTCATATCATGTTGGACAATAGCCACAAGGCAGTATGTGATAATAGCCACACTGATTTGTATGCGAACAGCGTTCTCTGTTGTGCCCCAAAATTTCTTTATCTTGAGATGCTGCTTGAGCCATTTGAAGAACAGCTCGATTAACCATCTTTTCTTATAAAGATTGGCGATATCCAGTGCAGAAAGTTGTTTTGCATTTGTCAAAAAAGTGAACTCACGGTCATCTTCTTCATCGTAATATCGGACGAGTCTGAATGACTCAGGATATTTCTTCTCGGAGAGATAGCCGGTCAGTTTCACTTCCGCATCTGTCATTATATTCTTTGGCATTCTTCGCTTCCATTGGACTGTCTTATACTTTAAATTCGTCTTGGCTCTGACAACAAAGAAAGAGTCTGTAAGATGTATCTTATAGAGTTCTTTAAAGGAATCATAAGCCCTGTCGAAGATATAATAAGCATTTGGTTCATAATGGATTGAAGACAGTAATGTAGAATCATGCTTTGATGCAGTGGTTACGGTATAGAAGGCAGGAACTTGTGCTTCAATGTCATATAAGACATGAGCCTTAACTCCTCCTTTCTTGTTTCGGAACTTTGCCCATGGGAATGTTGCAAGACATAACGGAATCGTTGTTGAATCAAACGCATATTTCTTTCCGGAAATGTCAAGGATGTTGGTCGTCCGCTTCTCGCAGGCTTCCTTCATCATATAGAATGCAAATTCTTCAAAAATTCTATAATCACGGTTCCGGTTGGCTGTCGCAAGAGTTGTCTTGGCTATCGGTTCACGACCTAACCCAAGATGATATTGCTTGGCCCTATGCGCCTCGAAAGCAACGATTAAGTCTCGCAGGCTCTCACGGTTACTCAGTTGTCCAAACATCATCGCGAGCATCTGATTCCAGCAAGTGAAATGTTTCACATATCGGTTGCCACCATACTTGCGAACATAGTTGTTAAACTGAGTCCTGTTCAGAAAAGCGGTTAATTGAGAGAATACGTATTTGTCTTGGAACATAGCAGCCATTTGTATTAGACTGCAAAGTTGCAAAATCAAGTCCGTTTCATTTCAAAAAACCGTGTAATTGACTATATTTCAATAATTTCAAAGAACTATTTATCCACTTTTACGGGACAGTAGTGAAACAAAATATTAAAAAAAGAAGGAAGAAGAGGCTGCGCTGTGTCAATGTACCTCTCCTCTCTGAAAGATACTTCCTCAGAGAGGGATGAGACTGTACAATAACAGCGCAGCTCCCTCTCCATTCTCCCTTCTCCATTCTCCCTTCTAAATAAGGCCTCTATGACTCTGCCCTCCCTGGTGGTTAATGTCCAGTTCTATGACTTTATCCAGAAATTCAATTGCTTTAGATGTTTCATTCAATCCTAAATAACCCAATCCCATCACATAATTACAATGGATACGATTGCGCTTGTTCAAATCATCTTCCCAGATAGCCAGATCCGGCAACGAAACAGCAAAGTAATCTATGCGACACGTATCAAAGAGGTGTTTTTCACCATGCTTAATCAACTTATTAAAACAACTACGTGCTTTATCTTCATCACCTAATGCTCTCCATGCCAATCCCTGATAGAATATTTTATCCGGTTGCTGGTCATTATAATAAAATGCCTGTTGTGGTTCCGGGGAGCCAATCGTTGCTTTCTCAAAACAAGCTTTGGCGTTCTCCTCATCACCCAGCCCGCGGTAGGCTTCACCTTTATAATACCAGATATCATTTTCCTCTGCATTTGCTAGCTTACCTTCTCCCAGATTATAAGGATAGTTTTCAGTCTCTTTCAGCAGGGCCAATGCATCTGCATAACGTTGTTCACGCAAAGCTATTCTGGCAAGTTCTACCCGGCAAAGTACATATTGTCCCGTAATTTTTCCTTCTCCCCCTTCCCAAGGATGGAATTTACGACTTTCTATCAATGCTTTAGCCTCAGCATAACGTCCCAGTTGATTGTAAAGAGTGATGCGTTCAATAGATAAATCATCCCTTTCTTCTGTTTCAGGCAAATGAGCCTCCAAAAATGCAAGACGCTGTTCGTGCGAATATCCCAAACGTTTATATAACTGGTCCAGTTCCATCAGAATGCGCGAATCGTGTTCATCCAACTGAAATGCTTTTTCCAAAGCATCCAGTGCTTTTGCTTTATCATTCTGCTTATTATAATAGGCCAATGACAGATTACGCCACACTGTAGGAAAGTCCGGAGCAATAGCGACGGAAGTCTCCCAACAACTAATGGCGTTCTCATACTGCCGGGCAGCATACCAGAAGTTTCCTAAACTATAAGCTGCCTTAGCTCCCTGACTATTCAAAGCCAATGCATTTTGCAAAATCACTACTTCCTCGATACGGTTCGGGAAGCAATAAGAATGATCAGCTTGTTCTGCTTTCCGATAGCAATCCAATGCTTTATTGTTATCTCCCTGGCAAGCATAGAAATAGCCAAGAGCATAGTGAATCATAGGATATACCTTGCCGGCTCCAGCAACATAACTTTGTAAAAACAAGATGGCTTCTTCATACAAGCCTGCCCCCGCAAAGTCAAGCGCATATTCAATATAAGCATGTTCCCACTGTCGCATCAGTTCCTTCATTTCCATCAGTGAGTTCTCGTCTTTAGTCAACAGATAATACTCAAAACGGCATCCCATATTGAAACGGTCTATCTTCAAAGACTCCTCTATCAGGCTTAAAGCCTCCTCTTTACAGTTCAGCTTACGCAGAATCGAAGCTTTCAGCTGGCGTGCTTTATGATTATGCCAGTTACGGATAAGAGAACGGTCTACTTTATCCAAAGCACTCTCATATTTACCCTTTGCCGTATCTATTTGTGCAAGTCCATAATAGGCAGCATCCTGCCAGGCGGCATTCCATGCCGATTTGAAGAATGCATCATAAGCTTCATCCGCTTTACCCTGCATCTTACAACTCCACCCTAAGTTATAGGATGGTTCTCCATCATACGGATTCGGATTACGTTCTGTCAAAGTAGCTACAGCCGTACGGAAATATCCTTCAGCTGCGGCAAACTGCCCTTTACGCATTAACAGCAAACCAATAGCGTTATTGCAACGCACATTACCCGGTTCACGACGTAAAGCTTCCTGATAGTAGTCCATTGGATTATAAGTAGCATGGCGATATTGTTCCAAATGAAGTCCGGTCAGGAACAACTGTTCGATAGAAGCAATATCTTTAGGATCTTTCGCTGCTTTGGCAGGATCGGGTATCGGTTTTATTTCCGGTTTATCAGCCTGATAAGTAAGCATTACTTTCCCCTCGCAATCTCTGATTTCTATCCGGATATCTTCTTCCTTTAACCCAGTTGCCGGGAAAGTAACAGTAAACGGTTCTGCCGGAGAAATCTGAATTATCTTATCCAGCAATATCTTACCTTGAATATCCTTTGCCAACAGATGTACATCTTTATTCACTCCTGTGGTATAAAGTATGAGATGAGCGTTATCCTCTTTTAGCTCTACATTCAACAGAACATCTTTGGTAGCATTCTTCACATAGCCCACTTCACTGTAAGGCATGAAATACTGTACCCACGATTTTTCTTCATAAGGTTGCAACCATGAGAAGTCCGGCTGATTATCCGTATACATACCTGTCATCAGTTCAATATAAGGTCCGTCCTCATCAGTCAGGTTCCTGTCCCAAGCCTTCCCAAAATCTCCATTACCCCAGGTCCATTGTTTCTTACCCGGAGATACATGATGATCGGCTACATGCAATAAACCACCCTGAACATCGGCCTCATAACCACCCACAAAATCATATTTCGACTGAATGGCCATATAAGAAGTAGGAACGGGAATATTCTTGTATTTTGAAATGTCCACTCCCGCTGAGTAGTCTTGCTTATAATAAACTCCGGTAGCTATAGGAAAGGACGACACATCGCGCTTACCATGATCAAACACCGCATTTACATCGGGTGGAAATACCGAATGATAGTGGTCATTCACCACCACAGCCGGGTTAGCCCACCACAAGAATGTCTGGGGGAAAGCTGTACGATTGTAAATCTTCACATTGATTTCAATATACGCTTTACCCGGATAGAGGGTAAAGCCCTGCATCCCTTTGGTACGGAACATGCGTTCCACTTCATTACACCAGATTGTCTTACTACCGTCCGCATTCTCTTCTATAGAAAAATCAGTAGGAAGGAAAGTGGAGGGGCGATGGTGCTGAGGCCAGTTAAATTCAATTCCACCCGAAATCCATGGACCGGTAAGCCCTACCAAAGCAGGTTTCACCACCTGATTGTAATACACAAAATGGCGTTGTTTCACTTTATCATAAGCCATGTGTATGCGTCCACCCAGTTCCGGCAATATCATAACCTTGATATACTCATTCTCTATAAAAAGAGCATGATACTTCTTATCAACTTTATTATCGGATATTTTTTCTACTACAGGATAAGGGTATACAGAACCACTACTACCTTGATACACTCGCTTCTCCAAGAAAATGGGATTCTTCTCTTCCTTCCCTATTTCATAGGTAGGAAGCAAAATGTCTTCTTCCCAGGCACGTACCTCACTGGTATGTACCGTACTTTGAATTAAATATTGGGTTATTTTTTCCATTTTATATAACAACTATTTTATTAATTCTTTTTCTAATTCTTCCAGACTCTTACCTTTGGTCTCGGGCAGGCAGAACACAACAAAAATACCCCCGGCAAGACAGATGATGCCATAAAGCCAGAAGGTTCCGGCAGCTCCCAATCCGCTATTCAGTACCGGGAAAGTATATGTAAGAATAAAACAAGCCCCCCACAGAGCAAAAGTGCAGACTGACATAGCTACCCCCCGAACCCGGTTGGGGAAAATTTCAGAAATAATCACCCACATCGTTGTTGCCAGTGTCATCGCATAACATGCAATAGCCATCACTACAATAACGAGCAGTACAATACCGGTAATATGAAAATAATAGGCTGCACCCATAAAAGCATAAATCACAGTCAAACCGAATGAGCCTATCAGGGTAAGTGCCTTACGCCCCCAACGATCCACCACAAACATAGCCAGAATTGTAAATATCACATTAGTGATTCCGGTCACCACAATATTCATCAACACGTCCGAAACGCCATATCCGGCGGCCATGAATATCTCCTGTGCATAGTTGAATATCACATTAATACCGCACCACTGCTGCAAAACAGCCATCACGACACCAATAATCAGCACTTTGCGCATTGCCGGACGCAACAATTGCTTAAAACCTCCTTGTTGTTCGCTATCCGAAGAAGCCATAGCAATCGCTTCCAGTTCCTGACGAGCGTAATCACGCCCACCCATACGGCTGAAGACTTTAAAAGCAGCCTCTTTGTGGCCGGAAGATGCGAGCCAACGAGGGCTCTCAGGAAGTATAAAACTAAAAATAAAAAACAATGCCGCAGGAACTGTCATAGCCCAGAACATCCAACGCCAACCCATTTGCCCATTCCATGACTCACGTATCATCTCATAAGTCGCTCCTATAGCCACCGGTTCTGCAATCTGCCAATTTACTATCTGAGAAGCAAGAATGCCTAATACAACCGTCAACTGATTAATGGAAACAAAACGTCCGCGCAAATGAGCCGGAGCAATCTCAGCAATATACATAGGTGACAAGCTGGAAGCTATACCAATAGCAAACCCACCTATCAATCTGAAAATATTGAAAAAAGTAAAGGAGTGGGCAGCACCTGTACCAATAGCCGTACAGATAAAAAGTCCTGCTGCCAATGTAAGAATAGGCTTCCTTCCAAAACGGTCACTCATCTTTCCGGCACTCAGTGCACCCACCAGGCAACCTATCAGTGCACTACTCATTGCCCAGCCCTGTAAGACCGGACTATCCGCAATTTGAAAATATTGTTCGTAGAAAGGTTTGGCTCCCCCTATCACTACCCAGTCATAACCGAAAAGGAAACCTCCCATAGCCGATATTAAAGCTATCAGGAACAGATAAAGATTTGATTGTGTTTTCATTAGGATCATACAAATATTAATCATTAATTTGATGACCGCAAAGTAACCGGGATTTAGCCTATAAAGAAATAGAGAGAATTACTTAAAGTATGGACAATTTTACTTTTCCGGTTCAATCCCCTTTCCGCTTACATTCTTTTCGGAATTCATTGGGTGTTTTACCAAACTGCTTCTGAAACTGCTGAATAAAATTGCTTGTAGAGTTTATGCCTACCAGTATACTCACCTCATTCACCTGGCAATCTTCCTGTGAAAGAATAGTTGCCGCACGATTTAAACGAACAAAGCGGATAAACTCTACAGGACTCATATTCACAATTCCTTTCAGTTTCTTGCTGAAGTTTGAATGGCTCATGCACATTTTAGTAGTCAGTACTTCTACATTAAAAGCAGGATCGGATATATTCGCATTCACGATATCTACTACCTGATTCACAAAATTCTCATCAGCCTTATTAATCTCTACCTGACCGATAGGTACCAATGGTTTAGAGCTCTGCAAGCTGATATCCCGGTTTTTATTTATTATCAGGCTCTTTAGTAAAGCCGATAAATAGTTCAGATTAAATGGCTTTTCAATGTATGCATCTGCCCCGGCTTCCAACCCTTGAATCTTTGTACTGACATCATTTTTTGACGTTAACAACACTACCAGTATATGGCTGGTGTTTACTTCCGATTTCAAATTACGGCACAAAGACAATCCATCCATATTAGGCATGATAATATCACTCAATACAATATCCACCTTATTATGCTCTATCACATTCAGAGCCTGTACTCCGTCCGAAGCTGTCAGGATGGTATACTCCTCATATAACTGTTCTGATAAGAAATCCACCACATCCGGATGATCATCCACGATCAGTAAAGTCACTCTTATACTGTTTCGGTTCAGCTGAATCTGCCCGTTGCTCATTTCAACAGCCTGTACGTTCTCCGTTATTTTCTGACGAACGGGAAGTTTCAGCACAAAACAGTTCAAACCTTCCATCTCCTGATAGGTTAAAGTACCCCGATGTTGTTCCACCAGGCTCCGGCAAAGCGAAAGTCCGATACCTACGCCTATATTCTCCTTACTGTTTTCTGCCCTGACAAAAGGTTCAAAGATTGCCTCATGCATATCTTTTGATACCAGCAAGCCATCGTTTATGATCTCAAGTATCAAAAACTCATCATCACGGCTCACCCGCACAGTAATACGCGTATCACTATACTTGATCGCATTAAAGATTAAGTTATTCATTATCTTATCAACCGCATCCTTATCTGCAATGACACATATATCCGGGGCCACGCGGTCCGCTATCACCTCAAACGTTTTATTCCGTTCCGAAAGCAACACAGAGAACCGCTCTTTCAAAGATTCAATCAGATGCAAAGCTTTAATTTCTGAGAAAATCAACGGTTTATTCATATTTTCGGCAGCCTTAAAGTCCAGTAACTGATTGACCAGATTCAACAGTTGTTCCACATTCTGCTTTATCAATCCCAGGTAACGTTGTACATTCTTCGGGAAAAGTACAGACTCCTGTATTACCAGATCCAACGGGCCGTTAATCAGCGTCAACGGAGTACGTATCTCATGCGTAATATTCGTAAAGAACGCTACTTTCGACTCGTAAAGCTCCTTCTCTTTTTCGATTGTATAGATGAGATTCTTTTCCTCATTTCTACGGGCTATCCTTTTCAGATATGTACGAATCCAATAGAAAAGTAATGAAAGTACTACCAGCACATAGATTACATAAGCCATAGGAGATGCCCACCACGGTGGCAATACATCAATGATCAACACCTTTTCAGTTTCATCCCATACCCCCATGTTATTGGCTCCCTTCACATGAAGCACATATTTTCCGGTAGTAAGTCCGGCATAAGAAATCACATTCTTATCCGTATAAATCCAATCATTGTCTACATTACTCATACGATAAGCATAGCGATTTGCCCCAGGAGAAGCAAAACTCAATGCAACAAAACGGATACTGATATTTCGTTCATCATAGTTAAGTGTGATCTTATAGTCCTTTTCATACTGGTTAATAACATTGGGAAGAAGATTCTTGCCATTCACCAGAAAATCGGTAAAATAGACAGAAGGGATTAAATCATTTCTCACAAACTGCCCCGGATTAAACGAAACCAATCCATGCATCGTTCCCATAAAAATGGTACCTTTATCTGTCATCGCCACTGAGTTATAGTTAAATCTGGAGACACTCAAACCGTCTTTCTTATCAAAAACCTGTACATCCTTAGTATCCGGTTCCAACCGCACAAGTCCGTGATTTGTTCCAAACCAGATATTTCCATGGGCATCTTCCACTGCTCTGTAAACAATATCATCCGGAAGTCCCTCAGTAAGCGAATAAGCTTGAAAAGCCCCGTTCTGAAAACAGCAAATGCCACCACGATCCGTACTGACCCAGATACGTCCTTTACTATCTTCCAAAATACTACTGACCGAATTCGAACTAATAGACCCAGGTTTACCGTCAGCAAGATATTGTTTCGATTTACGGGAATGGATATTATATTTGTATAATCCATTACCCATCGCCGCAATCCAGATATTCCCCTGGCTATCCTCCATAATATCTTGTATGTATCCATTTCCGAATTCTGTTACTCTCTCAAAACGCATCGTCCCTTTCTGCGCCCTGTATACTCCTCCACCATCACTGATCCAGATGGTACCCGTGTGATCTTCACAAAAGGCATAGATACTTTCTTCTCTCAAGCCCAGTTCAAAACTTGAATAGTGTGTTATCTTCATGGAAGGAGATATAATATCCAACCCATTCTTAAAATAACCAATCCAGATATTCCCGTTGATTTTTCGTATATAAGTGATGGGAGCTGTATGACGTGCACTAATCCTGCTAAACTCCGATGTCTTCTTATCAAAAACCGAACAGCCTTCATCTTCTGTTCCCACCCAAAGTTTCTGCATATCGGCATCCCAATACAAACCATGAATCCACTGGCTTTGTACGCTCTGCGGATGATCATTCGGTATATAAACCGTAAAGTTCCCGGCACTACGACTCTGATAATTCAGCCCTCCGTAGAGAGTACCAACCCAGATACCTTTCTCTTTATCAATATACATATCAGTAACTGTATTACAGCTAAGCGAGTGTGAATCAAAAGAATCGTTCCTGAATACAGTACAATTTTTAGTCAACAAATTATAGATATACACCCCATTATTTGTACCGACCCATAGTTCTTCATCCTTTGGCATCATCAAACAGCGGATCATCACATTGTCTACTTCCGGAAAGTCATGCAGAGCCAGCGTTCCTGTCTCCTTATTATACCTCAGTAATCGCCCCTCGTGTAAAGCAACAAATAAAGATTCTTTGCAGGACAGCATTGCATACACTCCTTTCCCCCGGAATACCCCGGTTTCTTCCAGTACTTGTACAAAATCATCTTTCGCTTTGTCATACCGGCAAATTCCCTGGTCAATACATCCAACCCAGACAGCACCCTGTCCGTCCACTGTCAATGACAATGGTCCTCCTTTTTCAAACACAGTGTGCCCAAAATTTGAATAAAGTTTGTATGCTTTTGTCTGTACATTCACTTTCAGTATGCCACAAGAAGGTAGAACAATCCACATATTCCCCTCCTTGTCAGCTACGATATTTGAAACCCAGTTATATAGAAAACCTGCGTCCCGAAGATTCAGCCAACGTTCCAGATAAGTAAAAGTCTCCACTACCGGATCATAGATAAAAACACCTTCATCCGTGCCTACCCACAATAGCCGGTTCATATCCTCACACAGAGCAGCCGTATTGTTATTGCGCTTATTCGCTATCGGGTCATAACAATCCAATACCTTAAACTCACACCCGTCATAGCGGTTCAGTTTATTACGCGTACTAATCCATATATATCCATAGCTATCCTGCAATATAGCTTTTACTTCACTATGTGACAAACCGTCTTCATTATTCAAACGGGTAAAATGAACCTGTCCCAATAATGACCAAACTGATAGATTAAGAAAAAGGATCAGACACAAAGTTGCTTTCATAGTTACATGTATATGAATGCAAAAATAGCTATTAAGTATCAGAAAATGTCTTTTTCCTGATATAAACACCGAAAAATATAAAATTTCGATACTAAAATATAATATAT
>SKEY01002815.1_pt1 | contig 17108 bp, 16 predicted proteins | sample 4843871 | NCBI WGS metagenome assembly SKEY01 (sample SAMN11008797, study PRJNA524170) | human gut metagenome | biome: Human fecal sample; material: Feces; isolation source: fecal sample from pouch patient p36 | host: Homo sapiens | place: Israel: Tel-Aviv | collected 2016-12-04 | reverse complement strand
GCACACCTATCGTTGCTACTGCAGCGGGTACCGTAACATTTGCAGGCTACACCGAAGGCGGTTATGGTAACCTCGTAGAAATCGATCACGGCAACGGATTTGTGACTCGCTATGGCCACAATAGCGCTGTTCTCGTTACACCGGGCATGACCGTAAAACAAGGCCAAGTCATCGCCCTTATGGGCAGCACTGGTAAAAGTACTGGCGCACATGTACACTACGAAGTACGGATTAATGGGTCCGCGGTTGATCCCATGGTATTTTTGCCAATTAGTAATTAAATATGCTATGTGAAAGGGAGTGTCCTCCAAAAACAACACGCTACTGCGCTTGCGCGGAGCCCGAAGTTGTTTTTGGAGGACACTCCTTTTCTACGCTATACATTAATTACTAAACTAGCGGGAGTGGGGAAGCTACTGCGCTTACGCGGAGCCCGAAATCATTTTCCGGAGGGGTCTATCTTTTTTCTATCTAAATTTAGTTGACTAATTGGCATAAAATACCATTGTACAACTTAGCATAAGGGAGAGCCCGAAGTCGTCTTCGAACAGGGGGTATCCCTTTTGGCGTATTATTAATTACTAAACTGGCGGGAGTGGGGAAGCTACTGCGCTTACGCGGAGCCCGAAATCATTTTCCGGAGGGGTCTATCTTTTTCTATCTAAATTTAGTTGACTAATTGGCATAAAATACCATTGTATAATTTAGGATAAAGAAGTGTACGAGATTGGCTTATATATGCCTTATAAAAAATTAGAACAGAAGTGTTCTAATTCTGAGCACCTAATATATGTGCCCTAAAAAATAGAACAGGCGTGTACTAATTCTGAGAACCTAGTATATGTGTTTTAAAATAGAACAGGCGTGTATTAATTCTGGGGACCTAGTATATGTGTTTAAAAAATAGAACAGGCCTGTTCTATTTTTTTAGACAAATTATAAGGAGCTTATCTAACAAGTATTCATTACATCTCTTCCCAAACGGCTGGGTTGGTAGTTATTCATATACCATAATTGCTACGATTACTGTATAGGGGAGGGAATAGATATTCTTTTTGTGAATTAAGGCAGGTAATAAATCTGTTCCTCATATATAGTTAGTATACTAATTTAAAATGGTTGAGGGGCCTGAAAAAACGACTTTGGCCCTGCGAAGGCCGTAGGCCAGAGTCAGACCCGGCCGGTGGAGTTTTTTCGGGTCCCTCATCCCTTATGTTTATGTATGTAATTGTAATAAGGAACAGATTTTTATGTATTATATTGCATAATAAGGATATCTATTCCTTTTCGTCTATAAATATTGTACAATTATGGTATATGAACGGAGGTATATCTATGAAGGCCTATGTACAAGTTTATACCGGCGAAGGCAAGGGTAAAACGACGGCTGCGATCGGCCTCGCTATACGAGCTATAGGCGCTGGCAAAAAGGTTTTATTTTTACAGTTCATGAAGTCTAAAGTGTATAGTGAACATAATATTTTACCGACCCTCAAAAATATTACATTAGAAACTGTAGGTAAACCGTTTTTTATCATCAAGGAAGGCATGAAGAGCAAGGATGAGCTCGCCAAATGGGGTGATGAGGTGGTTGTATTTGAATCGGGAAATCCGCCTAAGGATTATGTAGCGCTTATTGAAAAGGGCTATGAACGCGCGTTAGAGGCTGTATCTAGCGGCGACTATGATTTGGTGGTTCTCGACGAATATAACATGGCTTTGTTCTTTGAACTCATTGATTGGAAAAAAACGGAGGCTCTATTAGAGGCTCGTAATCCGGAAACCGAAGTGGTGTTTACGGGGCGCGGGGCACCGCAAGAACTTCTTGATGTGGCCGATCTTGTGACGGAAATGAAGGAAGTTAAGCATTATTACATGCAAGGTGTAATGGCTCGCAAGGGCATTGAAAATTAGAGTATACTTTCACAAATCCCATAACCTAAGGAGGTGATGTGGTTGAGTATAGTCGCTATTGTGGCACTCGTCGTAGTGCTTCTCATCGTAGCGCTGATCATGATTATCCTACTAACGCCAATCACATATAGCATCGAATGGAACGGCAGGACGCCGTACCGCGTAGAATTGTCGGTTAAATGGCTGTGGCGCGTATTGTCGCTGCATCTCGCATATTTTCAGGGCAAACCATTTTTTAAACAACTGTATGTATTAGGTATGCAGAAAATAGGCCCTGTGAAAGAATATGACGAATGGATTCAACAACGGGTTGATGACGAATATCAGAAGGCTGTTGACGAATTTGAAAATGATCCGATGGCTGCGCAGGCGGAAGCGATGATGAAAGCCATGCAAGGTGATGGCCAGGGCGGTACTGAACCGACTGAGCCGACGACCGTTGGTGCTTCTGGTGAAAGCCTAGATGCTACGCGCAGTGCAGGGCAAACATCAGATGCACAAGGTAAACAGGTTCGCGTTGAACGTGTTGATACATCTAAGGATGATAATAAGGGTGCTGAAGCGCGGGCTGCACAATATGATTCAATTCGCGATAACCCGACGATGAAACCTGATGATGAAGTGGTAGAAAAGGTCACTTTCAATAGTGATGGCACCGTAAAAGAGAAGGTATTTACGAAAATAGACGGCTTGAAAGATAGCGTAAAATCGCGCTTTCAAAAACCAGATCCTAATGATCCGGTGGCTAGCTTTAAATCGAAAATCCCGACCTTTTGGTTCATGAAACATGTGACGAATACGGAATTGTGGCGTCAATTATTGCTTGTTTCTAAGCGGTGTTATGACCATTCTAAACCACGAGATATCGCTGTAGAAGGGCGTATCGGCATCGGTGATCCTTTTAAGGGTGGCATGCTTGCTTCGATGTTGTACAGTATTTGGCCTGAACAGGCTGAACATATCGAGATTGATTATTTGAATTGGCATTTAGAAGGTAGTGGCCACATTAAAGGGCGCATTATTCTAGGCGCGTTGGCATGGCACGGCACGCGATTCGTGCTTTCACAACCAATGCGTGCACTCATAGCTGAAACGGGCAAGGTCGTTTGGGTTAAGCGCAAAGAAAAGAAAGAATTAGAACGATTGAAAGCGGAACAGGCCGCTAACGCATAGTTGACATCAGTGGAGGTACTACGATGGAGAACAGTAACGTAAAAGAAAATTTAGAAGTCCTTTTTGAGAAATTTAAAAATATGATTAAGGTGGAAACTGTAGTCGGTGAAGCGGTGCAAATCGGCGATACTACATTGGTTCCATTTGTGGATGTAACATTTGGTTTTGGCACTGGCACAAACCACAATACATCTGGCAAGAATCATGAATGTGGCGGCGGTGGCGGCGGCGCTCGCATGGAACCAAGCGCTGTGCTCGTGATCAAAGGCGAACGCATCGAGTTGTTCAACATTAAAGGTAATCCTTACAGCAATAGCTTTGATCGCCTTATCGGCTTGGTGCCTGACCTCGTGTCCAAATTGAAATCCGATAAATACATCTATCTTAATGACGAACAATAATAGATAGTAAATTTTTAATAAGGGTTCATGATGAATTCATGGGCCCTTATTATTATTTAATAGTATACAATTTAATTATTAGATGCTATATCTCATCTATGATTTTTGAGGGTTTTTACTTGTGAAAGCAAGTTAGATTTGATATAGTAAAAATAGTGCATTACATGTTTGTGTAATGGAACTTTACTGTTCAGGAGGATCTCAAATGAAATTAACTAAAAAATTGACAACATTGGCTATTGTTGGTGCTATCTCCGCTACCACTGCTGTGGCAAGCGCTGCTAACATTGGTTTGGTGCAAATGAGTCAAGTTGTAAATAGCTATCCTGGTTACGGTGCACTCGATATGAAAATGCAACAAGTAGATGCACAATACCGTCCACAAATTGAAAAGAAAATGCAAGAAATTGACAAAATTAAAGATCAAGCTCAAGCAGAAGCAGAATTCAATAAATCCGTAGCTCCATTGTTACAAAAAGAAAATGACGAAGTGAATAAAATTGCACAACCAATGATGCAAAACATTCACAACGCTATCGAATCCGTTCGCGTTGAAAAGAAAATGGACGTTGTATTAGACGACCCATACACAATCCGCGCAGCTGATGCAAATAGTAACGTTGAAAATATTACAGATGAAGTAATTAAACGTCTAAAAAAATAATATTTTAATGTCGCTTTGGCGATAAGTAAAAAGACACCCTCCTAAAAACTCCACCGGCCGGGTCTGTTCCTGCGGAACAGGGCCAAAGTCGTTTTTAGAAGTGTGTCTTTTTATTTTCAAATCATACATAAGATATTATTTTTTTAGACTGTAGAGGAGAAAGGGACAAGGAGGGTTTAATTATGTCTTTTATGCAGGTTTGTTGGAGTTTGATGCGGTATCCGCGGTCTAAGGGGATTCCGTATATTATGGAGAATGGTACGTTTGATCAAGCGCTAGTTTTTATGTTGCGTTTGTTTGGCATTATGCTTGGTTTGTCGGTGGTGGAAAATGGTATCATATTTTTTATCACGCCTGCGACCATGCTAGATACGATTGTATCGATTTTAGGTTTTATTTTTGCCTGGTTTTTCCTAAAAGGGCTTTGGTTGATATTGGTCTATTTTTATGTGAAAGCCACTAGTAATCGTGATCTTATGTTTAAGGATACGTTCATGGCCGTTTCGTATGCGATGGCCTTTGATTTACCTATAACCGTATTGTCCTTACTCGGTGCGGTACTTGTTATTATATTGAGCCTTGCTGGAGCAGGTATGATTGCGTTTGGTGTTCAATTTATTTTAGGCCTCATTACGTTTGTATTGGCCCTATATTATATACTTTGTTCACTTGGATTATACCGCCAAATGTTAAAGACCACATCAATGCATATTATTATCATTGCTATTGTATATACTGTACTTTTAATAAGTGCATCTATGATGTTACGAGTATAGGTGAAAGTTATTTCATAAATATTAAACAATACAATACGTGAAAGCAAAAAAACGAGCTTAGAATGAATCCAGGCTCGTTTTATTTTATGTGCTAAATGGGCAGATAAAGAATTTAGTATTTTATTTAGTCAATCGATAGCTCATGTCGAGGAGCATTTTTATTCTTTCAGTAGGCACAGAGCCATCCAAAGAAATGGTTAGCCAATTGGCCTTATTCATATGATAGGCTGCGTATATGCCTGGTTCCTTACGAAAGGCACCAATCATGGTGGGCTCGCATTTGATGTTTAAAACATCGATAGGCCGAATGTTTGACCATCCTAATTTATCGGTAGTAATATTCATGACTAGGGCGAACCATTTATGATTACTTTGATGGCGGTACACCTTGTAATGCGGGAACTGCGTCCAAGGCGTATTGGTGGTAGTATCCTCAAATTGATTGTGAATATAGGTTTCTAAATCTTCGCGTGTCATGTAAATCCTTCTTTCTCTCTTACATAATTAGTATATTCTCTTATGAAAGCAACTGCAAGCGAAAATACTATATTCTATAGAAATATAGTTATGAAATTAAGATATTAGGACTAAGAATGTAAAAAAACACCTATATATGGTAATAGTTACTGTTTTATATAACTTACCACTTATAGGTGTTTTTTATATATAGACACTAAGGAGAGGAGGAGGTCATATCTATATAATCTTATTCAGGTTTATGAACGAGGTTTACGATGAATTCGCTATCTTCAACAAGCGTTGCTTGAATGTAGTTATCGCCATTAAATTCGAGAACTTCACCTGGTACGAGTACATGTTCCTCTGTTTCGTTAAGGAATACTTGAACAGTGCCCTTTACAACAGTAAAGATAACATTGGCTTCAGGATGATTATGTTTTTCTACCTTTTCACCTGCTTTGCCACCTTTTTTTACGATTACGTAGTTAGGGCCTTGGAATAATAAACCTAGATCTTTTTTTACTGTGCCTGCCATGATGCTGCACCTCCTATATTTGAAAGTATGTGAGTAATGATTTATCTTATGGTTCTATTATAACTGATATTTCTTATCAATTCTGTGTCTATAGCTACACTTTTATAAGGAATTTTAAATTAGAACAGGCCTGTACTATTTTTAAGACACATATACTAGGTCCCTAGAAATAGAACACGCCTGTTCTATTTTTTTAGACGCATATATTAGGTGCCTGGAAATAAAACAGGCCTGTACTATTTTTTTTAGACACATATACTAGATCTCCAGAAATAGAACACGCCTGTTTTAATTTTTTAGACGCATATATTAGGTGCCTGGAAATAGAACACGCCTGTTCTAATTTTTTAGGCACATATATTGGATCATTAGAAATAAAAAACGCGAGCGTAAAATTTTACGCCCGCGCTTTCGTTCGTTTTTTGCACGTTTTCGCCCATTTTCAGTCGTTTTTCGTCTGGTTTTCGTCCGTTTTAGCGAATGAAATGGTATTTATTTTTTAGCAATTGTATATAATCGGGTGCCATTGTCTTCGGTGGTGATAAGCTCGAATTCAGGATCGATAGCTTTCACAAAGGCCTCAAACCATGTTTGGTAAGCGAGCATCATGAATTTAGGGTCTACGCCTGCAGTGCGCCAGTAGCCAGCTTGTAAGCGGTGGTCGCCGACCCATGTGAAACGGTCAGCGCTGTCCTCAACGATTTGGTCGCCGCCGTCGCAAGGCATGCCGTTTACATAGAAGTTTTGAAGAGCGTTGTAGATGGCTGGCGCCGTATGCTCTTCGAGGCTATCTTGGGCCACAACGCCGCATGCTTGACCTTGTACAGCGAAGGCATCGAGAATAGCGGTTACTACGTGAATAGCATTTTCATCAGCATTTGTATCGAGCATGTCTTTGATGAAAGCCGCTTCGCGGACGGATGCTATGTTGATTTGGTTGGAGAGCCAACCGTGAATGTTGTTATGGTCGATAATGTTTTCCAATGGAATGCTAGGGTTAATTGGTTCGCCGTATGTATCTACGGAGATAGAATGCAATTCCTCAGCAAGGTCATCTACGACCTTTGTCGTTTTTTCAAGAATTAAGTTTTCACGCTCTACGAGCAATTGGATTTTGCGGTATAACCAGTAGTGAATGTGGCCTAAAAATGCGGACATGTGAAACTCCTTTATATTAATTATGCACCTTTGCGGGCAGTTTCTAGTTTGTTAAGTAAATCGTACACGTTGACGCCGTGGATTTCAGCGGCTTGCCATAGTGGTTCCATCGTAGAGGATGGACAACCGAGGCAACCCATGCCGATGCTTTGTAGTACAGGTACTGTATTTGGATAGATGTCTACGATATCGCGGATGATTGTATCCGGTGTAATTGGTTGACCTGGTTCAAGGCGTGGCGTTTCAACCTCTGGATCATTGCCGTGACCTGGCAAGTTAACAATAGGTTCTGCTGCTTTTACTTCTGTAGGAGCCCCTTCAAGGTCGCCTAGTACAGCTTCTTTGAAAGCCTCTAAGCCGATGCGGTCGATGAATTCACCCATTCGTTCGATTTGTGCATTTGCTTTGTAATATTCGATGATGCGGTCCACAAGTGCAAGGGCTTCTTTTTCTGTTGTTACCTCTGCAATGAGGTCACCAATGCGTGGATGCGCACCGCCGCTGCCGCCAGCGTAGACGCTCCAGCCCTCAACAGAACCGATAACGCCAACGTCCTTCATGCGGCTTTCAGTACAAGAATTAATGCAGCCGGACACGCCGATTTTCATCTTGCTAGGCATTTCTTGGGACAAATATTTGCGTTCCAACTGCATGCCAAGATGCACGCTATCTTGTTTAGCCCGTTTACAGAACGTTGTGCCAGGGCAAATCTTGACGCTGCGCACGCGGTTGGACACCATGTACGCCGGCTCCATGCCGAGCATTTCCCACGCTGCGTCTACGTCCTCAGCTTTCAAATTCGTAATCATAATGCGTTGGCTGCCGGTTAGTTTAAGAACAGCGCCAAATTTGTTCGCCACATCAATGTATTTTTGCAATTGATCTGGTTGAATAAAACCCGCTGGAATGCGCGGTGTAATAGCATAACGGCGTTGGCCGTTTTTAATTCGTTGTAAATTTCCTGCGATTTGAGCCATTGTAATCCCCTCTAAATTGTAATGAACTACTTATATTCTATCATATATTTTCACTGTGAAAGTCTCTATTAGCACATGCTAGAGATGATGCGTTTCGACGATGATGTACGTCCAAACGATACATGTTCTAGAGAGCTAGTAAGAGATCGTTATGAAATGATTGTTATCATCATTTCAAATTACATATACTAGTATAATTCATTTTACAATAAAATAATGTGTCCCAAGCTACAAAAAAGCAAAAATTTTTGACCCTGTTTCACGTGAAACTAAATACAAAAGTACGGCCCTAAACCTTGATTTGGGGTCGTTTTTTCATGGGGAAAAATATTATTCCTCTTTTTGAAACGAATTTGCTTGTCACGAGCCTCCTTTTGGAATGTATATAGGTGAAAGGAGGTGATCAGATGGCTGAACTAAAACGCACAAAGTTAGTGTTACGTTTTAATATCGGTACGGAAGAAAAACCGAAGTACAAAGACGTCACTTTCACACGCGTCGCTGAAGAAGCTACTGATGATGCGGTTAAAATCGTCGGTACCGCATTGGCTGGTCTCTATGAGAACACCATTGCTGACGTAATACGCGTCAACGAAGTATCCCTTGGTCATTAATGTGCTTTCACTCATAATAGTTAGCACATAATGGCTGCGTGAAGGTTCGTAGTAATCCAAACCCTGTGGACCTATCGCGATCATTCCCATCCTTATGTATATGAATTAGAAAGGAGTGCCCAACATGGCTGATAAACGTGTGGTATATCTTAAATTTGCTACAGTCGATGGTAAAAGCGCATCGATCACAATTAGTGGACCTCGCACTGGCCTTACTTTGGAGCAAGCTAAAACGGCAGCTAATGCGCTAGTAGCGAACAAGGTAATCTTAGGCTCTGGCGATGCTCCATTGGCAAGCTTTACCTCTGCCAGTGAAGTATCTACGCAAAGTAAAGATTTGCAATAAAACAACATATCGCTAATGTATAGATAATTCTATCCCATCTGTGCTTAGCACAACTATCGCTGTTATGCGATGAATATCTTATCCCTGGTCATATGATAGCCTCGGAACCTGTCATATGACGCCTCCCAGCGGGCCGCTCTTCGGAGTGGCCCGTTTTGTTGTATAATGAATCTAGAATTATCTTGATGTAGGAGGAACGATGAAGGTTCTATACGATACAATTTTGAAAGCAACTTATACAGGTCGTCCCAATCGTTTTGTGGTGACCTTGGATCTTAATGGTGAAAGCGTACTTGCTCATTTACCAAATCCAGGTCGTATGTGGGAATTGTTATTTACTGGTGTCACGATGTACATCGTGCCTCATGATAAGCCGGATGCGAAGACGAAGTACCGCGTTGTAGGCATTGAGCGCGACGGTGTGGTTATCATGCTTGATACGAATTATAGCAATGATGTGGCTCAGCATTTGATTGAAAACAAACTCATTCCTGGTTGGGAACAATGGCGTGTTGTACGTCGCGAATATACGGTAAAACTACATGGGGCGACATCACGCTTTGATTTACTCCTCACTAACGACGATGGTGAAGAATTCCTGTTAGAGGTTAAATCCTGCACCTTGTTCTCCAAGACCGGTGCCATGTTCCCCGATGCTATCACAGAACGGGGACGTAAGCATTTATTGCACTTACGGGAACTTCAGGATGAAGGATACCATACGGGTGTGCTATTCCTTGTACAATGGGACCAAGCTAAATGGTTCTTGCCGGACTACCATACGGATTTAGAATTTGCCACGACCTTTAAAGAAGTGGCACCATTCCTCGACTGGAAAGCCGTTGCTGTGGCGTGGGATGAGACTTTCACAATGCCTACCGTGACACGCGCCTGCACCTATCCGAGCTATGTTCTCGACAGCGAAGCGCACGATAGCGGCGTATACATCATGGTGATGCACCTTGACCATGAACTAGATCTCGAAATCGGATCTAAGGGCATGATGCATTTTAATGTAGGTTATTACATGTATGTCGGCTCCGCCAAGGCGAACCTTACGAAACGCATTGAGCGCCATAAGAGAAAACGCAAGAAAATGCATTGGCACCTCGATTACTTCCGCGGCCATTGCGAAATGATTGCCGGCGTGCCTATTCGTACGAGCGGACTACCCCTTGAAAGCTGGAGCCTTACTCACGAACCATACCCATCCATGCCGAGCATGCCAGACCCTGATGATGTAGACGTGAGCGTCGAATGTGCTTTAGCTGATGCGGTACGTGCCATTGCCGAGTGGGACGTGCCAAAATTTGGCTGCTCCGACTGTGATTGCACGAGCCATTTATTTGGTATGACTGAAAATCCAATACATAATAAGGCCTTTATGGACGTGATAGAAGAATTTAGGATGAACCAGCTGGATTCAATAATTCGTATTGGGGATTAAAAAACTATTACGTGTTCCGTGCTTGTTATATGTATTGAATTTGTATAATTTATTATTCTGTATTTGAGTTTGCCTATTAGGTAAATTTCTATTTACAACTTGTTACAAAGGCGTATAATAGAATTAACCTAACAGGTAAATTATTATAGATGACCATTTATATTGTATCTAGTCTCGTTAGATAGAGAGTCGGTGCAGGATTTTGTTTACGATTAGGAAGATGTCATATCATTAATTAGGAGCACGAATAGTATGAAAGTATATAGGAGTAAGACTTTTATAGCCATTCCGCCAGGTATGACTATTAAAGAAGTTTTAGAAAATAGACATATGACCCAAAAAGAGTTGGCTTCTCGTATGGATATGAGTGAGAAACATATTAGTAAACTCATTAATGGCGAAGTTCCATTAACGCAAGATGTGGCGATGCGTCTAGAACGTGTATTTGGTGTAGATGCTAGTTTTTGGAACGGATTAGAGGCTGGATATAGAGAGAAAATACTAAAGGTAGAGTATGAAAACTCTATTGATGAGGAAATAAACTTTGCTAAGCCTTTTGGGTATGCTAAATTAGCTCGATTAGGCATTGTACCAGAGACTAAAAAGAAAGCGGAACAAGTTAATAATTTACAGAAGTTTTTTGAGGTAGCATCTTTGAAAACCGTGGCTGATGAAATGGTTATGCCCTTGGTATATGAGAATGTAAAGGATATGGATAAAGCCAAACAGAGTGCTATTTATACATTGGTACAAATTACAAAAGGTGAATCTCGATTCGTGGAGGTAAATCCTTATGATTGTGAATTACTTAAAGCCTTTATTCCTCAAATAAAAGAACTTTCACAAGAATCTTTGACTGTGGCTAAAGAGCCACTTAAAGATATGCTAGTGGCATCTGGTGTTATTATTGTCTATTTGCCTATCATTGATGATATAACATCCACATGTATTACGTATTCTAAAGGGAACTCCATTGTATTGGGAATACCAGCAGATGATAATAAGGATTTTTGGCGCTTATTAGATGAAGCCTTAAAAGGTTTGGTAGAGCGAGATCATCCTCATACGAGTCGTAAATATCGAAATAATGATCCTGTGACCGTAGTGAATTATTAAAAGGGAGAATAGGATATAACTAAGGCTAAGTATAATGCTCGGAGGGAATCATATGATATCTTTAGAAAATGCAATTACCGGAAATGTTACTGTATACCAAGCAGAGAACGAGTCTGTTTCCACCAATGTGTTATATAAAGATGAAACATTCTGGATGACTCAAAAGGATATGTCGAAATTATTTGATGTTAATCCACAAGCTATATCAAAGCATTTAAGCAATATTTATGCTGAAGGAGAGTTAGAAAAAATTTGAACTTGTTCCAAAATGGAACAAGTTCAAATAGAAGGCTTACGTACTGTAAAGAGGCTTACGGATTTTTATAATCTCGATGCCATCATTGCGGTAGGGTATCGTGTAAATAGCAAAAAAGCAACACAATTCACAGTAGAAAGTTATTTCTGATTTTGTTAAGTCTGTGAAAGAGAATAGTTACTAGGAATGTTTTCAATAACCTTTGAAGTGTGATTATGAAACGTTACATTACGTGTATGACATCAGCTTTAATGTGTATTTTGTTCGGTTGTTCTTTTATGTGGACAACGGATAGTGGTGATTCTGTTATGCCCTAGGATATTAAGGCTAGTGTGGAGAAGGAGTTTTCTGTTGTGCGTCCCAATCTTGTTCGACAGTCACCTATGGTGAAGATGTTCTGACCTTTATGAAGTTCATATATAGCATGTATAAAGCGTAAGATAATCTAGTCGTGTTGTAATCTGAAAGAAGCATAGGCATTTACTATTTGCCAAATGAGGACAAGGAGAAAATAAAAGCAAAATATTTGCTTTTATTTAGATTTATGGCAAAAATAATTGGAAGGACACAATGCTAATAGGCATTGGTAGTATCGCAAATAATACAAATGGTATAGAACGAGACTTTGTTGGTATTTTAAATGATATGATACAACATGTGGCACATTAATTCTATAATTCTGATAGCTATATTGTTGGATAAATATTATTTGAGATGTAGATAGGTAGTAATTATAACGTAAGAGATTGAAATTATTTTTAAGATTGAACTAAAGATAGTTGGCTAGTTAGTATTAAGTTTTATATTTGATTGAGGTAATTTATGAATGACTTATATCCTATATATAAGATAGAAAAATTAAAGGCTGATTTTGATAGTTATATTGAAAGTCAAGATACTTATATTAGTGAAGAGAAAATTAGAAGTGGGTATATAAATAAATTACTTGAGATTTTAGGTTGGAATATTTCTAATCCTAATGAAGTTGTAGAAGAATTAATATTACAGGGATTGGCAGAAGATAGATTAAATTTTATAAATAGTAAACATCGTAGACCTGACTATTTACTTTGTAAAGATGGTATAGGGCGTCTTTTTATTGAAGCTAAGAGTAGTGATGTTAATTTCAAAGAGAGCTATGAAATAGCTTTTCAGATTAGATCATATTCTTGGTCTAAGGGATTACCGATAGGGATTGTAACAAATTTCCGGGAGTTTTGTGTTTATGATACAAGTTTTGAACCTCATATTAATCAGGATCCACAATATAGAACAATATTATTTACTATTGATGATTTAATTAATGAGTACGATAAGTATTCAATATACCTTTCTAAGAGCTTTATTTATAATTCTTTTTCTGATCTAGAATGTTTATTTAGTGATAAAAAAGTAGGTAATTTATATCGTACTTTAGATGAAAGTTTTTTTATTTTATTAGACCAATTTCGTGTCAAACTTGGAGAAGGTATATATAAAAATACTCCAGATATAAGTCATATGAAACTTAATTATTATGTACAGATAATAATTAATAGAATTTTATTTATTAGAATACTAGAAGATTTGAATATTGAAGTTAGGGGAACTCTTTATTCTTTTTTATCCTGTAAAAATTTCTGGTTCGAATTTGTAAATAAAGCGAATACTGATTATTATGAAAAGTATGATGGAGCAATTTTTTCGGAAGTTTTGCCAGAATTTGAATTAGAGAATTCTTTATTTAAGGAATTTATACAGGCTATTACTATCGACAGTCCATATAGATTTGATGTTATAAAATCAGAATTTTTGGCTGAAATATATGATGTTTTTCTTGGAAAACAACTTTATATAAATGATGGTGTTGTGTCTAGTCTGTTTTCTGCCTTAAGTCCTGAGGGCACTGTACCAACTCCTTCGGTTTTGTCTAAATATATATGTGATAAGACAATTCTTTTAGATAATGTAACTAATTTAAAAGAATTATTTGATATAAAGATATTGGATCCTTGTGTGGGAAGCGGAACGTTTATATTATCTTCTTTGGATAAATTAGTAGAAAAATATAAGGTGATTACAAATTATAAAAAGCTCACTGTTGAGGATGTTAAACTTATAATACAAAATTGTCTTTATGGTATTGATATTAATTTAACTGCATTAGAAGTATTAAAGATGACAATTTCATTAAAATTAGTCACTAGTGGATATGTAATTACTGAACCATTTAAGCAGATTCTTAGCCATATATCTCAAAATTTTTGCCTTGGAAATACGATAGTTGATGAATCGGCACAGTTACCTTCTGAAGAATTGATAGATCAAATCCCTACAAATATTGAACAGTTATTTCCTGATGTTATGAGAAGCGGTGGTTTTAGTTATCTTGTTACAAATCCACCTTATGTTGAGCCAAAGCATTTTAAAAAGCTTTGGCCAGAGACTTGGAAATATCTTAAAGAGAATTATAACCTGTCAGATAAACTCGATTTATCTATGTTTTTTGTAAAAAGATTTTATTTCTTATTAGCCAAAAATGGGAGGACAGGATTTATTATTCAAAAAAGATTTTTCAAAACAAAGTATGGCGCTGCAATTAGAGAGTTTTTAAAAGAAAATGGATATTTAACCGAAATTCATGAATTTCAAGCTAATAAATTATTTAAAAGCCGACTAACGTATATAGCTTGTTTAATTTCTGATATGGATAGGGTAAAAGAGTCAGTAGAATACTATTATCATTCAGGAGAAGTGAATAAAGAGAGAAATAATATTGAAGATATTTTACTTGATGAATCAAAGATGGTTATTGTCGATAATGATAATTTAGATAAGTCTAATTGGTCTTATAAGGAATTCTTTTTTTTCGATAAATGGTGTAAAGGTGAACATCTAATAGAGCTTAAAGATATAGATAATATCAATATTGGTGTGGGTCCACAGGTTTTAGATTCTAAATTTTATTTCCTCTCTAAAATTGAGCAGATTTCAGATAATCTTATAAGATGTAAAAATCGTAGAGATGAAGAAATTCTTATAGAAACAGGTCTCTTAAAGCCATTATATAGAAATGAACATCCTCAGCCATTTTGGATTGATGAACAGTTTAGTGTTTTTATATTATTTCCTTATGATAAATTTGGTGAATTGATGCCTTTAGAGTCAATAAAGATAAATTATCCATATGGTTATAAGTATCTTAATCATATAAATCTTTATAGTAAGACCGCTCGTGTAGATAATAAGAATGAGTTTTATCGATATACAAGAGAAACTAAACTAAATTCCTTTGCTCGCCCAAAAGTTTTTGTACCTATGACCGGTCGTAATATCATTGCATCATTTTCTTCTGGGGCTGTTTTTGGCGATAATTCAAATATAACTACAATAATGGATCAGAATGATGATCAACAATATTTAAAAGCATTATGTGTTATATTAAATTCAGAGATATTTAACTCCTTTGCATATATTTATGCTGCAGAAGCTTCGGATGGATATCTAAAAATGAATAAACAATTTTTAGAGAAGGTTCCAATTCCTAAATTGAAGTATGAGGATATCAACCTATTGGCAAGGAACTTTGATGAAATCATTAAATCAATTGAGTTATTAAAGGGCTCTGTAGGAGATAAGTTTATTTATCATAAAAATAGACTAGATAAAATATTGGAGAGCATTAATAGGAAGATTAATCATCTTTATAAGATATCAGAAGAAGATATTCGTTTCATAAAATTATTAATAGAGGAAGGATTATAATTTGCTAAGACAGCTTGTATTAAAGTATTTGGAGCGAAAAAATATCACACCAAATGATAAATTTCTAAAAAAAATGAATCAAATCATAAGTTCATTGATGTTTTCTGATATAAGTATTAGTAGAATAATTGATAAAGAATATAATACTGTAGAGGAATTGGCGTATTCTTTGAATAATTTATTCTCATCTGACTGTAAGAAAAGAAATGGGGTCTATTTTACACCTTTAACTACTACAAAACTTATGGTTGAGCAAGTTTTATTAGAAAATAATATAAACAGGCCATTTGTTTTAGATCCCGCAGTTGGTAGTGGAATACTATTGATTCGGTTAGCTAGAGAGCTTGTCAAAAAGAAAGATTTAAATATTAAAGTAATTATTGAGAAATATCTTTATGGCATTGACAAGTTAAAAGAAAATGTTGAAGTTTGTAAATTAATGTTACTATTATTGGCATTTGAGATTAATCAATCCGTACCAGATAGAATTAATATTCTCTGCATGAACTCATTAAGTATTGATTTTGATAATTTACAGAGTACAATGGGAGTTGATAAGTTTGATATTATAATTTCTAATCCTCCTTATATCGGATCAAAATTAATTGACCAGGAATCTAAAGCTTTATTAAAAAGATTCGCTGATACTGTTTATGGGAATCCTGATATTTATATAGTATTTTTTGAGATAGCTATACAGATGATAAAGTCTGGAGGAGTTTGCTGTTTTATAACTCCAAATTCTTTTTTTAGAAGTTTAAATGGTAAAAAGTTAAGAAAATACTTGATTAATCAGACGAGTGAAATTAAGTTAATAGACTTTGAAGGTAGTTTGGTTTTTGATAAGGTGTTACATTACTCAGCTATTACAATTTTTAGAAAAAAAATAAAATCTGGAGAAACTAATCGAATTCAATTTCTTACAAACTATTCAGAGGATTCTATAAAAGATGATTTTATTTGGGAGAATATTCAGCCTAGAGATTCCTGGCAGTTATTATCAGGACAAAATGAAACTATTGTAGAGAAGCTAGAGAATAAATTTAAATTTAAGTTAAATGATTTAAATTTTAAAAATGGGGTAGCTACTCAAAGAAATAGTATTTATATGTTCTCATATAGACATCAAGATAATAAATATTATTATTTTATGAAAGATGGCTATGAGTATAAAGTTGAAAAATTAATAACTAGGCCTTGTGTCTTACCTAACATAAAGAAAAAGGACACTAATTTAAGAATTATATTTCCATATGAGTATAATACTGTTACACAAACAGTATGTTCAATAACACCAGCTCAAATGCATGAGCGATTCCCTTGTGCGTTAAAGTATCTTGAATTATTTAAAGATGAATTGTCTTTAAGAAAAGTAGATAGCAAAATGGAATATTGGTATTTATATGGACGATCTCAAGGTTTGAATCAGTATGGACCAAGATTATATTTACCATATATATCTGGTCAGTTATCAACTCATTTATCTAATAGTGATGATGAAGTATTTGCAGCAGGATATGCTATATTC
>SKEY01002810.1_pt1 | contig 17156 bp, 16 predicted proteins | sample 4843871 | NCBI WGS metagenome assembly SKEY01 (sample SAMN11008797, study PRJNA524170) | human gut metagenome | biome: Human fecal sample; material: Feces; isolation source: fecal sample from pouch patient p36 | host: Homo sapiens | place: Israel: Tel-Aviv | collected 2016-12-04 | reverse complement strand
TACATCTTGGAAGTGCATGACCTATATTGACATTATATACAATCGGTAATGCAAGATTATCAATCGTTTCTATCAGCACTTTTTTGTACTCTTCGTAATAAGTTTCATCCATGGGTTTTCCTATCAGTAATCCATTCACTGCTTCAAACACTCCGGTCTCTTTTAATTTCAAAAGCGCCTTTTTCAGCTTATCCGGTGTCATCTTTTCTTCGCTGGTTTCCAAAAGCAGAATTTTTCCTTGCCAATCACTTTTAGACGGAAACAGTTGATACTTACTGCAAAGCTCCGGTGAATTTTCGTATCTCTCACCATCAAATATATCAAATATGGTATCCAAACATCCACCTAAAATTTTGCCGGAGAAAACAGCACTTCCCTGTAATAGCTCATATCCCCTGTTAGGCTTTTCCGGAAGCTCCACTCCTACCTGATTTTCATCATAATTTGTTCTTCCTTCATACCATACGTCACTTGCGGTAATCTCTTTAATTGTACCTGTTGTAATCAATTCTTCAAAATATTTCTTTGTATAGGGCAGCATTTCTTTTCCTAATTCACAGATGTCGGAAAGAAATGACTGTCCGTAAAAGGTATTTAATCCTACTTTATGAAGCATAAAATGGTTCATGGTACTATCTGAAAATCCTAAAAATATTTTCTTTGTAACTGCTTTCTGCAGTTCTCCGTTCTCAAACAAATACGGAAGCAGTCGATACGTGTCATCACCACCGATGGCGCACAATATCATATCGATTTCCGGATCGGAAAATGCCTGTAAAAGGTCTTCTGCTCTTTTATCAGGGTGCTCTTTTAAATAATCAATTCCTTTTAAAGCATGGTCCATAAACTTTACTTTCAACCCATAATTCTTTAACCTGTCAATGCCTAAATCCAATTCATGCTTTACAAAATCTTCCCCGATTGTTCCACTTGATAAACTGACAATTCCCACTGTTTTCACCATATTCTTCCTCCCCATATATTCAACCTGATTTTTCACAAATTATATCACAGTTTTTATATTTTTAAAGCTTTTTCAATATTTTTTTCTGATTTTTTTCATCCGAATATCCCTCTAATTTCTTATATAATTTATCAAGTATGATATTTACATGTAAAATTGCAAGCTCTATATCCTCTCTGGCATCTGAAATTTTACTCTGTACCAAATAGTCTGTAATAAATCCATCCAAAAAGAAATCTGCAAAAGTAAGAAAATCTCCAATTTCAATCTGTAAGTGCAAAGCTTCTCCCACATCATTTAATTCTCTTTGAAAAAGTTGCAGTTCTATTTTCGCCTGCTCCAACAAAGCTTCTGCTTCTTTAATCCGAGAATGTTTCATATAACTGCTAAAGAAGCCTCCTGCAAACATATCAAAAATCCCCCATTTTCCTGCATTTTCTAATTTTTCACTTGCATAATACAGGCTCTGCAAAACCTGCTCTCCTGCTCTTATTGCTTCCTGTACTTCTTTTTTCATAATTTGATTACACATAATAATCCTCCTTCTGTATCAGCAAATCTCTGTGGAAGAAGTATGAAGGAAGAAATAAAAGGAATAAAAAAAGACCTCTATCATGACCTCTGCCACAATAAAAGTCTTGCTTTCTCATTTGCTACGGGTATCTCTCGATACCGGGTGACGATTACAAAACCATCTTTCATAACCTATCTATAAAAGATGTTAAGCTACTCCCTTTTACTTTTGCTTGTTAAAAGAATAGCACAGAAGTAAAAGAAATTCAAGAAGAATTTTGTAACATCTTATTTCTCATTGATGGCTGCCCAGGCTGCTATCAATAGAACATATTCTCCAAAAAAGACCTTGAAGCTCTGATTTCTCAAAGTTTCAAGGTCTCATTTTATGCTTGGACACTTTCACGCTTTCGCATGAATTATATGAATTTTTTCACCTTCTGTGAATTATTTGGCGTTAATAGCAGCCTGCGCAGCAGCTAAACGAGCGATTGGTACACGGAATGGTGAGCAGGAAACGTAGTCTAAACCAATCTTATGGCAGAATTCTACGGAACTTGGATCTCCACCGTGTTCTCCACAGATACCGATGTGTAATTTTGGATTTACAGGTTTACCTAATTTGATAGCTGTTTCCATTAATTTACCAACACCGATCTGGTCTAATTTAGCGAATGGATCGTTTTCGAAGATTTTTGCATCATAGTAAGCTTCTAAGAATTTACCAGCATCATCACGAGAGAATCCATAAGTCATCTGTGTTAAGTCGTTTGTACCGAAGCAGAAGAAGTCAGCGTCTTTAGCGATTTCATCAGCTGTTAATGCAGCTCTTGGGATTTCGATCATTGTACCAACTTCGTAGTGTAATTCAATACCAGCTGCTGCGATTTCAGCGTCAGCTGTTTCAACAACGAATTTCTTAACGTATGCCAATTCTTTTGTATCTCCAACAAGTGGGATCATGATTTCTGGGCAAACGTTCCAGTCAGCATGAGCTTTCTGTACGTTAATTGCTGCACGAATAACAGCTTTTGTCTGCATCTTAGCAATTTCTGGGTAAGTAACTGCAAGACGGCATCCACGATGTCCCATCATTGGGTTGAACTCATGAAGGGAGTCGATGATTGCTTTAATCTGTTCAACTGTTTTGCCCTGAGCATCAGCTAATTTCTTGATATCTTCCTCTGTTGTAGGAACGAACTCATGTAATGGTGGATCCAGGAAACGAATAGTAACTGGGTTACCTTCAAGAGCTTCGTATAATTTTTCGAAATCTCCCTGCTGTTCCGGAAGGATTTTCTCAAGAGCAGCTTCTCTTTCTTCTACTGTTTCAGAACAAATCATTTCACGGAATGCGTCAATTCTGTCACCTTCGAAGAACATATGCTCTGTACGGCAAAGACCGATACCTTCTGCACCAAGCTCACGAGCTTTGATTGCATCTGCCGGAGTATCAGCATTTGTACGAACTTTCATTGTTCTGTATTTATCAGCCCATCCCATAATTCTTCCGAATTCACCAGCGATTGTAGCATCTACTGTTGGGATAATTCCATCATAGATAGCACCTGTAGAACCATCCAGAGAAATGCTATCTCCTTCATGGAATTCTTTACCAGCTAATGTAAATTTCTTGTTTGCTTCATCCATTGTGATATCACCACAACCGGATACACAGCATGTTCCCATACCACGAGCAACTACTGCTGCGTGAGATGTCATACCACCACGAACTGTCAGGATACCCTGAGCGCTCTTCATACCTGTGATATCTTCTGGAGATGTTTCCAGACGAACAAGGATAACTTTTTCTCCTCTTGCAGCCCATTCAACAGCGTCATCAGCTGTGAATACGATTTTACCGCAAGCAGCTCCCGGAGATGCTCCAAGTGCTTTGGACATTGGTGTTGCAGCTTTTAAAGCAGCAGCATCAAACTGTGGGTGAAGCAGTGTATCTAAGTTACGTGGATCGATCATTGCAACTGCTTCTTCTTCTGTTCTCATGCCTTCGTCTACAAGGTCACAAGCGATTTTCAGAGCAGCCTGAGCTGTTCTCTTACCGTTACGTGTCTGTAACATATATAATTTACCGTGTTCTACTGTAAATTCCATATCCTGCATATCTCTGTAATGTGTTTCCAGAGTTTTGCAAACTTCTTTAAACTGAGCAAATGCTTCTGGGAATTTCTGTTCCATTTCGGAAATGTGCATTGGAGTACGAACTCCGGCAACAACGTCTTCACCCTGTGCATTTGTCAGGAATTCTCCGAACAGACCATTTTCACCTGTTGCAGGGTCACGAGTAAATGCAACACCTGTACCACAGTCATCACCCATGTTACCGAATGCCATCATCTGTACGTTAACAGCTGTACCCCAAGAATATGGGATATCGTTGTCACGACGATATACGTTAGCACGTGGGTTGTCCCAAGAACGGAATACGGCTTTAACAGCTCCCATTAACTGCTCTTTAGCGTCAGCCGGGAAGTCTTCACCGATTTTTTCTTTATATTCAGCTTTGAACTGTCCAGCCAGAGTTTTTAAGTCTTCTGCTGTAAGTTCAACGTCAAGAGTAACACCCTTTTCTTCTTTCATTTTGTCGATAAGCTCTTCAAAGTATTTCTTACCAACTTCCATAACTACGTCAGAGTACATCTGGATAAATCTTCTGTAACAATCCCATGCCCAACGAGCATTTCCTGATGCTGCTGCCAGAGTTTCAACAACTTCTTCATTTAAACCAAGGTTCAGGATTGTATCCATCATACCTGGCATAGAAGCTCTTGCTCCGGAACGAACAGATACAAGAAGTGGATTTTCTTTATCTCCGAATTTCTTTCCTGTTACTTCTTCCATTTTAACGATAGCTTCCATGATCTGTTCCATGATTTCATCGTTAATCTTTCTTCCATCTTCATAGTACTGAGTACAAGCATCTGTTGTAATTGTAAATCCCTGTGGTACCGGAAGACCTAATTTTGTCATCTCAGCAAGGTTTGCACCTTTACCACCGAGAGTGTTTCTCATGGATGCGTCACCTTCGGTGAACATATAAACCCATTTTGCCATTTTGAACATTCCTCCTAAATGTAGATACTGGAAAAATAAACTTCTAGTTTCTATTTTTCTCAGTGCGGGCGAAATGTACCCGCACACAATATATTTTAACATAAGAAGTAAGATAGTCAAGCAAGAATATTTAAAAAATCCGCAGATTTTAACAATATTTTTTCTGCTTTTGTCAGCATAACTGCCAGAATATCTTGTTTTTTACTTATTTTACTGCATAACGCCTGAGCTGTTAAATGAATACCATACGCCGTCAATATAATGACGACCTGTAACCATTGCTCCTGAACTATTCAAATAATACCAATTTCCGCCAAGGTACAACCAACTGGTCTGCATTGCTCCTCCATCATTCATATAATACCAGCTGCCGCCAATATACTGCCAGCCCGTTGTCATTACTCCCCACTGGTCCATATAGTACCATTTACCATATATCTGCTGCCAACCGGTTGTCATCGCTCCCCACCGGTCCATATAATACCATTTCTTGCTGATATACTGCCAACCGGTCTGCATTGCTCCTCCGTCATTCATATAATACCAATGACCGGATATCTCCTGCCAGCCCGTTGTCATTGCTCCCCACTGGTCCATATAGTACCATTTACCGTATACCTGCTGCCAGCCTGTTGTCATATATCCGCTTTCGTTAAACCAATACCAATGATCATCTATATATTCCCACTGATTTTTAGGATATTCTCCGTTTTTATAACGATACTGATTATTCCGTACGATTCGTACCACGAATCGCAGATAACAATACCTACAATCCGTGGGAATCGTACCAGTAATACGCTGTTCAGTTCCACCTGTAAGGTGGCAGACGCACAATAGTATATTTATGGTGTATTTTTAACTTTTCGCATGTTTAATTCTCCGGCATAGATATGGACAGAATTATTTACAATACGGTCAATAATAGCATCCGCATGGATGCTTCCGCCGAGTCTTGCATGCCAATCCTCAATACGATACTGGGTACAAAGAATGGTGCTTTTATCTGTATGGCGGCGCTCCACAAGTTCAAAAAGGAAATGCTCTTGCTGACGTGAAAGCTCGTCAATCAACCATTCATCAATAATAAGAAGTGTATACCCTTCAAATTTTTTGAGGAGTTTTGATACACCAGTAACAGTGGTTGCTGCCTCATCGTGTAATTGAAGTAAATCAGGCATACGAATATATCTTGTTCTGTATCCAAGTTTGCATGCGGATTTTCCAAGAGCACATGCAAGGAATGTTTTACCTGAACCGGTGAATCCATCAATAATGATATTTGTATTTGTATTCATGAACTGACAGGTAGAAAGAGATAAAATCTTATTTCTATCAAGTTGTCTGTCAGTATAGTAGATATCCTCAATGCAAGCCTGCGGATATCGGAATTTTGCCATTTTACTTAAACGTTTTACTTTGTTGGTATATTTTTCCTGATAGGTATAATCCACGATCAGTTGTAAACGTTCCTCAAATGATAATGTTTGATATGTAGGCTCTTTTTCTTGTAGCTCCAGTGCCTGTATAAATTCGCTGAGACTCAGCTCTTCCAGTTTGCGGCGGGTTTCGTTATTTATCATCATCATATCCTCCATAATATTCAGGTCCGCGAACATATCCGCGTGTTTGGTTTTTTAAGTTCTGGATTTTGAGTTCTTCTTTCTTGGCAAGATAGGTTTTATCTTGATTGCCAGAAAGAATGGTCTTAAGATGATGGTAACGGGGTACCCGTATACTGGACAAGGCGATCTCACAAGCAGTTTCCAGACGTTTTTCTGAGTATGGCTTTGACAGTTTTAACACTGACAGGGCTGAATTGTAGCCCTGTTCTTTTATATTTACACTTCGGAAAATACGGTCGATTACTTCAGCTGCATTTTCGCCAATGGATGCTGCCCATTTTTTAATGCGTTCTTCATCCATTTCGGGTTGATTGTACTCATCTGGCATATCTTCCTTATGAGTACTCCAGGCATTGCTCCTATATTCAGGAAATTTTGTATGAGTTGCAATACGTTCATGGTTGTAATAAATTTCAACTAAAGTGTCGGTTGCCTTTACACTGACTTCTTGTCCACGATAATGAAACGGACAGGAATAATGATTCTTTTTATAAACGATATGACAATCCGGATACACTTTTACATGATATTTCCATTCGGAAATATCATATGGGATAGCTGGAAGATCATGCAGATATGGTTTTTCTTCTTGGTAAACAAGATATCGGCTACCTTCCCTTTTTTGAAATGGAGTTTCATTAAATTCCTTTAATGCCTGTCTTACAGCTATTTTAAAATCGCCAAAGGAATAGAATTCTTCGTTCCTAAGTTTTGCAATGATAGCAGTGGTAATCTTACCAACTGTTCCTTCTACGGAAGCTTTCTGCTTAGGTTTTCTTACACCTGTTGGCATGATTGCTGTGCAGTAATAATTACCTAATGATTCATAAGCTTCGTTTAAAATGATGTCGCCCTCTTTAGGGTGTTTCACAACACCTGTTTTTAAGTTATCGCATACTGTTCTGACTGGGACTCCACCAAAAAACTGGTACATATGGATGTGACAACGTAGCCAAGTATTCTGTTTCATATCAAGACAAGGCTCTACATAGGAATATTGACTATAAGGCAAGGTTGCAACAAAAAGATAAACCTTAATGATTTCTCCTGTTAATGGATCTACATATTTCATCGTAGAACCACTCCAATCAACTTCACAACGCACACCAGGTTTGTGAACCAGATGGTTTGTTAGTTCTCTCTTTGTGACATAGCTGGCATAATCATCACAAAACTTGGAGTAACCTACAGGGATATCTGAATTAACTTCACAATCAGCTTTGTATTCCTTCCATAAAAGTTTTAGAGTAACACCAACTCTTTTTAATTCGTTATGTACCTTATCATAATCAGGTAATTTATAGAGTTCTTTCAAATCTGTATATTTGTCAGGATAGAACATTCTGTAGACTTCATCCTCCGATAAGTCCCTGATATCATTGTAACAGATTTGAAGTTCATCGGCGATATGAAACACATCGCTGACAGAGGATCTGGACATATTTCTCGTTGATGCAATACTGTTTCTAGACATATGTGCATCACGAAGTTCCAGAATCAATTTGACTTTGATTTTGCTTGCCATTGTTTGGCCTCCTTTATCTTATATTTGGAGTTAATTACTCCTACATATAAGATAAATCCTAGCGGAATCATTGTCTTGGATTAGTGGTACTCTTACTGCGGATTTATAAATTTAGAAAGCGGAACTACTACAGTGGATAGCCGGAATCATAGTGCGGATTGATGGTATCCGAACCGCGGAATAATCAATCGAAAGCATTGATCCAACCAAAGGCCTCTCAATAAGGGAAATATATGGTCTGAATCCAGCACAAGCTAAGTAAGGGGTGAGGTGGCTCTCGACACTCTGGATTGGCGGCTCCGCCGCACTATAATATTCATAGGGGAATTTTTCAAAAAAAACATTCCCTGTATGACCGTTGTTGTAAAGAATTGTTGGCCCCAAAGCTCATATTGTCAAATGGCTAATATGGATAATTACGGAAGAACCCTATTTATCTCTGGTATTAGTTTAATCCTAAAAATATATACAAAATTTTAGCGTCGGTCAAAATTGACCGACGCATACTAATCCACACCTCTCAAACAAAATAATGCCTTATATTTCTAATACCCTCAGATAAAAACAGGTTATATCTATATAATATTTTTTAGAAAGAAATAATTCTTTTGAAAAAATATTATTCCACACATCCTCCATAACTTTTTGAGCAATCTTATTTTATTTGTGTTTTTTTATAGACAATATATATAACAGGGAGCAAAACAAAAAACAAAATTAAGTACAACGGAACAATTAACTCTACTCCTCCAACAATATTCCCCCCGATATTGTATAAGCTAAAATCTTCTAAGTTCTTGTTAATCTGTAGCAATTGATCTGGGAATAGTGTCATTATTCTAGCAAACATTTCAATTCTACCCACGAATGGTGGTATGCATGTTAAAATGAATGGAATAGTTATAGCAAATATTGTAGAATGCGTTTTCGCCGAAATTAACATAGCTAGTGTTGTAATAAATAAACATCCCACATAACCTCCAAAAACGCTAATAAGGAAGTCCTGAAAATATGTGATGTTATAAATACTATTCCAATTACTTACACCTGTCTGAACAGCACACAATCCTCCACTAAATCCCAATGCTGATAATACGATTAATGAAAATAACAGGATAATACCCCAATAAATAGCCGTAGAAATTGACAATCCAGCCCCTATTTTAGATAAAATTGCTTTTTCTCGTCCTAGTCTCGTAGAAAAAAACACTGACTCTGCTTTCCATGAAAACTCATCCGAGAAAATACCTGACACAAGAATTCCGATAATTAATACAGTAATCATCATTAATGTAGGTAAATATTGAGAATCTAATAGTGCTTTCCAACCATCTGCATATTCATAATATAATGGTGTTTTTAAACTCTCGTATTTTTGAATAAGCCATTCTTTTTCATTTTCAGAAAAAGTATTCGTCACATCCTCACTATTCAACCATGATTTAAGTCCATTAACTCTCTGTTCGTATAAATTCACCACTTCATCTTCTGATACATTATCAGCTCTAAAATAGTCGTAATTATCAAATTCACTAAATGCAAGATTAATCATTTCCTTAATATCAGAAAACCCTTGAGACTTTGCATATGCCTTGTTATTCTCCTGTACATCATCAGACAATGCCTCCGAAGAAGAATTGATTTCCTGGTTTTTCCGTATTACGTTTCTTAATACATCCTCAGTTATATAACCTTGCCATCGATTTTTATCCTTACTTAAATGATGGGCTGCAGAAATTCCTGATGAAGAATTTCCATCTGCGTTCGTATACTTAACATCTCTTATAGTTAAAAAACTTCCAATAATCATAACAACTGCCAGCACTAAAAGTACAGCTTTATTAAGTGGTTTAAAAAGAATTTTCTTTACTTCAAATAACAGCATCGCTTTCACCAGCCTTTTCTCCAAAATAATACAAAAATACATCTTCTAAATTAGCCTCTTCCATAACCGCATCTGGGAATGGCTTTTTGTCTGAAATTATTCTCAATTCCACTCCTCCAGATTCGGACTTAATATTAGAAATTTTATATCTCCTAATCAATGCAGGTACCCTTGATTTATCTACATAACACTTCCAAACATATCCCCCCATAGAAGCAATTAATTCGCCCGGAGTCCCTTCATGCAATAATTTTCCATCTTTCATCAGCCAAATTTTATTTGCTATATATTCCACATCCGATACAATGTGTGTTGATAATAGTACAAGACGATTCTCAGCTAATTCACTAATCAGATTACGAAAACGAATTCTTTCATTAGGATCGAGTCCAGCTGTTGGTTCATCTAATATCAAAATCTTGGGATCATTCAGTATTGCCTGAGCAATGCCTACCCGTCTTTTCATTCCGCCGGATAACTTTTTCATTTTTTTATTTGCTGCTTTAGCAAGTCCAACTTTTGATATCAATTCTTTTACTTTTTTCTTTGCGACAGCAGGACGAATTCCTTTCAATGCTGAAATATAGAGTAAATAATCTTTTACGGTAAATTCTGGATAAAACCCAAAGTCCTGTGGCAAATACCCTAATAATTTTCGATAATCTGCTCCCATTTTAATGATATTCTTCCCGTTATAAGTTACCTTTCCACTTGTTGGCTGTAATAGAGTACAGATCATTCTCATTAGGGTAGTCTTCCCGGCTCCATTCACACCTAGCAGTCCATAAACCCCTTTTTCCATCGTAAGATTCATATGATCTACTGCTGTGAAATCACCAAATTCTTTTGTTAGATTAATCATTTTCAGTTCCATATAAATTTCCCTCCCAAATTTTTTCGCATTGATATAAAGAACGATATACCATAAAACTTAGAAATAATACTGCAATTCCCAAAAGCATGATCCATATTGGAATCGCTATGATGTCATATATAAAATCATCCAATATGATGCACCACCACACTGTACTCCAAACAATACACATCACAATGGCAACCATTTCGCTAAAGCAATATCTACTACCTAGAACTCCAAAGCATATACAAGCCGTAATCATCACCGGAAATATAAACTGTACCAATAACTCTATTAATGATATTTTTATTGAAATAGATGTAATCCCACAAAAAACAGTAAGAAACAAAATATCTATAATTCCAAATATCATCATTCTGGCTGCATATACTTGTCGGAGAGAATAATACGTTGTAGATTCAATTTCCATACATTGATTTGTTCTGTTTTTCCATAATTCTGGGATAATCAGAATAATAAATAAAGTTGCCCCAACCCCCATACTTCTATATGCATATAAAACATCATCAATCAGTAGCAGAATGCTCCATAAAGTAACCAAAATACAAATCTGAAAAAACCACCATTTTTTTTGTATTAGTTTAAACTGTATATAAAAAAAAGAATGGTAAGATAATGTTTTTGCGCCTTCTACAAGAAGGAACCTTTCTTTCGATGCTTCAATTGTTTTTTGAATTTTAACTTCATCGAGAATTTCAGCTTTTCTCTTTATATTTTCTTTTTTCTTATCATCTACATTCACAAATCCTCCTCCTTCTCCAACAATTTTTGTAATCTGCTTTTTGCTTGTTTCAAACGATATTTTACAAGTGGTACTCCAATTTGTATTGCCTTTGCTACTTCAGTCAACTTAAGTTCTCTAAAATAGTAAAGTTCTATAACATTTTTTTGGTCTGGTGGAAGTTGATTAAGTGCTTCTTCCAACGTTGCTCGTTCTACAATCGAGTCTTCATAACTATTTGTAGCAAAATCTTTCTCTTCTATTTTTACGTCTTCAGCAAAAATTTCTTTTTTCTTTTTGAAGTAGTTTTTGCAAAGATTTCCCGCAATAGTATACAAGTAATTCTTGGTTTTACCTTTATAGCAATAAGCAGAAAGGGTTTCGAAAAAATGTACAAAAACTTCTTGTGTCATATCTTCTGCATATTCTGGGTTTGAACAGTGATACACACAATACTTTAGAATATCTCCATAATACTTATGAACAAATATATCAAAAGCCTTATCATCCCCTTGCTTCATTTTTCTAATCAGAATAAAATCTGCATCCACAGCATCCTCCTTTCTATTATGTATAACAACTGAAAGCCAAAAAAAGATAGTATTCTTTAAAATTAATTTATTTTTTCAAATTAACTTCTAGTCATTTTTTCTAGAAGTTACTCTAAAAAACCTTTTTATGTTCGTAGAACCTTAAACAATGTCTCTGTAACAAGGAGGTACCGTTATGGCTAAATATAAACATCTTGCTTTAAAGGATTGTTGTATGAGTCAGTCTATGTTAAACAAAAAATTAAACTTTTCTTCTATCGCTAATACCATTGGCAAAGATCCTTCGACTATTTCAAAAGAAGTCCGGGCTCACATCACAATTAAGAACAAAGGCACATTTAATCAAAACTATAACTCTTGTGTACATCATTTCTCATGTATGAAAAGTCACATCTGCACAGAATTCCATTCTGCACGTAAATATAAACTATGTAAACGCTGTTCTATGTGTAATGCTTTTGTAATTTTTACAAAAAAGAAACCTGCTCCAGGTTTTCAAAACCTACCTATATGTGTAACAGATGTAAGAAACGTAGTTCATATACTTTATAAAAACACTTTTACTATGCTGGTTATGCAAACCAAAAATATCTGGAAACTCTCTCCTATTTCAAGATAGAATTTTATAAAGCAGAATTGCAGCATTTAAATCAAGTAATTACTTCATTCTCCAAGCAAGAACAATCTCCTCATCATATTTGTATCACAAATCTTGATTTTCTTATGGTCTGTGAAAGTACTATTTATCTTTAAAATCTTATTTAATCTATTTTTCAAATTTTATAAGCTGCAACTGCCACATTTCGACAGCTTATTAGTCACTTAATATCCTCATAAAAAGCATTATAGTTACTAAAAATTCATTAGATTTGTTCGTATATTTTATTGTTCCATTATATTTGTCTACTACTTCTTCAACACTAGGTAGCCCCCATCCATGTAATTGCTTATTATCTTTTGTAGTACTGGGAAATTTATTTCCACTTTGCACATTTTTTTCACATGAATTGATTACTTTAATCATTATGAAGTGATTGATTCTTCTAATAACTAAAACAATTTTTCGTTCTCCATTAACCTTTGCAACAGCCTCAAGAGCATTGTCTAGCAAATTTGAAAGTATCGTACAAATATCATGAGACTCTATATTAGAATTTTTCGGAAATTCTACATTAAGTTCAAATCTTGCATCTATTTCTTTGGCCTTTTCCATTTTACTGTTAATTATAACATCAACAACATCTATTCCTGTCCAAATTGTTTTTGATAATTGAGTAATGGGTTGAGCAATTTCTTTAATATAGTCTTTAGCTTTTTCTATCTCCTGTTCCTCTAATAGATGAAATAGAACATTCATATGGTTGTTCAGATCGTGATATAGCTTTGCATTTTTCATATAGATATTATTAATTGTCCTATAATTCTCTTCTAGAAGATTATTTCTTACTTCGGAAAAATCCAGTTTCATTTTTTCTTCCTTGATCTCAAAAGCAAAGAGTATCAGCAATATGGCAAATACCAAACACATAATAAATAAAATCCATATATTTGCAATTGAATAATCAAAACCACGAAATGTACAGTTTACCATATAAATAAATCCCATAAAACCAGAAATTGTTACGATAAAAATCGTATATGCATAATGCTTATTTGAAAATATTTTATATAAGTGTTTCTTAATAGAAAAATATATCAATATCCAAATGCATTTTATTCCTAATATAATTACCATGCGCAATAAGCTGGGTTGAACCACCAACTCCTCAAATGATTTCGAACCATTACAAAATAATGATGCAAAAGAAAAAAACAAAAAATCAATACAGCCTAAACACAGCATATAAAAACTTGACATTGAAAAAACTATAAAATAATTTATTTTATAAAGCACTGCCGCCGATATACTTGTAAAAAATACAAATAATGCCATAGTATAATACGAAAATGTCGAAAAAGAATTACATATTTCTATTAAAATGGTGCCAATTATTGTTAGTACAACTTCATCTTTAATTCCAACTCTTTTTCTATATTTATAAAAAGCAGCAGAATAAAATCTATACATAAGAAACATTTCTATAAAACTGACCATAATTTCAATGCTTGCATATATTATTTTCATAGCTGCTCCTCCCAAAACTCACTCAATCTCATTTTAATTTCCTCTAATCTAGAATGACTTGCTGGTATTCGTATTCCGTCTTTCAATTCGACAATCCCATCTCGTATTCCCATAATATGGGCTAAATTCACGATATCTCCCCTATCTATATATATAAAATCAGCAGAATTTAATTCTTTAAATACCTGTGTAAGACTTTTTCTTACTCGTGTTATTCCACCATTAACAAAAACAATCTCTGAATTCTTTCCTTCTCGACGAATATACATAATTTTATTATATGGTATTTTTTCAATCCTACTTGGCATTTCAATTTTGTAAAACTTATTTGATTGTAAATTTATCATATTGACAGCATCTACAATTGCTTGTGTTAATCTCATTTTTATCATACTTTTAGGTATATATCTAAAAATAGATAATTCAAAGGCATCAATTGCATACTTCAAATATGATGTTATAAAAATTACAAGTATTTCCGGTAGGTAATTTTTTATATACTTTGCAAGTTTCATCCCATCTACATTGGGCATTTCTATATCACTAAGAATCAAATCAAAATATTTTCCTTCTTCTATATCATACTGGAGCATCCTACTCTGTGTATAAGTAGTAATATCTGCAGTTTGATGAATTTTCTTTAAAACTTGATAAACCTCAACTTTAAGATCTTCAATTAATTTTTCGTCATCATCGCAAATGGCAATATAAATCATACAGAACCTCCAATGCAATTGTTTTATCTTATTATACCAAATAAAGGTGTACTATTAAATCAGGAAAGTATAAAATGCTCCTCTCTGTAAGTCATGAAAAAAAGATTCTTTTTCATTAATAACAAGTTCATATAATTCATCTGGTATTGCTGACTGATAATAATAAATACCAACTTCATGAAGTTTTACTTTATTAATAATATCTTCAACGACTTCATCTATTTTCATATTTTGTTTTGGGGAGGTGGGCCATTTTTTGATCATACTTCTAACCTGTGACTTATTAAGCTTTATTTGTTTAGATACATAAAAGCGTTTTGGAAATTGCATCTCCCTAGTTGTTCCCATTGTCTCCAGCACTGAGTTGAATAAACTTTCAGCATTATCATATACAAATCCTAATTCTAGATAGGCTTGAATCTGTAATATTGCAGTTTCTAAATAGTTAATATTGTCTGTATATTGATAGTATTTATATAATTCGTGTACAGCCTCTATTATTGTTTCTTGCACAGACAAATTTCTATATTGTACACTCCCAGCTGCCAATTTAATTGCCTCGATATATTTTCTATTCTCATCGGATTGATTCATATATACCTCTCCTTATTGATAATCACATTCAATCTAATGATACTATATTTTTTTTGTTAATTTCTATTATGTCCACGAAACCACCCATTTAAGTCCATATAATATTTTAAATAGAGGCATGAACTTCATGCCTCTATTCCCCTTGCATTATTTTTTTAAACATTCTGGAAGTTTAGGTTGATATGATAAACAAGCAGAAGCACAATTGGCACCAAATAGTGCACAAACCTCTATACATTTTATCAATAAACTCATAATTATTATACTCCTTTCCAAAAAGATTTATCAGTAAGTAACATAAATGTTACTACTAACCAGACACTTAAAACTGCCATGCTCATGATTCTCTTACTTACAAAAGCTAGTGAAAAAACTAATATTCCCTCAACAAATATAATTATACGTGCTACTGTCTTGCTCTTTCGTTCCTTTTGGCTAGAAATTTCTTGATTTCTATTAATCATAGGTGCTCTTCGCATAATATAAAACTGTGCAATTAAAAAAAGAATTAACCAAAATATAGTCGGTATTTTGGTCTCTAAAAAATGTTGGATAGATAATAAAATTACAAAAGACAGTATACTAACAAAATAACATTTACTATAAGTTTTTGCATGATATCCACCAGTAAATAATCTTAAGGGTACAAAAAACAAAATAAAAACAATCCCAAATATGGCATTAGAACATAATATTGAAATTCCTATAATAGAACTTAAACCAGCCAATGTTGAAATAATCAACTCTATTCCATAGACATAGACAGCCTTATCATAGTGAAAAAATTCCTCATAGTTTAATAATCTATCGACAATCCTAGATGAAATATTTCTCAACATGTTTCCACCTCCTGACACTATAATGTTATCATACATTTTTAAAATAAGTACACAATGTCCGTTAATCACGTTTTTTGTGTCCACGAATTAAGATAATCGTAAACGCGTTATAACATAGTGCCTTGAAAAATAATAAAAAATCAGTTATTATACCAATTCCAAGTTTATTATTCATATTCCACCTGTACATTCAGAACCCATGGCATCAAGGCTTCTAGCAATTCTGGTTCAGCCTGCCACTTACTATCCGACATGTCCAGAAGAAGGTATTCTAAATAGGTATATTACTATATCCAAAGCCAGACCAGGAAACCGCTTTCACTTCCTCTCCTAGATGATGTTGGGTGGGTAATCATTATTCACCTGAAAAATGGACAGCCAACAACAGACTATTCAAATATCTTTGTAACACATAATACATCTTATAAAGTGAGTTTGTTCAAGATCACCTTGCATAACACCCTTGTCAAAGCTCTAGAAAGAGCAAATCTTCCAGTTGATAAAATGAAACATTGTGTCTGGCATACCCTACGCTTACGACAAACCCGCTTTAGAATAAGAAGGGAACCTTAACCATCTCAGATATACTCGGTCATTCGGATCCACAAGTGCCAAAACATTATCTAAGAGCAGATCTGAACGAAATGCAGAAGTCTGCTCTAGAAGTGGAGGTAAAATACTTTATTTTTAAAACTTTGTATAAACACACTATTCAAACCCTAATATCCCTCTGCTTTACAGATAAACAGAAGAAGGTATGACTTAAATGCTTCGTATCCTTCCCTATTCATCTTAAAACTGCTATCATTCTGTGATTCTTTTGAAAAAACTAAAAATGTTTAATTTCTATTTTTCAGAAATTTATATAACTGATACACTAAAAATCCCCCTACTATCACTTTCGTTGCGATTCCATATTTCAAAATCTCCAGAACAACCAAAAACAAAATCCCAGCTATCACAATCTTCTCTTTTTTCTTCATCATGATCAGAAAAACTCATACGCCAACTGAGAAGATACGCTTGCAGGTACTTTCATCCCTTCATCTCCTGCCGGCTTTACTGTTGTTACCCGAACAAGGCTCTGCCTGATATCATAGTCTGCACTTTTTAGGGAACCTTCTGCAGTGTAATAGATCTGTTCCATCA
>SKEY01002808.1_pt1 | contig 17188 bp, 12 predicted proteins | sample 4843871 | NCBI WGS metagenome assembly SKEY01 (sample SAMN11008797, study PRJNA524170) | human gut metagenome | biome: Human fecal sample; material: Feces; isolation source: fecal sample from pouch patient p36 | host: Homo sapiens | place: Israel: Tel-Aviv | collected 2016-12-04 | reverse complement strand
CGATCATGCTGCCGATAATAAGCGCGATTTTTTTCATCTCATTAAACCTGGGTTACTGGCTGACTTTAATATCCTGTAATAAAGAAAGGTTGCCCTGCTGGACAAAATTAAACGCCACTTTGTCGCCAGTTTTAATTTCACTCATTTTCGTCTGCGGAGTGATGGTAAAGCGCATGGTCATCTCCGGCCAGTTCACCGCGGTAATTGGATCGTGGTGGATGGTGATTTTTTTGCTTTCCAGATCAATGGTTTTTACCACCCCAGTGGCGCTAATGACCTGTGGTTGTGCCTCGCTCATGGTTTCATGATGATGTTCGTTAGCCTGGGCATTAAAGCCAATCACGGTAAACAGACTGAACATTGCGACTTGCAGTGCTTTTTTCATTTATTCTCTCCTGGAGTTAAAAATTATTGCTGCCAACCGCCACCAAGTGCGGTATATAAAGAAATTTCGTTGACCTGACGGGCATAATTCAGGTCAAGTAAGGTTTGTCGGGTTGCAAATAAAGAACGCTCGGCATCCAGCACTTCCAGATAACTGACTGCGCCGTGCTGATATAATGCCCGCGCCCGTTGCAAAGTAATTTGCAGCGACGCCAGATAACGCTGCTGGGCGCTGATTTGATCGTTCAGGCTTTGACGTAATGCCAGCGCATCTGCCACTTCTTTAAAGGCGTTCTGGATTTTCTGTTCATAATTCACTACCGACTGCTGCTGGCGAATTTCGGCGATATCCAGATTGGCCTGGTTGCGTCCGGCATTAAAAATGGGGATCTCAATTTTAGGAATAAAATTCCACATCCCGCTGCTGGCGTTAAATAATGACGACAGATCGCTGCTGGCGGTTGATATTCCGCTGGTCAGGCTTATAGATGGGAAAAATGCCGCGCGTGCGGCCCCAATATTGGCATTAGCCGCCATTAACGCGTGTTCAGCTTCCATAATATCCGGGCGCTGCAATAAGATTTGCGACGACAAGCCCGCCGGTAATTTAACGCTTTGCAGGCTGTCGCTGTTTACTGTCTGCGCTTGCGGCAGCTTGCCGTAGCTTCCCAATAATAGTTGCAATGCATTATTCGCCTGCGCCAGTTCCCCCTGACGTTTAGCGATGTCGCTGCGGGTACTTTCAATCACCCCGCGAGCCTGTTCCAGCGCCAGAACATTGCTGCTACCGGTCAACAGTTGTTTTTCGACAAACGCATATGACTGCTGATAATTACGCAGCGTTTCTTCGGCTATTTGCAATTGCGCATACGCCAGCTGCTGATTGAAATAGCTTTGCGCGACATTAGAAACCAGCAGAATATGCACCGCGCGCTGGGCTTCCTCAGTGGCTAAATAATTTTGTCGCTCGGCTTCGCTCACGTTCTTTAAGCGACCGAAAAAATCGAGATCAAAGCTGGCGTTAAGGCCAGTCGAGAACTCCCGCGTCGTGGCTGAATCGCCTTTAAGATTGCCGCTCCAGCTGCCGCTGCCCTCGCCATTGAGCTGTGGGTAGCGGTCGGCATCGGTCAGACGATATTGCGCCCGCGCTTCCTGCACTTTCAGCGTCGCCATGCGCAAATCCCGGTTATTCACCAGCGCCTCGCTAATCAGCGTCTTCACCTGATTATCAACAAAAAAGGTGCGCCAGCCCGCGTTCTGGTAGTTATCTGCTGCGTTAACCAGGCCGTTCTGGTTGAGTGAGAACTGCTGCGGCACGGGCATTGCCGGGCGCTGATAATCCGGTGCCAGTGAACAACCGGTTAGCGCAAGGGCCACACAAAATGGCAGAAGTTTACAAGGAGACATAGGCTCATAATTTCTGGTGATTTTATGCCGCCAACTTTACTCGCCAGGCTCTGATTTTCCGGTGACAGGAAAATGACAAAATTGTCATTTTGCCAATAAGCGATTGCCATCTGATCCCGCTACTCTAGAATTGCCCGGGCAACATGCGGAGGAAATATGAAACTGTTGATTGTCGAAGATGAAAAGAAAACCGGAGAATACTTGACCAAAGGGTTAACCGAAGCCGGTTTTGTGGTCGATTTGGCCGACAATGGGCTGAATGGCTACCATCTGGCGATGACCGGTGATTATGACCTGATAATCCTCGATATTATGCTGCCGGACGTGAACGGCTGGGATATCGTGCGCATGTTGCGCTCCGCCAATAAAGGGATGCCGATTCTGTTGCTTACCGCGCTTGGTACCATTGAACATCGCGTCAAGGGGCTGGAGTTGGGGGCGGATGACTACCTGGTGAAGCCGTTCGCTTTTGCTGAACTGCTGGCGCGGGTGCGCACTCTACTGCGGCGCGGGGCGGCGGTAATTATCGAAAGTCAGTTTCAGGTTGCCGATTTGATGGTCGATCTCGTCAGCCGCAAAGTCACCCGTAGCGGCACGCGCATCACGTTGACCAGTAAAGAATTTACTTTGCTGGAGTTTTTCCTCCGCCATCAAGGCGAAGTGCTGCCCCGCTCGCTTATCGCCTCGCAGGTGTGGGACATGAATTTCGACAGCGATACCAACGCCATTGATGTGGCAGTGAAGCGGCTGCGCGGCAAAATCGACAACGACTTTGAGCCGAAGCTGATTCAAACCGTGCGCGGCGTGGGTTACATGCTTGAGGTGCCGGATGGTCAGTAAGCCATTTCAGCGCCCGTTTTCGCTGGCAACCCGCCTGACCTTTTTTATCAGCCTGGCCACCATCGCGGCGTTTTTCGCCTTTGCCTGGATCATGATTCACTCGGTAAAAGTGCATTTTGCTGAGCAGGATATTAATGATTTAAAAGAGATTAGCGCCACACTCAAGCGCGTTCTTAATCATCCCGAAGAGACACAAGCCCGACGCTTAATGACGCTGGAAGATATCGTCAGTGGTTATTCCAATGTGTTGATTTCCCTGGCAGATAGCCAGGGTAAAACGGTGTATCACTCCCCCGGTGCGCCGGATATCCGCGAGTTTACGCGTGACGCCATACCCGATAAAGACACGCGGGGCGGCGAGGTGTATCTCCTTTCCGGCCCGACGATTATGATGCCGGGCCACGGTCACGGGCATATGGAACACAGCAACTGGCGGATGATTAACTTGCCGGTTGGCCCGTTGGTGGACGGCAAACCGATTTATACGCTCTACATCGCGCTTTCGATCGATTTTCATCTTCATTACATAAATGATTTGATGAATAAACTTATTATGACCGCATCGATCATCAGCATCCTGATCGTCTTTATCGTGCTGTTGGCGGTACATAAAGGTCACGCACCGATCCGCAGCGTCAGCCGTCAAATCCAGAACATTACCTCGAAAGATCTCGACGTTCGCCTTGACCCGCAGACCGTGCCGATTGAGCTGGAACAGCTGGTACTGTCGTTCAACCATATGATCGAGCGTATTGAGGATGTCTTTACTCGCCAGTCCAATTTCTCAGCGGATATCGCTCACGAAATTCGTACACCAATTACGAATCTCATAACGCAAACCGAAATCGCCCTCAGCCAGTCACGCAGCCAGAAGGAGCTGGAAGATGTGCTCTACTCTAATCTCGAAGAGCTGACGCGAATGGCGAAAATGGTCAGCGATATGCTGTTTCTCGCCCAGGCCGATAACAACCAGCTAATCCCCGAAAAGAAAATGCTCAACCTGGCGGATGAAATCGGCAAAGTGTTCGATTTTTTCGAGGCGCTAGCGGAAGATCGCGGCGTGGAACTGCGGTTTGTTGGTGACGAGTGTCAGGTTGCGGGCGATCCGCTGATGCTGCGTCGGGCGTTAAGCAACCTGCTTTCGAACGCCCTGCGTTATACGCCGCCCGGAGAGGCGATTGTAGTGCGCTGCCAGACGGTCGATCACCAGGTGCAAGTTTCCGTCGAAAACCCCGGTACGCCCATTGCGCCCGAGCACTTACCGCGATTGTTTGACCGTTTCTACCGCGTTGACCCCTCCCGCCAGCGAAAAGGCGAAGGTAGCGGTATTGGGCTGGCGATAGTGAAATCGATTGTTGTCGCGCATAAAGGCACGGTTGCAGTAACGTCAGATGCTCGGGGGACAAGGTTTGTGATTATGCTGCCGGAGAGAGAGTGATTATTAAGTTCAAATTCAGGGCGTGGTGCATCACCTCCTGGTATTGTTGATCAACAAATTAGAGAAAAACTTATTAAACATATGAAATATCGAAGGCTTTTATTTTTCAAAGTTTCACGAGATGTTTGTATATGAAACTTAGTTAAATCTGTGTTTCTTCCAATTGTAGATCACAATGCCCTTTCTAAATTTTCATCGTTATAAACAAGCCATCTATCATATAAAGCAATGAATAATTTAATCGCGATTAATCATCATTAATTGTTATATTATTCACTCAATCTATTTATCAAGTGAATTTGATAAATTCCTAATTTAAAATATCCACTATTGAGCCAGTATTTAACAACGTTAAGATGTGCAATGTGCAGATCATGTTATCAGGGTGGAGCGGTAGCATATATTTCTTATGCAATCATTCATTTTAATAATGTTAATTGGATTATTTATTGCTGTGAATAAAAATATATTATGAATATTGGTTTAACTTTGCGTTTTTGTTACTCGTTGTGATATGCGTACCTGTCCTGAATAACGCCAAGAAACAAGAGGTTGAGCTTGTGATTATTTTTTTGACTGAACAGACACCCGTTTCTGTAAAGTAATATTTAAACAAAATTCTCACATAACCATAGCATTTTCTGTTCCTTCCCTAATAACGTCTGAAGTCGTCCCGCTTATCACATTATCCGCAGTTGTACGGTACGGATCATTATTCATTTTACTGGAGGTTGCTATGTCAACCGGATTACGTTTCACACTGGAAGTGGACGGCCTGCCGCCGGATGCTTTTGCGGTGGTTTCCTTTCATCTGAACCAGTCACTCTCTTCGCTCTTTTCCCTCGATCTCTCCCTGGTCAGCCAGCAGTTTCTCTCCCTTGAATTTGCGCAGGTGCTGGACAAAATGGCCTACCTGACGGTATGGCAGGGCGATGACGTACAGCGCCGGGTGAAAGGCGTGGTGACCTGGTTTGAACTCGGGGAGAACGACAAAAACCAGATGCTGTACAGCATGAAGGTGCACCCGCCGCTGTGGCGTGCCGGTCTGCGCCAGAACTTCCGTATCTTCCAGAACGAGGACATCAAAAGCATCCTCGGCACGATGTTGCAGGAAAACGGGGTGACCGAATGGAGTCCGCTGTTCAGCGAGCCGCATCCTTCCCGTGAGTTTTGTGTCCAGTACGGTGAGACTGATTACGATTTCCTGTGCCGGATGGCGGCGGAGGAAGGCATCTTCTTTTATGAGGAGCATGCTTACAAAAGTACCGACCAGAGCCTGGTGCTGTGCGACACAGTCCGCCATCTGCCCGAATCTTTTGAAATCCCATGGAACCCGAACACCCGTACCGAGGTGAGCACCCTCTGCATCAGCCAGTTCCGCTACAGCGCACAAATCCGCCCTTCTTCCGTGGTGACCAAAGACTACACCTTTAAACGCCCCGGCTGGGCCGGACGTTTTGAACAGGAAGGCCAGCACCAGGACTACCAGCGCACGCAGTATGAAGTGTATGACTACCCCGGACGTTTCAAGGGTGCCCACGGGCAGAACTTTGCCCGCTGGCAGATGGACGGCTGGCGAAACAATGCAGAAACCGCGCGGGGAATGAGTCGCTCGCCGGAGATATGGCCGGGACGACGAATTGTGCTGACGGGGCATCCGCAGGCGAACCTGAACCGGGAATGGCAGGTGGTGGCAAGTGAACTGCACGGCGAACAGCCACAGGCGGTGCCAGGACGGCAGGGAGCGGGGACGGCGCTGGAGAACCATTTTGCGGTGATCCCGGCAGACAGAACATGGCGACCACAGCCGTTGCTGAAACCGCTGGTCGACGGCCCGCAGAGCGCTGTCGTGACAGGACCGGCAGGCGAGGAAATCTTCTGCGACGAACATGGTCGCGTGCGGGTGAAGTTCAACTGGGACCGCTATAACCCGTCAAACCAGGACAGTTCGTGCTGGATCCGTGTGGCACAGGCGTGGGCAGGCACCGGTTTTGGCCACCTGGCGATACCGCGTGTGGGTCAGGAGGTGATTGTAGACTTCCTCAACGGCGATCCGGACCAGCCGATCATTATGGGGCGCACCTACCACCAGGAAAACCGCACCCCCGGCAGCCTGCCGGGAACAAAGACGCAGATGACCATCCGCTCCAAAACGTACATGGGCAGCGGATTTAATGAGCTGAAGTTTGATGATGCGACAGGGAGAGAACAGGTCTACATCCACGCGCAGAAGAACATGGATACCGAAGTGCTCAACGACCGTACCACCACCGTAAAACACGATCACCACGAAACCGTAAAAAATGACCAGACGGTCACGATCCAGGAAGGTAACCGCCTTCTTACGGTGGAAAAAGGCCACAAGATCACCGGAGTACTGAAAGGGTCTTTATCTGAGGATGTCTTTCAGGACAGAGGCACGATTGCCGGTTCGGTGCATGTTGACGCTGTAAACAATGGTGGCGAAGGCGACGGTATACAGGCTTATACGGCGATTAAGGAAATTTTGCTGGCCGTGGAGGAAAGCAAAATTGCGCTGACGCCGGATGGCATTCAGCTACAGGTCGGGGAATCGACGGTAATCAGGCTGTCGAAGGATGGCATCACCATCGTGGGCGGTTCTGTTTTCATCAACTGATTCACTCAGATTATCAGGGAGTATTTTATGCAGTTCACTTTTAATGAAGGCCACATTCAACTGCCGTCTCAATGGCAGGATCAGTCAATGCAGGTCCTGGTGTCCACAGATAACAGTGGCATCAACCTGGTCATTACCCGCGAAGCCGTTCCACAGGGAACCCTGACACCAGAGCTGTACCAGGAAACGCTGGCGCTGTACCAGGGCAAACTTGATGGGTACACCGAACATGCCTGCCGGGAAATCACTCTGGCAGAGGCCCCGGCCTGGCTGCTGGATTATTCCTGGAACGGTCCGGAAGATGAGGGGAATCAGGGGCGGATTAGCCAGATAGCCGTATTCCAGCGGCGTGGAGATACGCTGCTGACCTTCACTTTCAGCACCTCCTTATCCCTGAAGAACAGTCAAAAGACGATGCTGCTGGAGGTGATAAAGAGCTTCACCCCGTTGCCACCGGAGAATGACATCCAAAAGGACCAGCCGCGCTGACATAAACGAGGGATAACACATGAGTGAAGGACCAGGCGGGCCACAGGGAGCGACCGCAGGCGGTACGCTGGCAATGCGAATGCTGTCACAGCAGGCGATGGTCGCCAGCCAGATGAAACGGGCAGCCAACGACAAAGCCATTGCACAGATGCTGGCATCAAAAAAGTCCGGCCCCCCCGCCGCCAGGCTGGGCGATGAAATTCAGCACAAGAGTTTTTTGGGGGCGCTGGCAGGGGCCGTGCTGGGGGCGATAGTGACCATCGCAGAAGGTTGCCTGATTATGGCCGCCTGTGCCACCGGCCCTTATGCGCTGGTTCTGGTGCCTGCGCTGATGTATGCCAGCTATAAGGCGAGTGATTATGTGGAGGAGAAACAGAACCAGCTTGAATCATGGATAAACAGCTTTTGTGACACGGACGGCGCCATCAATACCGGTTCTGAAAATGTAAACATTAACGGAAAGCCCGCTGCCAGGGCCGCCGTCACCCTTCCCCCTCCTCCCCCACCTGGAGCAATACCTGAAATCCCACAGGGGGAACCCTCATGGGGTGATATTGCCACTGACCTGCTTGAATCGGCAGCGGAAAAAGCAGTACCACTGGCGAAGGCCTGGGGGAACGCTGTTATCACCCTGACGGACAGCAATGCCGGTTTTATGGATCGCGTCAGCGCCGGCGCATCGCTTCTGTTTCCCGCCGGTCCGGTATTAATGGAGTTTGCCACCATGGTGGGCGGGCGTGGCGAAATCAAAAAAGATGTGGATTTCCCGGAAGCCGGTGAGGACACGGCGCTCTGCGACAAGGAGAACAAACCACCGAGGATAGCCCAGGGCAGCAGCAACGTCTTTATCAACAATCAGCCCGCCGCGCGCAAGGGCGACAAACTGGAGTGCAGCGCGGCAATCGTGGAAGGTTCGCCGGACGTCTTTATTGGCGGTGAACAGGTGACCTATCTGGATATCCAGCCAGAGTTCCCGCCGTGGCAGAGAATGATCCTGGGGGGAATAACGATAGCCAGCTATCTTCTGCCGCCAGCGGGACTGCTGGGAAAACTGAAGAATCTGGCGAGACTCGGCAAACTGGGGAACCTGCTGGGGAAAAGCGGGAAGCTGCTGGGGGCAAAGCTCGGCGCGTTGCTGGGAAAAACAGGTAAGTCGTTAAAAAGTATTGCCAATAAAGTCATCAGATGGGTAACAGATCCTGTCGATCCGGTAACCGGCGCGTACTGCGACGAACGTACCGACTTTACGCTGGGCCAGACCCTCCCCCTCTCCTTCACCCGTTTCCACAGTTCTGTACTGCCGCTGCATGGCCTGACCGGCGTGGGCTGGAGCGACTCCTGGAGCGAATACGCCTGGGTGCGTGAACAGGGAAACCGGGTGGATATCATCAGCCAGGGAGCCACGCTGAACTTCGCCTTCGACGGTGACAGTGATACGGCGGTTAACCCGTATCACGCCCAGTACATTCTGCGCCGCCGCGATGATTATCTGGAGCTGTTCGACAGGGATGCACTGAGCAGCCGCTTCTTTTATGACGCCTTTCCGGGAATGCGTCTGCGCCACCCGGTGACTGACGATACCAGCGATGACCGCCTGGCACACAGCCCCAATGACCGGATGTACATGCTGGGCGGGATGAGCGACACCGCCAGCAACCGCATCACGTTTGAGCGCGACAGCCAGTACCGGATCACAGGTGTCAGTCACACCGACGGGATCCGGCTTAAACTGACGTACCACGCCAGCGGCTACCTGAAAGCCATTCACCGCACGGATAACGGCATACAGACGCTGGCGACCTACGAACAGGATGCGCGGGGGCGGCTGACAGAAGCGGATGCGCGGCTGGACTACCACCTGTTTTATGAGTACGACGCTGCGGACCGGATCATCCGCTGGTCCGATAACGACCAGACGTGGAGCCGTTTCACCTACGATGAACAGGGCCGGTGCGTGAATGTCACCGGGGCGGAGGGCTATTACAACGCCACGCTGGACTATGGTGACGGCTGCACCACCGTGACGGACGGCAAGGGCATTCACCGTTATTACTATGATCCTGACGGCAATATTCTGCGGGAAGCAGCGCCGGACGGCAGCACCACCATGTATGAATGGGATGAATTCCATCACCTGCTGGCCCGTCACTCCCCTGCCGGGCGGGTGGAGAAATTTGAATACAACGCCGCACACGGTCAGTTAAGCCGTTACACGGCGGCAGACGGCGCGGAGTGGCAGTACCGCTATGATGAGCGCGGCCTGCTCAGCAACATCACCGACCCTGCCGGGCAGACGTGGACACAGCAGTGTGATGAACGCGGCCTGCCGGTAAGTCTGGTGTCGCCACAGGGCGAAGAGACCCGGCTGGCATACACCGCTCAGGGGCTGCTGTCGGGAATATTCCGCCAGGATGAACGGCGTCTGGGCATAGAGTACGACCACCACAACCGGCCGGAAACACTCACCGACGTGATGGGCCGCGAACACCACACCGAATACAGTGGTCACGACCTGCCGGTGAAGATGCGCGGCCCCGGCGGTCAGTCAGTGAGGTTGCAGTGGCAGCAGCACCATAAACTGAGCGGCCTTGAGCGCACTGGCACCGGCGCGGAAGGATTCCGCTACGACCGTCACGGCAACCTGCTGGCGTACACGGACGGTAACGGTGTTGTCTGGACAATGGAGTACGGCCCGTTTGATTTGCCGGTGGCGCGAACGGACGGTGAAGGCCACCGCTGGCAGTACCGCTACGATAAAGACACGCTGCAACTGACAGAAGTCATCAACCCGCAGGGTGAGTCATATCTTTATGTTCTGGATAACTGCGGCCGGGTGACGGAAGAGCGTGACTGGGGCGGCGTGGTCTGGCGTTACCGTTATGATGCCGATGGCCTGTGTACCGCCAGGGTTAACGGTCTGGAGGAAACCATCCTCTACAGCCGGGACGCCGCAGGCCGCCTGGCAGAAGTCATCACGCCGGAAGGCAAAACGCAGTATGCGTATGACAAATCCGGCAGGCTGACGGGTATCTTCAGCCCGGACGGCACATCACAGCGCACCGGCTATGACGAACGCGGGCGGGTGAATGTCACCACTCAGGGCCGACGGGCCATTGAATACCACTACCCCGATGAACACACCGTCATCCGCTGTATCCTGCCACCGGAAGATGAACGCGACAGACACCCCGGTGAATCCCTGCTGAAAACCACGTACCGCTACAACGCAGCCGGAGAACTGGCAGAGGTCATCCTGCCGGAGGATGAGACGCTGACGTTCAGCCGTGATGAGGCAGGACGTGAAGTGCTCCGGCACAGTAACCGGGGTTTTGCCTGTGAGCAGGGCTGGAATGCAGCCGGTCAGCTTACCAGCCAGCGCGCCGGACTTTTCCCGGCGGAAGCCACATGGGGCGGACTGCTCCCCTCACTGGTGCGGGAGTACCGTTACGACAGCGCGGGCAATGTGTCGGCTGTCACCAGCCGGGAAGATTACGGACGGGAAACTCGCCGGGAGTACCGGCTGGACCGGAACGGCCAGGTCACGGCGGTGACAGCCTCAGGCACCGGGCTGGGCTATGGCGAAGGCGATGAGTCCTATGGCTATGACAGCTGCGGCTACCTGAAGGCGCAGTCTGCGGGCTGGCACCGGATAAGTGAAGAGACTGACCAGTATGCCGGAGGCCACCGGCTGAAACAGGCCGGAAACACGCAGTATGACTATGACGCCGCAGGCCGGATGGTCAGCCGCATAAAACACCGTGACGGCTACCGCCCGGAAACAGAGCGGTTCCGGTGGGACAGCCGTGACCAGCTGACCGGGTATTGCAGCGCACAGGGTGAACAGTGGGAATACCGCCACGACGCCAGCGGCAGACGGACGGAAAAACGCTGCGACCGGAAGAAAATCCGCATCACGTACCTGTGGGACGGCGACAGTATTGCGGAAATCCGGGAATACCGCGATGATAAACTGTACAGCGTACGGCACCTGGTGTTTAACGGCTTTGAGCTGATAAGCCAGCAGTGCAGCCGGGTACGGCAGCCGCATCCGTCCGTGGCCCCGCAGTGGGTGACGCGGACGAATCATGCGGTGAGCGACCTGACGGGCCGTCCGCTGATGCTCTTTAACAGTGAAGGTAAAACCGTCTGGCGACCGGGGCAGACCAGCCTGTGGGGGCTGGCACTCAGCCTGCCCGCAGACACCGGCTACCCGGACCCGCGCGGGGAACTGGACGCGGAAGCCGACCCCGGCCTGCTGTATGCAGGACAGTGGCAGGATGCGGAATCCGGGCTGTGCTATAACCGGTTCCGGTATTACGAGCCGGAAACAGGGATGTACCTGGTGAGTGATCCGCTGGGGTTGCTGGGGGGTGAGCAGACTTACCGGTATGTGCCGAATCCGTGTGGGTATGTTGATCCGCTGGGATTAGCATTTTGCCCCAGAATGCAGAAGACATTGCAAAAATTAACTGACAAGGCTGTTGCTGATATTATCGCTAACCCCAGACTCGCTGAAGATCTGATGTCGGCGGGGAGCTATGCACATTTAAAAAATGGAACTAATTTATATGCAGCCAGTTTTGGTAAGGCTGTTGAACGTAGGGTTGCACAGTTAGTTAGTGACAATTCCCGATTAAGCAAACTTGTTGAACATACTGGTCAGGCCAAGGGGGCTAATGGACAGTTTATATCGAGCCCTGACTTCACCACTAAAGGTAAAGGCGTGTTCGACGTTACAACAAATAAAGCACTCCAAGCGCATATAGACAGATATACTAAAGCTGGTGTGTATACTCCCTATAATGATATTGGTTACTTGGTATATGATGTCGTATATGGATTATCTTTCTAAAGCAAACTAATGGTAACTAAATATGACAAAAGTTCTTGAGAATGAAGAGTTCAATTCTATACATATAGACGAAGGTGGGGTTTTTAATAGTTTACGCTTTGAAAAATGTCTTTTTCAAAGCTGTAGCATACTTAGCAGAAAACTAAATGATAATAGTGATTTACCTCCTCGCTTTGAAAACATTCTCATTAAAGATTGCACTGCTCTTAATTGTGTAAGTGGCCCAGCTTTTTTAAAAGATGTAACTGTTGAGAATTTTAGGACCGGTGATATTTTTCTTATTTATTCCACTATGTTTCATCATGTAACATTAAAAGGAAAGCTTGGGGCAATAAAAATAAATAAAAAAGATTATGTGCGTGACTATGATAGCCATCAAAGACATATTGAGATGATGAGAACGAGATTTTATTCTCAGATAGATTGGGCGATGGATATATCACAGGCGAAGTTTTTAAGTTTCTCCTGCAAAGGTATCCCAGCAAAATTAATTAGACGAGATAGTGAGACTCAATTTGTTGTAACGAGGAAACGTTTCAACTCTATGGATGTACTAAATGCAGAATTTAAAGGACAATACCCGTTTGTTTATTTACTGCTGGAGCTCTTTTTAGAATCAGATGAAGATGACCAGGTATTAGTTACACCATTAGGCAAAGCAAAAAAATATTATCAGCCAATTCTCGAAGGATTTAGAGAGTTAAGACGAGCAGGAATACTCGAACCTAACTAAATAAGGGTTATATTCCGCCAGGATGAACGGCGTCTGGGCATAGAGTACGACCACCACAACCGGCCGGAAACACTCACCGACGTGATGGGCCGCGAACACCACACCGAATACAGTGGTCACGACCTGCCGGTGAAGATGCGCGGCCCCGGCGGTCAGTCAGTGAGGTTGCAGTGGCAGCAGCACCATAAACTGAGCGGCCTTGAGCGCACTGGCACCGGCGCGGAAGGATTCCGCTACGACCGTCACGGCAACCTGCTGGCGTACACGGACGGTAACGGTGTTGTCTGGACAATGGAGTACGGCCCGTTTGATTTGCCGGTGGCGCGAACGGACGGTGAAGGCCACCGCTGGCAGTACCGCTACGATAAAGACACGCTGCAACTGACAGAAGTCATCAACCCGCAGGGTGAGTCATATCTTTATGTTCTGGATAACTGCGGCCGGGTGACGGAAGAGCGTGACTGGGGCGGCGTGGTCTGGCGTTACCGTTATGATGCCGATGGCCTGTGTACCGCCAGGGTTAACGGTCTGGAGGAAACCATCCTCTACAGCCGGGACGCCGCAGGCCGCCTGGCAGAAGTCATCACGCCGGAAGGCAAAACGCAGTATGCGTATGACAAATCCGGCAGGCTGACGGGTATCTTCAGCCCGGACGGCACATCACAGCGCACCGGCTATGACGAACGCGGGCGGGTGAATGTCACCACTCAGGGCCGACGGGCCATTGAATACCACTACCCCGATGAACACACCGTCATCCGCTGTATCCTGCCACCGGAAGATGAACGCGACAGACACCCCGGTGAATCCCTGCTGAAAACCACGTACCGCTACAACGCAGCCGGAGAACTGGCAGAGGTCATCCTGCCGGAGGATGAGACGCTGACGTTCAGCCGTGATGAGGCAGGACGTGAAGTGCTCCGGCACAGTAACCGGGGTTTTGCCTGTGAGCAGGGCTGGAATGCAGCCGGTCAGCTTACCAGCCAGCGCGCCGGACTTTTCCCGGCGGAAGCCACATGGGGCGGACTGCTCCCCTCACTGGTGCGGGAGTACCGTTACGACAGCGCGGGCAATGTGTCGGCTGTCACCAGCCGGGAAGATTACGGACGGGAAACTCGCCGGGAGTACCGGCTGGACCGGAACGGCCAGGTCACGGCGGTGACAGCCTCAGGCACCGGGCTGGGCTATGGCGAAGGCGATGAGTCCTATGGCTATGACAGCTGCGGCTACCTGAAGGCGCAGTCTGCGGGCTGGCACCGGATAAGTGAAGAGACTGACCAGTATGCCGGAGGCCACCGGCTGAAACAGGCCGGAAACACGCAGTATGACTATGACGCCGCAGGCCGGATGGTCAGCCGCACCAGACACCGTGACGGCTATCGCCCGGAAACAGAGCGGTTCCGGTGGGACAGCCGTGACCAGCTGACCGGGTATTGCAGCGCACAGGGTGAGCAGTGGGAATACCGCCACGACGCCAGCGGCAGACGAACAGAGAAACGCTGCGACCGGAAGAAAATCCGCTTCACGTATCTGTGGGACGGCGACAGTATTGCGGAAATCCGGGAATACCGCGATGATAAACTGTACAGCGTACGGCACCTGGTGTTTAACGGCTTTGAGCTGATAAGCCAGCAGTTCAGCCGGGTACGGCAGGCGCATCCGTCGGTGGCCCCGCAGTGGGTGACACGGACGAATCATGCGGTGAGCGACCTGACGGGCCGTCCGCTGATGCTCTTTAACAGTGAAGGTAAAACCGTCTGGCGACCGGGACAGACCAGCCTGTGGGGGCTGGCACTCAGCCTGCCCGCAGACACCGGCTACCCGGACCCGCGCGGGGAACTGGACCCGGAAGCCGACCCCGGCCTGCTGTATGCGGGACAGTGGCAGGATGCAGAATCCGGGCTGTGCTATAACCGGTTCCGGTATTACGAGCCGGAAACCGGGATGTACCTGGTGAGTGATCCGCTGGGGTTGCTGGGGGGTGAGCAGACTTACCGGTATGTGCCAAATCCGTGTGGGTGGGTTGATCCGCTGGGATTGGCTGCAAGTTCTAAAATCAGCAGTTTGATGGACTATATTGGCGATGGTCGTCGTGTTAGTGGGCATACGGGTTTCCTGGATGGGGTTCGTTTATCACGTAGTCAAATAAACAATATTGCTAAAGAAATGGAGAAGCTAGGAATTAAAGTAATAAGGAAAGCAGATAAATATTTGCCACCAAATGCTAGGGCAGCTTTTGATTATGGCCTTCGCAATATTTATCTTAGGAAAAATGCTACCTTATATGAGGTGTATCATGAAGTGATTCATGCTAAGCAATTTGCGAAAATTGGACGAGAAGCATACGAAGCACTAGGACGTTTATCTAGGGAGGAACACGTTCTAAATGAAATATTAAAAAGTAAAAATTTATTCAATGAGGCGGAAATAGCTCATGCCATAAAATATGTTGAGGGATTGAGAGAAAAATTCATGATGGGACTAATAAATTGATAAAACATAACAAAATAACTATCGAAATGGCTCTTGACTTGGCTCGGCGTGAGTTAGAGTTAAGGGAAATTCCTTATATTAAAAATAGTCTACATGCCAATTACAGCTATAAATCTATTAGTATTGGTTCTAAGCAAGGTTGGTTAATTTCAGCGAAATTAAAAGTCCCTGAAACTTTTGAGCCTGATATGATATTTATTGAGATATCTGACCCAGAAGGTTTTATTAATATTCCTGATGTATTATAAACTACGTTAGAGGTTTTGTTATAAGGTAATCGGTTTCTTTACAGACCGCTGGCGTACATCGCACAGAGGCTGCTAACAGGGATATTCCTGCCTGGATGAACGCAAGGCAAGATCATGGAAATAGTGATATACATCACTATTTCCATCCTGATTTTAGCTATCGCATTAATAAAACAGCGGATGTTAGCCAATATCGAAACCAGTAACCCGTATCACGCCCAGTACATCCTGCGCCGCCGCGATGATTACCTGGTGCTGTTCGACCGTGATGCCCTGAGCTGCCGCTTCTTTTATGACGCCTTTCCGGGAATGCGTCTGCGCCACCAGGTGACCGGCGATACCGACGATGACCGCCTGGCACACAGCCCCGCAGACCGGATGTATACAGGGAAAGATCATCAGAAGTACACTTTTTGTACTAAATAATTCACATTTTATGTTTAAAAATTGAGATATTCCTCATTACCTGAAGCTGTTTTTTATTGCTTATACATGATCAAATACTCCTTACATAATTAAGGAGAACAAAATGGAACTTAAAAAATTGATGGAACATATTTCTATTACTTCCGATTACAGACATGCCAGGAAAGTGGAACATAAATTGTCGGATATTCTACTGTTGACTATTTGTGCCGTTATTTCTTGTGCAGACGGTTGGGAAGATATAGAGGATTTTGGGGAAACACATCTCGATTTTTTAAAACAATATGGTGATTTTTAAAATGGTATTCCTGTTCACGATACCATCGCCAGAGTTGTATCCTGTATCAGTCCTTCAAAATTTCACGAGTGCTTTATTAACTGGATGCGTGACTGCCATTCTTCAGATGATAAAGACGTTATTGCAATTGATGGAAAAACGCTCCGGCATTCTTATGACAAGAGTCGCCGCAGGGGAGCGATTCATGTCATTAGTGCGTTCTCAACAATGCACAGTCTGGTCATCGGACAGATCAGGACGGATGAGAAATCCAATGAGATCACAGCTATCCCTGAACTTCTTAACATGTTGGATATTAAAGGAAAAATCATCACAACTGATGCGATGGGTTGCCAGAAAGATATTGCAGAGAAGATACAAAAACAGGGCGGTGATTATGTATTCGCTGTAAAAGGAAATCAGGGACGACTAAATAAAGCCTTTGAGGAAAAATTCCCACTGAAAGAATTAAATAATCCAGAGCATGACAGTTACGCAATGAGTGAAAAGAGTCACGGCAGAGAAGAAATCCGTCTTCATATTGTTTGCGATGTCCCTGATGAACTTATTGATTTCACGTTTGAATGGAAAGGGCAGCCATGGACAGAAACTACCTGACGTCAGTCCTTGCGGGGAGCGGGCTTTCGTAATCTTGCCCTGCTACAACAGGATTAACTTCACAAATATCATTTCCCAACGTCTACACTTACTCCTGTAAACCGTTCAGGAGCAGTAATGAATCAGCAACGATTTGATGACAGCACCCTAATCCGTATCTTCGCCCTTCATGAGTTACATCGACTGAAAGAACATGGCTTAACGCGCGGGGCACTCAACGATTATCACAGCCGCTATAAACTCGTCTTTCTGGCCCATTCCCAGCCGGAGTACCGCAAACTTGGCCCGTTTGTGGCTGATATTCACCAGTGGCAAAATCTGGATGACTATTACAACCAGTACCGC
>SKEY01002730.1_pt1 | contig 17208 bp, 9 predicted proteins | sample 4843871 | NCBI WGS metagenome assembly SKEY01 (sample SAMN11008797, study PRJNA524170) | human gut metagenome | biome: Human fecal sample; material: Feces; isolation source: fecal sample from pouch patient p36 | host: Homo sapiens | place: Israel: Tel-Aviv | collected 2016-12-04 | reverse complement strand
GCAAGAGTCTAGCGTTAAGTTCAGTGCTGTTGGCATTGAGAAACATAAAGAAAGTGGGAGCTGTAGTTGACAGACCCAAAGCTCTGGGCGACATCCGCGGAGTGAGTTATATATATGGAATGTTCTATCGCTTTGGGCTGATCGATGTGCCGGATACAGCCAGGCAGAAGATGATGTGTCTGTGAGAGCAGTATGCGAGAGTGTTGTCAGATTGTATGTTGTCAGATTGTAGCTTTTTGGGGTTACTTTATCTGGGTTTGTATGATAAACTTTATTATGCATTATTATTATATGTGAATTTCACATGATATGTTTTTTAGGAGGAAAGGTATGAACAAGAAGAAAAACGTGGATTCCGGGAGAAAGTCTGCAAGGCCGGATCACATTCAGAAAACAATATCACAGAAAAGTTCAGGAAAATGCAGAGGGAAGGTTATAAAGACCGGGGGATTATAATTCTTGTACTGCTGTTTGGTTTTGCAGGAAACCAATTTTTCCTGTCTGTCAGCAAAACAGACAGCGGGAAGGTGAAGGCCGTATCAGCTTCAGGTGCAGATAAGGAAAAAGAAGGCAGGATAATCGAACAAACTAAAAAAACTAAAGAAATTAAAGAAACCAAAGATGTGGTTGAGATGCAAAAGACTAAAGAGATTAATTTTCAGCCTCATTGTGTGGATTCTACAAAACCGGAAAATCTGATCAGCTATACTAATATTGAGGTGGATGGAAATGTACTTGAAAATATTGGAGATTATAAGGCTGATGGTGATATTTTCTTTAATATAGGACAGGATTATACAGATGTGGAGGGAATCGTCACATTCCGCGGAAACAGTTTTCGCGATGCCCCTTCCCATGGTTATGCAAATATGACTGATTTCAGGCTGAACAAATTATGGTCTGCAGATACAGGTTCTCTTTCTTCGGGCAGTGCAGTCTGGACAGGAAGCGGCTGGACAGGGCAGCCGCTTATGATGAAATGGCCAAAAGAAGTCAAAGCACATATGAATATGACAGAGAAAGCAAAGGCGGACGATGAACTGGTTGAGGTGATCTATGCCTGCATGGATGGGTACGTGTATTTTCTGGATCTGAGAACAGGAGAAAAGACACGTGACCCATTATATCTGGGATATACATTTAAGGGTGCGGGAGCCCTTGATCCAAGAGGATATCCAATTATGTATGTGGGTGCCGGATATAACAGCAACGAAGGAACTGCAAAGGTATTTGTAGTAAACTTGCTGGATTGTAGTGTTATGTATACTTTTGGAGACAATGATGAGTTTTCGCTCAGAGGAAGCCTGAGCTTTTTTGACGGATCAGCACTTGTGGATGCAGAGACAGATACTCTGATCTATCCGGGAGAGAACGGAATCCTGTATCTGATCAGGCTGAATACAAGATATGATCTGAACAGTGGGACTTTATCCGTTGATCCGGGCAGAACTGTAAAATGGCGCTACTATGGCACGAGAAGTAGTGCAGAGTCTTTCTGGCTTGGAATGGAGGACAGTGCGGCGATTTATAAAGGCTATGTATTTATGACCGATAATGGGGGAAATCTTATGTGTCTGGATCTGAATACTCTTCAGCTGGTATGGGTCCAGGATACATTGGATGACTCTAACTCAACGCCTGTTCTGGAAATCGAAAAAGGACATTTGTATTTGTATGTGAGTACTTCTTTCCGCCTTGGATGGAGAAGCTATGATACAGCCACTGTCCCTGTCTGGAAGATTGATGCAGAAACCGGCGAGATCGTATGGCATACAGATTATGAATGTACTACTGATGACGGTGTTTCCGGTGGAGTTCAGTCTACGATCGCCTGTGGAAAGGACAGCCTTGCTGATTATATATATGTGACAGTAGCAAAGACCTCTGACAATGCATCCGGAGTTCTTGCCTGTCTGAGAAAATCTGATGGATCTAAAGCATGGGAGGATTCTTCCTCATATGCCTGGTCTTCTCCTGTCTGTGTTTATAACAAAGATGGATCAGGAAAGGTTCTTTATTGCAACAGTACAGGTGATATCCGCCTTCTTGACGGCAAAACAGGCAAGCAGGAGGATGTATTATCTGTCAGCGATGGTGTGATAGAGGCTTCCCCGGCTGTCTACGATAACTATGCAGTTGTGGGCACCAGAGACTGTAAAATATGGGGGATCAGGCTGCGGTAAATATGAATACAGTCTATATAGAATGATCTATTGTTCTATTGTGACGACAATGCGGAAATAAGAAATTTAGAAGCAAGATTGCTCAGGAATCAATTTGTTGGCACAATATGTTAGTATGGCGGTATTGCTGCTGTCTATAGCAATACCGTTTAACCAAATCAGGCAAGTCCCTTGCTTTAATTGCAAAAAGCAATAAGAAGTGGGTAGGGGACTTGCTTATAACAGGTTTTCCTGGAAACCTGTACATTTCTGAAACTTCTTTACATTCACATCTGTTAACTGATGACCTTAAATCTAAAGAACACTCAATCGGGTCAAGCATTTTCCTGAGCTGAGATAACCTTAAATCAGAGAACACTCAATCAAGTCAAGTATTTTCCTAAGTTGAGATGACCTTAAATCAGAGAACGCTTAATCAAGTCAAGTATTTTCCTAAGTTGAGATGACCTTAAATCAGAGAATACTCAATCAAGTCAAGCATTTTCCCAAGTTGAGATGACCTTAAATCAGAGAATACTCAATCAAGTCAAGTATTTTCCTAAGTTGAGATGACTGCAAATCAGAGAACATTTAATCAAGTCAAGTATTTTCCCAAGTTGAGATGACCTTAAATCAGAGAACACTCAATCAAGTCAAGCACTGAGCCAGAGTGTGTTTGGAAAATCATTCCCACAATCTGCATGCCCCACTTTGCGGTATATTTTGCCCGAATTCGGTTGCCGTAGCTCGCCGTTACGACGCTTTCATCCGAACAAAATCTCCCATAAATTGTGACGTACATCTTGCGAAAAGCATTTTTCAAACACGTTCTAGGTCGACTTCAAATCATAAATCCCCCAATCACAAATTAATCAATTCAAACTAAGAAAAGAGGAGAAGATTATGCAAGGATTACGAAATATGCTATTGCAGGAGCAGAAACATTTGCAGGAAATTGCAGATAAAGCCAGGATGGGTATGAGTGTAGAACCAGAAGGACATCTTCGGATTTCTAGGGATAAAAACAAGCCTCGATATTATCAATGTATAGATGGTAATAATGAAATTTATATTCCGAGGTCGAATAAAGAGCTGCCTAAACTGCTGGCACAGAGAACATATAATAGAACTGTGTTGAAAAAAGTAGAAGCAAGGCTTAAACAAATAGGAAAAATACTGCAGGACTATACAGATGATGAAATTGAAAAAATTTATACATCAATGCACAAAGAAAGACAATTGTTGGTGACACCAATAGAACCAACATGGAATCAATTACTTATGAAATGGTATGAAGAAGAATATCATGGAAAAGAATTTAAAGAAGGAGTACCGGTAATTCTTACTGAAAAGGGGGAAAGGGTAAGATCTAAATCCGAAAAAATAATTGCAGATTATTTGTATAGAAAGAATATTCTCTATAAATATGAGAAACCGCTTTATTTGAATGGATATGGCATAGTATATCCGGATTTTACATTACTTTCCAGAAAAACAGGAAAGGAAATTTATTGGGAACATGAAGGAATGATGGATGATCAGGAATATGCAAGAAAAGCAATACAAAAAATAGAATCTTATCAAATGAACGATATTTATCAGGCTGATCGGCTGATTCTTACTTTTGAAACCAAACAATGTGTTTTAAATTCAAAAATAATAGAAAATCTGACAGCCAGATATTTGTTTGAAATGATATAACTGAAGGTAATAATACAAATGCCGGAGGAATAGACAGAGGGCAGGAATGAGGGCTTAAAAGAGCTTCCCTATTCCTGCTTTTCTTTTTCGTGACTTTCCGATACTGGAGGTTCAATTCTTCTATGATATTTGTTGTGTACATATTGCGTCTGATATCATTAGAAAATTGAAAAAAGTGACTTCAAATCACAAAATTCCCAATTAAATCAAGCACACCCCCGAGTCAGAGCGTGTTTGAAAAATCATTCCCACAATCTGCACGCCCCACTTTGCGGTATATTTTGCCCGAATTCGGTTGCCGTAGCCCGCCGTTATGACGCTTTCATCCGGACAAAATCTCCCACAAATTGTGACGCGCATCTTGCGAAAAGCATTATTCAAACACGCTCTAATCTTCAGAGTTAGATTGACTTGAAATTGTAAAATTTTAAATTAAGTCAAGTATTTCTTGAAGAAAAGATGACTAAAAATTATAAAACCGTAAATCAGGTCAAGCATTGCCCGAGGAAAAGTTGACTTTAAATTATATAACCGCAAAATAAGTCAAGCATTGCCCGAGGAAAAGTTGACTGTAATTCATAAAACAACAAAACAAGTCAAGCATTCCCCGGGGAAAAGCTGACTGTAATTCATAAAACAACAAAACAAGTCAAGCATTGCCCGAGGAAAAGCTGACTGTAATTCATAAAACAACAAATCAAGTCAAGCACTCCTCCGAGACACGTTGACTTCATTTATAAAAAACCAAATCAAGTCATCCCTTCTCCCCAACACCATCCCTCAAAAAGCTCAATTCCTACAGGATATGAGAGGTAATAGAAAATTGTGTGTCTGACTCATTAATTTGAGAAGAGGAGAAATATAACAATACTTTCAAGCAATATTTATTTGCTATATTTGCCTTCTTGCACCTTTTATTAACTTGCCATTTATCGCACTAAATGGTAAAATTTAAATATCTTACAGTTTTACGGCACAATATTTTGAAAAAACTGAAAACAAAGGAGAGGAAGCGATGGAAGAGAGAAATAACAGACTGCTGAATGCGAAGCTGAACAAGTATATTGTTCCGGGGATTATGATGTCTCTGGCGCTTCAGCTGGGAAATATCGTAGATACGATATTTGTAAGTAACCTGATCGGGGTGGAGGCAATGTCTGCAGTTACCCTGAGTCTGCCTGTGGAGACGATCGTTCAGCTGACAGGATACTGCCTTGGTATCGGCGGTTCCATAGCAGTGGGAAACATGCTTGGCAAACGAGACAAAGAAGGGGCATCGAAATTGTTTTCTGCCACATTTATAGTAACACTTGTGGTGGGAATCATTTTTTCAATCTGCGCCCTTCCTGCAGCAGAACCTGTTGCCAGACTTCTGGTATCAGGTGACGGTGTCCTGACCGGTTATACCAGAGATTACATACGTGTAAGTATGCTGGGGGCACCGGTGATCGGAATTGGACTGATGATGGTCAATTATCTTGGTGTGGAGAATCATCCGGAGCTGGCATCAGCCTACCTTATCGCAGCCAATGTGATCAATCTTGTGCTGGACTATATATTCCTCAGATATACTCCTCTGGGGATTACAGGTGCATCCTTATCAACTGTTCTTGGTTTCCTGTTTGCAATGGGAATTTTTGTGCTTTATATCCGCTCTGATAAGCGAAACCTCCACCTGATCCTGCTAAAGCCGGGCGAACTTGGAATCACAAAGGAAGCAATCATCACAGGCGTGCCAATGCTGATCTTTATGGCAGCTAATTTTGTAAAGGCGCTTGGACTGAATACCATTATCATGAACCAGCTGGGCGAGGAAGGTATGGCAGTATTTACTGTCTGTGACAATGTGCTGCTGATCGTCGAGATGCTTACAGGCGGAATCATCGGTGTGATCCCCAATGTGGCAGGAATCCTTTTTGGAGAGAAGGACTACGTGGGAATCCGGGTTCTCTGTAAAAAGATGCTGAAATACAGTTACATCCTGCTGGCTGTGATCTTTGTCTTTATTATGCTGTTTACCGAGGAAATCACTGTCATGTTCGGAAGCGGCGGTGGCGAGCTGGGCAGTCATATGGTCCAGGCGCTGCGCATCTTTGCTTTGTGTGTGGCACCTTATCTGTGGAATAAGTTTATTATCAGCTATTACGAGTCCATTGAGGAGACAGCCATTGCAAGTTTTGCCACATTTCTGGAGAATGCGGTGGTAGTTCTGCCTGCAACCCTGGTGGGAATCCTTGTATGGAAACAGATTGACGGGATCGGTATCGACGGAATTGCAGCAGGATTTGTTGCCACTGAGATCATAACTGCAGTTGCAGCCTGTATTTTCAGAAAAATCAGGCATAAGAATACAAGCTTTTATATTGTTCCTGACAAAAATCCGGGGATTAATCTGGATTTTTCCATTAAGAGTACCATGGAGGAAGCACAAACGGTTCATAAGAGGATCATAGAGTTCTGCCAGGAACAGGGAGCTTCTAAAAGCAAGGCAAATCTTGCCGCAGTGTGTGCGGAGGAAATGACTGTAAATATTATACGATTCGGGGGAAAAACCTCCAACTGGATCGACATTAACCTCTGTCTGGAGGATGATCTCTGCAGACTGAGGATCAGAGATAACGGTGTAAATTTCAACCCTCTGGAATATCAGTATGACAGTGAAGACTTTGATATACATGGGATTGAACTTGTCAAGAAGGTATCAAAATCCATGGATTATATTCGTGCGATTGATATGAATAATACCATAATATCTTTTTAGGAGGTACATGAAAATGAAAAATATTAATGAAAGGAACAATTTTGTTTTTGAGTTTCGGCCGGTAACAGAATTGTTCGAGGAACAGGTGAAGCTTCATCCAGAGAAATGTGCAGTTGTCTCCGGCAAAGAGAGCTTCACCTATGCACAGCTCAACGAACGGGCCAACAGGATTGCCAATGCACTTGTGGAAAAAGGTGTCAGACGGGAGACCATCGTAGGTGTGGTTCTTGAGAGATGCTGTGATTTCTATGCAGTGCGACAGGGTATCCTGAAGGCAGGAGGCGCATTTGCAGTTGCCACACCGGATTATCCTGATGACAGGATCCGGTATATTTTTGAGGATTCAGGAGCTCCTTTTATTATCACAACAAAGGAGATCGCAGAGGAACGAAGGGAACTGTTTGCTAAGCTTCCCTGTACAGTACTTCTGATCGAGGAACTTCTGGAGAATGAGAATACAGAGAATCCTCAGGTAAAGATCGGGGAGCATGATCTTTGTTATTGTATCTATACTTCCGGTTCCACAGGCAAGCCCAAGGGTGTGCTGATCGAACATATCAACCTTGCCAATTTTGTAAATCCGGATCCGAAAAATGCGGAAACTTATGGTTATGTAAGCAGAGGAAGTGTATCTCTTTCCATGGCAGCCATGACCTTTGATGTGTCTGTTCTGGAGGAATTTCTGCCACTTACCAACGGGATGACTGCGGTGATCGCCTCTGATGAGGAGATTCTGAATCCTCTTATGCTGGGTGAGCTGATCGTCAGAAATAAAGTGGATATTATGACCACAACTCCTACTTACCTGTCCAATATGATCGATCTGCCCCAGCTTGAAAAAGCAGTTTCTCAGATTAAGGTGTTTGATGTAGGTGCAGAGGCTTTTCCTCCGGCTCTGTATGACAAGATTCGCAGAGTAAACCCGGATGCTTACATTATGAATGGTTATGGACCTACGGAAACTACCATCAGCTGTACCATGAAGGTAATTACGGACAGCAGAAACATTACCATTGGTACGCCTAACGGTAATGTGAAGGTATATATTGTAGATAAAGAGAATAAGATCCTTCCGGACGGAGAGACCGGAGAGCTTGTGATCGCAGGACTGGGCGTTGGCAGAGGTTATATGAATCTGCCGGATAAAACAGAGGCTGTATTCATTGATCTTAACGGAGAGAGAGCTTATAAGACCGGTGACCTTGCAAGGATCAGCCCTGAGGGTGAGATTGAATTTTTCGGAAGAATAGACAATCAGATCAAGCTTCGCGGTCTGAGGATTGAGCTTGGTGAGATCGAGGAGGTGATCAATTCCTATGAGGGAATCATTACCAGCATTACTCTGCCTGTAGATAACAAATTCCTCTGCTGCTATTTTATGGCTGACCGCCAGATCAATACAGAGGAGCTTTCTGCCTATGCATCAGAGTCCCTGGCTCATTATATGGTTCCTGAGGTTTTTGTCCAACTGGAAAAGATGCCTGTGACACAGAATGGCAAAATTGATAAGAAAGCACTGCCAAAGCCGGCTGCACAGCCAAAGAATCTGAAAGAACCCCAGACTCCTATGCAGAAGAAGATTTTTGAAATCGTTGCAGACGTTGTGGAGAATGATTTTTTTGGAACTGACACAAGTTTTTACAGGGTGGGGCTGTCTTCTATCAGTGCCATGAAGCTTTGTATTCTGATCTCAGAGGAATTCGGAGTGACTGTGAAAACCAGTGATATCCACGAAAACAATACGGTGGAGAAACTGGAAAAATATGTGATGCTTGCACCGAAGATCAGAACCTATGAAAAGAGAGAAGTTTACCCTCTTACCGGCTCCCAGAAGGGTATTTTTGCAGAGTGCATGAAGAATCCTGAGAGTACGGTATACAATATTCCGTTCCTGTTTGAACTGGAAAGCTCTGTTGACGTTCAGAAGCTGTCAGATGCCATTTCTCAGATGATCGCTGCACATCCGTATCTGCTGACAAAGGTTTATTTAAGTGACAGCGGAGAGATGGTGCAGAAGCCTTGTGAGGAAGCCTTTGTACCAGAGGTGGTCCGGACCACAAATGAGCAGTTTGAAAAGATGAAAGATGAGCTGGTGCGTCCCTTTAAGCTGGAAAAGGGACGGCTGTTCCGGGCGGGGATTTATGTGACAGAAGACAGGAAATATCTTTTTACAGATTTCCACCATATCCTGGCAGATGGTAATTCCTATGATATTATTTTTGAGGATATCGATCGGGCCTATCTGGGTGAGAAATTGGAGAAAGAATCCTACACAGGCTTTGATGCTGCCCTTGATGAAGAACAGCAGATGAAAGAGGGAAAATATAAGAAGGCCGAGAAATATTATGACAGTATTTTCGAGGGAATTGAGACAGAATCCCTGCCTCTTCCTGACTGCTCAGGAAAGATTCCTGAGAGAGGATATCTGTCGATGCCTGTGGACACCGGAGAGTCTCTGGTACTTTCTGCCTGCGAGAAGCTGGGGGTTACTCCAAACATTCTGTTTACAGGTGTATTCGGCATTCTCATGAGCAGATATTCCAATTCCGAGGAGAGTCTTTTTGCAACTATTTATAATGGAAGAAATGATTCCAGACTGGAGAATACAGTCTGCATGCTTGTAAAGACTCTGCCGGTTTACTGTTCCTGTGATCCGAAAGTCACCATACAGGCCTATATGACAGAGCTCTCTGAGCAGATTCTGTCTTCCATGGCAAATGATATTTTTCCGTTCTCTGATATTTGTGCAAAGTACGGGATTAATTCTGATCTGGTATTTGCATATCAGGCAGAGCTTGGGGATGATTTCCCAATCGGTGATACCGTTGCCAGGGGTCATGACCTTTCTCCGGATATGTCAAAGATGCCTCTGCTGATCCAGGTAAGAGAATACGATCATAAATATGTGCTTACTGCAGAATACCGCAGTGACATGTACAGTGAAGCCTTTGTACGTGGAATATTGGAATCCTATGAGGCAGCTATGGATTCCCTGCTGAAAGCAAAATATATTTCGGAAGTTTCTGTTCTTTCCCAAAATGGAGCGGACAAAATTGCGGAATTTAATAATACTGCCTGCGAATATGACAGAAGTAAGACCATCGCTGATATGTTTGAGGAGCTGGTACAGACCATTCCTGATCATACGGCTGTAGTATTTAAGGATAAAAAATATACTTACAGAGAACTGGATGAGATCAGCGACAGACTTGGAAAATATATCGCATCCCAGGGAATCGGCAGTGAGGATGTTGTTTCCATTCTGATCCCCCGCTGTGAATATATGGCGATCGCGCCGATGGGCGTGATAAAGGCAGGTGCAGCTTACCAGCCTCTGGATCCAACCTATCCCAGGGACCGCCTGATGTACATGATGGAGGATTCCTCTGCAAAGCTTCTCATTGCTGACAGAGAGCTTCTTCCTCTGGTAGACGGATATAAAGGACCGGTGCTGTTTACAGATCAGATCTGGCAGCTGGAGGATAGGGATGTTGTGCTTAAGAAGCCGCAGCTGCATGATCTGTTTATCCTTTTGTATACTTCCGGTTCCACAGGTGTGCCAAAGGGCTGTATGCTGGAATATGGAAATATTACTGCTTTCTGTCACTGGTTCAAGAGATATTATGGCATAGATTCGGAGTCCAGGATAGCTGCATATGCTTCCTTTGGTTTTGATGCCTGCATGATGGATATTTACGGTGCCATCACAAACGGTGCACAGCTTCACATTATTCCGGAGGAGATCCGTCTGGATTTCATTGGACTGCAGCGCTATTTTGAGGAAAATGGCATCACGCATTCCTTTATGACTACTCAGGTGGGAAGGCAGTTTGCGCTGGAGATGGATTGTAAGAGCCTGAGATATCTTTCTGTAGGAGGAGAGAAACTGGTTCCATGTGAGCCGCCAAAAGATTATAAGTTTATCAATGCTTATGGACCTACAGAGGCGACTATTTTTACGACTGTATTTGAAGTGGACAAATATTATCCAAATGTCCCGATCGGAAAAGCACTTGACAATGTGAAGCTTTATATTACAGACAAGCTGGGGCATATGCTTCCTCCCGGTGCATGCGGAGAGCTGATGATCACCGGCTGGCAGGTTTCCAGAGGATATCTTAACAAGCCGGAAAAAACTGCCGAGGTCTATACAAAGAATCTTTATGATGATACACCGGGATACGAAGTGATGTATCATTCAGGTGATGTGGCAAGATTTCTTCCGGATGGAAATATCCAGATCATTGGCAGAAAGGATTCCCAGGTTAAGATCAGAGGTTTCAGGATTGAGCTTTCTGAGGTTGAGGAAGTGATCCGCAGATATGAGGGCATCAGGGATGCCACTGTAGTTGCCTTTGATGATCCAAATGGTGGAAAATATATTGCTGCCTATGTGGTATCGGACAGCACTGTTGATATCAATGCCCTGAATGATTTTATTAAAGAGACAAAGCCTGCCTATATGGTACCTGCAGTTACCATGCAGATTGACAAAATTCCTCTGAACCAGAACCAGAAGGTAAATAAAAAGGCTCTTCCTCTGCCTGAGAAAAAAGCAGCGGAGATCATTAAGCCTGAGAATGAGGTTCAGCAGATATTATTTGACTGTATCGCAGAGGTTCTGGGGTATACGGATTTTGGGATTACCACAGATATTTATGAGGCAGGTCTGACATCCATCACTGCCATTAAGCTGAATATCCTGATCTCCAAAGCCTTTGACATTGTGATCAAAACTTCAGATATTAAGAATCATCCTACTATCCGAATGATGGAGGAATTTGTAAAAACTGCGGGAAAAGAAAGCAAAAGGGAAGTACAGGAAAGTTATCCTCTTACTAACACTCAGGAGGGGATTTTCATTGAGTGTACTGCAAATATGGGTTCTACCATTTACAATATCCCGTATCTGTTAAAGCTTGATAACAAGGTGAATCTGGACAGACTGGCAGAAGCCATTGACAGTACTGTTGAGGCGCATCCTTATCTGAAAACCCGTCTGTTTATGGATGACAACGGAAATGTACTTCAGAAACGAAACGATGGGCTCAGTTATAAAACACCGATTTTAAACGGAATGAACAGAGACACTCTGGTACGTCCATATATGTTGTTTAATGAACAGCTTTTCCGGTTTGAAATCTACAGAACCTGTGATGGCAATTATCTGTTCCTGGACCTTCACCACATTGTTGCCGATGGTACATCTCTGGCTATTATAATTAATGATATTAACAGAGCTTACAGCGGTGAGAAGCTGGAACCGGAAGGTTATACTTCCTATGATCTGGCACTGGATAACAGAGATGCCCTGGCAGGTGATATCTATAAAAATGCAGAGAATTATTATAAGTCAGTATTTGAACATGCAGGTGGAAGCATCAGCTTCTATCCGGACAAAAACGGTGCGGCTCCAACAGCAGAACTTTACCACAGAGAGACCAGATCCATTTCCGTGCAGGATGTGAAGGAATTCTGTAAAAAGCATGGAATTACGGAGAATGTATTCTTCATTTCCGCTTTTGGTATCACACTTGGAAAATATAATTTCAAAAAGGATGCTGTATTTACCACTATTTACCATGGAAGAAACGATTCCAGACTTTCGGAAACAGTGGGTATGCTGGTAAAAACACTCCCTGTTTTCTGCGATTTCTCAGGAACAGCCAAAGATTGCTTAAGCGGTGTACAGAAACAGCTGATCGATTCCATGAACAACGATATTTATCCTTTCTCACAGATCAGCCATGAGTTTGATATTAAGGCAGATGCCATGGTTATTTACCAGGGCGACAATTTTGCTTTTGACACCATTGGCGGGGAATATGCACAGGAGGAGCCTGTCAGCCTGAACATGGCAAAGGCACCGGTTTCTGTCAGCATTTCCATTGAAAAGAACAGATTTGTCTTTGAGATTGAGTACAGAGGGGATATGTACCATGAGGAAACTATCCGGTATCTGGCTGACAATCTGGAAACCACTGCAGAGGGAATCTTAAGGGAATGCGATCCGGCTGATATCCGGCTGATGTTTGAGGAAAAAACTCAGATGGAGGATATTCCGGAACATGCAGGAAAGACCTTCATAGATCTGTTTAAGGAGATGGCTGCCAGATATCCGGACAGACCGGCAGTGCGGGATGACTCCGGAGATTTTACTTACAGAGAGTTGGACAGAATGTCTGATTATATTGCTCAGAAGCTTACGGAAAACGGATTTGGCCCGGAACAGGCAGCAGGTATCCTGTGCGGCAGGACAAAGGAATATACAGTAGCCTATGTGGGTGTTATGAAGGCCGGCGGAGCCTATGTTCCTCTGGATCCGGAGTATCCACAGAGCAGAATTGAATATATGCTGAAGGATTCAGGAGCAAGAAATCTCCTTGTGATCGATCAGTATCAGAATCTTGTGGAATTTTATGACGGAAATGTGATCAGTCTGGACAGTGTGTCAGATGAGGCTGAGGATTTTGAACTTTCTGCAGAGCTTATTTCTCCGAAACCGGAGAACCTTGCCTATATGATCTATACCTCAGGCTCCACAGGAAAGCCAAAGGGTGTTATGATCGAGCACAGAAATCTGTTGAACCTGATCGAATATATCACACTGAGCAGAAATACTTCACCGGATGACATTGTGGCAGAGTTTGCAAGCTTCTGTTTCGATGCGTCAGTGATCGATTTGTTTGCACCTCTTACCGCAGGAGCAGTCCTGTATATTTTACCGGAGAGTATCCGTAAGGACGCCATTGCCATAAGCAGATATATAAAGGAAAAAGAGATCACCACCGTAACCTTCCCTACCCAGATGGGAGAACTGGTTACAGAACTTCTGGAGGATGCACCTGCTCTTAAATTTGTTACACTTGGCGGCGAGAAATTCAAGCATTACCGTAACCGTACCTATCAGATGATCAATGGCTACGGTCCTACAGAGAATACGGTTTCTTCCACAGAGTTTTTGGTAGACAGACAGTATGACAACATCCCGATCGGAAAATCACAGCGGAATGTGCGCAGCTACATTGTGGATGAGAATCTGAACCGGCTTCCGGTGGGTGCGTCCGGCGAACTTTGTCACGCAGGAAGGCAGATTGCCAGAGGATATCATAATCTTCCGGAAAAAACAGCATCTGTGTTTGTAGAAAATCCATTTGCTGTATGTGAGCAGGAAAGCCGTCTTTACAGGACCGGTGATATGGTCCGCATGAAAGGTGACGGAAATATTGAGTACATAGGCCGGATCGATTCACAGGTGAAGATCAGAGGATATCGTGTGGAGCTTGGTGAGATCGAAGGTGCCCTTCTGAAACATGAGCTGGTGAAAAATGCAGCCGTTACAGTAATTGAAAAGGGTGGAAATAAATATATCACAGCTTATTATACAGGAGAAGCCATCCCGGAGGATGAACTGAAGACCTTCCTGGAGCCGCTGATCCCGGATTATATGATGCCGTCTTTCTTTGTCAGCATTGAGGAAATGCCTGTGACACCGGGCGGTAAGATTGATAAAAAAGCACTGCCAATGCCGGAGGTAACCACGAACACTGCCAGCTATGTAGAGCCGGTTACTGCAGCTCAGAGAGCACTCTGTGAGATTTTTGAGAAAGCACTGGGAATTGAAAGAGTAGGGATTGAGGACAACTTCTTTGAGCTGGGCGGATCTTCCCTTACTGCATCCAAGGTTGCTGTTATGTGTCTGTCAAAGAATATTTCACTGGTATATGCGGATATTTTCAAATATCCTACTGTACGGGAACTTGCAGCTCTGGTTGATGATGACGGAGTTACAGAGGCTGCACAGAGCAAGAATGAATTTTCGGATTATAACTATAACAGGATCCAGAATGTGATCAGCGCAAATACAGAAGAAAATGCAGACCGGATCACAAAGGAAAAGCTGGGAGATATTATGGTCACAGGTGCCACAGGTTTCCTGGGGATCCATGTCCTTAAAGCATTCCTTGACAATTATGACGGTAAGGTTTACTGTCTTGTACGTAAGGGCAAATATGAATCGCCTGAAAAGCGAATGATGAACATGCTGATGTACTATTTTGATGATCCATACAAAGAGCTGTTTGAAAGCCGTATTATCTGTGTGGATGGGGATATTACCTCAAAGGAACAGGTAACAGGATTTTCAGAATACAAATTCAGCACCATCATTAACTGCGCTGCCTGCGTAAAGCATTTTGCGGCTGATGATGTACTGGAAAGAATTAATGTGCAGGGTGTGGAAAATCTGATCGATTTCTGTAAGAATAACGGCCGCAGACTGATCCAGATTTCTACGGTTTCCGTTGCGGGAGAAGGTTCTGACGGTGTTCCGCCAATGTCCAGAGTTTTCTGTGAGAATGATCTGTACATCGGACAGAATATTACCAACGAATATATCCGCACCAAATTCCTGGCAGAGAGGGCGGTTCTGGAAGCAGTTTCCGAGGGACTGGACGGCAAGGTGGTCCGGGTAGGTAATCTGATGAGCCGAAACTCTGACGGCGAGTTCCAGATTAATTTCATTACCAATGGATTCCTTCGCAGCCTGAGAGGTTATGCGGCTGTAGGTAAATTCCCTATGGGCGGTATGCATGAGGTGGCAGAATTCTCACCGATTGATTCTACTGCGCTGGCAGTTCTGAGACTGGCTCAGACCGACCGGAGATTTACTGTATTCCATGCATGCAACAGCCATCATATTTATATGGCAGACCTGATCTACGCAATGCGCAGCTATGGATTCAGGATTGATATTGTAAGAGATGAGGAGTTTGAGGCAGCAGTGAAGGAATTTGCAAAGACCGGTCAGGATTCTGATGCGGTTTCCGGACTGATCGCCTATACCTCACATAATGAAAATGAAATCTATACCATTGATTACAGCAATCGTTTTACAGCACAGGTTCTGTACAGGCTGGATTATAAATGGCCGGTTACAGATGACAGATATCTGGAAAATGCAATTGCAGCACTTGACAGACTTACATTTTTTGATTGATTCAGGAGGGAAAATTACAATGGAAATTATCACAAAAACAGAAGGTAACAAAGCAACTATGGAAATCAGCGGATGGCTTGATACACAGACAGCTCCCCAGTTAGGGGAGGCTCTGTCCGGACTTGAAGACAGCATCACAAGTCTGGTATTTGATTTTACAAATCTGGAGTATATTTCATCTGCAGGCTTACGTCAGGTGATCGTAGCCTACAAAAAAATGGCTCAAAAGGATGGATTTAAGATCATCAATGTTTCTGATGAGGTTTACGATGTATTCAGCCTTACAGGGTTTGACAGCAAGATCGATATTCAGAAGAAGTAACTGTTGATCAGATGCAGAAATTATACAGGATCAATATTAATCATTTTGAGGATCCGCTTAAGAATGAAAGGCTTCTGGATCTGGTTGGGATCAGAAGAAGAGAAAAGGTCATCAGGTATCGTATGCCTGATGACCGCAAAAGAAGTCTGGGTGCAGGGATCATCATCAGAAAAATCCTCGATGAAAACGGGCTTACGGAAAGCTGCCTGAGATATTCTGACAATGAAAAGCCGGTTGTGGATGGCCTTTTTTTTAATGTATCTCATGCGGGGGACTATGTTGTGGGTGTGCTGTCAGACTGCGAAGTCGGGTGCGATATTGAGAAAAATGCCAATGCGCCTCTTGAGGTGGCAGAACATTATTTCTACCATTCAGAGCTTGCTTACATCAAGGCTGCGAAGAACAAAGATAAGGCGTTTTTTACGCTCTGGACATTAAAAGAAAGTTATATGAAAATGACAGGCAGAGGCATGAGCCTTCCTTTGGATTCTTTTGAAGTGGTTCCCACAGCAGAGGGGTTTGTCCTCGGAAAATCCTCAGAAAGGCCATGCTTTTTTGAGACAATGGAATTTGACGGTTATATTTTCTCGGTCAGCAGTGAGAGGGCTTTTTCTCTTCACAATCCATTGGAAATTGCTTTTGACGATATTTATGTATGATCACAGATGATTTTTCAGACACGCTCTAGAGTTCCAATCAGACAGGAAAGCGTATATGTCAGATATTGCTTCTGCTGTACGGGAGAACTGAGGAAGGCATCGGAGCAGGTAAACCAGGTGTAGCAGGTATTTCTGGTTGCTGCTTTCCGGTGCTTTCTGTCAATTCCGGATCCGAGAGATTTCGGGATAACCGTATCCTCCTCCGGGAGATAATAGTAATCCTTATAATCTGCATAGTATTGTTTCAGTTTCCCGTCAGTTGTTTTGATAATTAAATTGATTTCTTCGTCTTTTCCTGTCAGATAGAAGTCGGTGTTTCCATTGGAAAATTCCTGTGGCAGTGTGCAGGGGAGCTTCAGCTTCAGGATCAGGTTGTCTCCGTCAAATTCGCTGTATGTAACTTCATAATCTCCATCATAGATGCAAAGATATCCCAGCATATCAAAGATTCTTCCCAGTCCCAGCACATCCTCCAGGTTGTGTCCCAGGATTTCATCAGCTGTAAAGGCATCTCTTTTTTTCAGAAAATCTTTGTAAAGTTTAATGCATTCCTTACCATTATCATAAATCCTGTCTTTGATCCCCAGAAATTCTTCCATGCAGGG
>SKEY01002803.1_pt1 | contig 17211 bp, 12 predicted proteins | sample 4843871 | NCBI WGS metagenome assembly SKEY01 (sample SAMN11008797, study PRJNA524170) | human gut metagenome | biome: Human fecal sample; material: Feces; isolation source: fecal sample from pouch patient p36 | host: Homo sapiens | place: Israel: Tel-Aviv | collected 2016-12-04 | reverse complement strand
TCCGCAACAGGGCGACACGCTTACTGCCACAAAGGCAAACCGGAGTCTAAATCAATAACTTTAGTTCCTATATGCCTCAGGTAGCCATATCAACATGCACCGCACCGCCTTCCCGCTCATGCCCTTCCACGCCGGCGCTCGCCTCCGCAGCACCCTGCTCGCGCCCCGCAAGCCGCTCGATCTCCTGTTCGAACAGCGGCAGCACGAGCTCGCAGTATTCGGGAAGCGACTGCCTGAGCAGGCTCGCCGCGGCGCGCACATGGAACCCCTCGCCCTGCCCCTGCAGTTGGGCCAGCACCACGGTGGCCAGGTCGTCGCAGCGGTCGCAGAACGCGCGCCATTGCGTTGTGCGCGCCTTGTACCCGCGCGCGGCCACGGCGTTCCAGTCGGGTTCGCATTCGTCGATCGCCATGATCGGCAGCATGAGCACATTCATCGCGCGCACCTGGTCGCCCATGTGCTCGAGCGTGCGCACCCCGCGGTCAAAGCGTTCGCGGTCGCGCTGCTGGAACCCCATCGTCAGGTCTTCGGCAAGCACCGAGCCCATCAGCGAGTCGGCGAGGTCGCGCAGATACACCGAGTTCTCCCACAGCGGCTCCCCGGGCAGTGTGCGCGTCTCCTCGACCGCCATCAGCAGTTGCGCGGGGTCGGCGGTGGCACGGTCCCACAGGGCACGGTAGGCGTGCACGAGCCGGTTCGCGTCGTAGAGGTACCGCCTGTCCGCGGCGATCGTGACGGCCGCGTGCCCGTCCGGCGAAAGCCACGGCACGTCGCCGATCTTCAGTGCGCGAGCATAGTCGAGGTCGGCCTGCGCGTGCAGCGAGCGCAGGTATTCGACCACGCGGCGGTAGCGCGTGTCGGTGCAGGCGCCCTGTGCGCGCACGTTCGGGTCTTCGCGCAGCATGCACATGCCTATCCCGGGGTTGGTGAGCAGCATGGTGGCGATCTGCGCGCTCGACGCGGTGGGCGCGCCCCAGCGCAGCATGCAGTAGGCGGCGAGCCGGTGCGCCTGGTTGCCGTATTCCGCGCGGTCCGCAGCGCGCTGCTGCTGTGAGCCGAAGCGTTTCACACCGCTGCCGTGCAGCCAGCGCGAGATCTGCACTTGGCTCATCGGGCGGATCGTCACGGGCATGCGTGGGCTTGTCTGGCCGAGCAGCATGGCCATCGTGGCGTCGTTGATCAGGTCGTAGAGCTAGACGGCGAGCCCTTTCTGCCGCACGATGATCGACGTGTGCATGAGGAACTGCCGTGCGCATTCCACGAGTGCGGCGTCGAGGCCCAACGACGCGACGCACATGAGCGACGCCCAGCATGTGGAGCCGAACGCGCTGGATGCGAGTTCGACGAGCCGCGGATCGAATATCTCGTCGTGGAACGCGCCAGTGCGCCCGTGGAAATCGCACGAGAGCGGTGTGGAGGCCGGGCTGCGCAGCGTACGGTCGCAGCGCGCGCCGGTGCACGGGGTATATACGGCCGGCGCGGTGTGGGATTCGACCGATTCGGACTGTGCGTTTTCCGCCGAGGCCGCGCTGTCCGTGCGGTCCGCGCAATCCCCCTCCCCTGTGCGGGCCGGTTGGACCACGGGGTGCAGTTCGCCGTCGATGCCGGCGAACGAGAGCGACGCGGCGGCCGTGACTTCGTTGAACCTGCGCTCGAGCGCGTCGAGCAATGCGAGGAATCCCGCCGAATCCATCGTGAATGGTGTGCGCATGGTGTGCTCCTTGTCTGTTGCGTGGCTGCGCGCGCCGGCGCCCCAACTGGCGGCCGGCGCGCATGGATGCCACATTCCCATGCTTCTCGCGCCCACACCACGGCCAGAGCGAAGAATGTGGATAGGTGGACGACACTCCAGCCATCCACAACCGCCATGCCGACTGTGGATGGACGCCGCGCGCTCAGGCTTTTTTCAGCCGGTCTTTCGATTAGTTATTTGTTTTCTAGCATATTCTAGTATTCTATGACATAATAGGAATTATGAAGTTGTCCGAGTATGCGTCCAAACATGGCATCCAGTACCGTGCCGCATGGAATCGTTTCAAAGCGGGAAAGATACCAGGCGCATGGCAGGACGAGTCGGGGACCATCGTCATACCGGATAAGAACACATCCAGATTGAATGATGCCGCCGTGTACGCGCGCGTATCCGATCCTGCGAAACGTAAGACACAGTTGCCGCATCAGCAGCACCGCGTGGAGGAATGGGCGCAGGCGAACGGGTACCGCGTGGTCGAGTCCGTGGCCGAAGTGGGTTCCGGTGTGGACGACAAGCGACGCAAGCTCACCGCATTGCTGAAAAGGGAGGATTGGGGAACCCTGATTGTAGAGCATAAGGACAGGTTGACACGGTTCGGATTCGAATGGTTCCGTCTGTTCATCGAACAATCCGGCAGACGGCTCGTTGTCATCAATGAAACCAAGGAGGAGCGTGCCGACCTGATCGCTGATTTCGTGGCTATTATCTACTCGTTCAGCGCGCGCCTGTACGGGCAGCGCCGCACGAAACGGGTCAAGGAGTTCTCGCGCATGGTTTCCGAGGACGGTGACGAGATTGCCGAACGTTGACCTCGTATACACGGCGCATCACGTATCCGTCCCGATGAACCAAGGCAAACAGGAGCAATTGTTGGCCTTGGCGAAGGTGTGGCGTGACGCGCTTATGTATTCGATGCGGCAATGGGCGCAGCTGCTTCTCGCTGAGGGAAAGCTGCCGCGTTGGTTGGATGCGAAACGATTCGGCATGGGGCTGTCGCAACGGCAATGGGATTCCGTGAACCGTCAGACACGCGCGGCATTAGATTCGTGGATGCGGTTACGGCAGGACGAATTTCGCCGTATCGTCAACGATTCGACGCTCACACAGGAACAGCGAATCGCGTTGCATCGCATCAACAAGCGCATGGCATGGTGGGAACGCTCCGATGACGACGGGCACAGACTGGCGCGGCGCATCATCCGGCATCTGCGCTGTCGCGTGCCGTTCCCGGACATGCGCCGGTGCCATACGTTGAGCATGGACGGTAAGATCGCCGACATTCAGAACTCCGTTGCCAGTAGCAGATATGCGCGGTGGGTGAAAGTGTCCACGTTGACAAAAGGCAAGCCCATGTACCTTCCGTTAGGGGACAACATGAGGCTTGAGGGCCAGCTCATGCAACCGGGTGTGAGACTGGCGAACCACTTGCAGGTCAACATCCACGATGGGCGAATCGACGCGCATGTGATGACAGTCCAACCCGCAGCCACCCCTCGTGAATACGGTGAGACCCTGGGTCTGGACTGGGGTTGCAAGACGATGTTCGCCACCAGCGACGGCAGGTTGCTGGGCATACGACTCTACCAATGGCTGCAAGAACGGGATAAAGAACTCACGCGGCTTGGCGCGGAACTCAACCACGCGCGCATCCCCTGTCATAAGTCGAAACGATACCGCGCCCTCAACCGGCGCATCCGCTCCTACTTCACCAACGAGGTAGGCAGACTGCTCAACAAACTCGAACGGGAACAGGTCAGGGAACTCGTGGTCGAAGACCTCGACCTGCGCGCCCTACGGGTGAGCCGACGCATGAAACGCATCATCAGTCGCGCAGGACGGTCGGCCGTCAAACGCAAACTCACACGACTCGAACAAGGCGAGGGAATCACCGTCACCACGGTCAACCCCGCCTATACAAGCCAGACATGCAGCAAATGCGGGAATGTGGGCAAACGCAACAGACGCACACAGGCGACGTTCCACTGCACCTGCTGCAACCATCGTATCCATGCCGACATTAACGCCAGCCGCAACATCCTCGCGAGACGTTCCCGCAAGGAAGGCTGGCGTCGTATCGGCAGAACACAAATCCTGTCCACGCTCCGCAAGGAACACGAACAGCGATGCCTCTCCCATGCGGAGAGGAACGCCGCACAGAGTACGGCCACCCCACGCCCGTCACGAACGGACACGGAGGTAAAGATTATTAGTGGGATAAAATACCATTAAAAATCATACTCTGAGTAGAACCAGACAGCAGATGGAACAATTGACACACTGAACGGACACAGGAGAGACACCGGATGTTTGTTGCCAAGAACGCATGGGCCGAACTGCGCCGCCACCCGTGGCGCACGGCACTGATGGTGATTGTGAGCCTGCTCGTGACCATGTGGTCGGTCTTCGGCGCCGCGGTGATGCACGAATACCACGCCGCACACGGCGAAGGGTACGTGGCGCTCAAACCGCAGGCCGTGGTGCGCATGACGGACACGGCGCTCAGCGACCGCAACGGCGACGACGCCGACTGGACGAAGCGCTACATCACATGGAACGAGTACAATGTGCTCGGCGCGGCCGCACAGGCCAAGAAGGTGCAATTCGACTACTCCGTGGTGGCGTCGGTGCCGGTACGCTCGACCAGTTCCTTCAAGGCGATCACCACAAGCGCCACGTCCGGCGCCGGCCAGAACGAGACCGGCGGCGACTTCACACTCACCTCGTTCTACAACGAAGCCGCCGTGAATGCCAACGAATACGGCACGTTCAAGGTCGTGGAAGGCGGCAAGCTCAACTACCAGGATGTGACGGCGCGCGACGTGCTGATCTCGCAGGAACTCGCGAAGAAGAACAACCTCAAGGTGGGAAGTACGATCACCATCGGCAACCCGGCGGACGCCAAGACCACCTACACGTTCACCGTCGGCGGCATCGACACCTATACGAGCACGCCGCAGGATGTGCAGGGCGATGACGCGCAATTCGCCAAAGACAACCGCAACAACGTGATCTACACGAGCTACTACGACTTCGCGGCAAGCGGACTCGACACCACAGAAGGCACCGGCTGGGCCGTGCCCGACATCAACATCGTGTTCACACTGGCCAACCCGCAGGCGTATGAACAGTTCAAGAGCGCGCTGAAGCCCGATCTGCCGGAGGGCTTCGCCGTGATCTCCCCCACGATTGACGCCTACAACCACTCGCTCGAACCGCTCGACAAGCTGGCGAACACCACGAAGGTCATGCTCATCTGCCTGTGGAGCGTCGGTGGGGCAATCGCGCTGCTGCTGACCTTGCTCGAGGCATGCCCTCGCCGCGAAGAGATCGGTTACGGTCTGGCCGTCGGCGTCACGAAGTCGCGCATGGCATGGCAGTTCATGGTCGAGATCCTGCTGCAGACCGTGCTGGGCGTGGCGCTCGGCCTGCTGATCGGCGGTTGGACCGCGAACCCGCTCGCCACGCAGCTCGCGCAGGGGCACACGATCGCGATGCACGGCGGCGTGCTGTGGAACGTCACATGGATCGCGCTGCTGGCGTGCCTGCTGCTCGCGATCGTCGCGGGCGTGCGCGTGGCGCTGTTCCGCACCGCGCAGCTGACGCATTCGCCATACCTCGATCCCGCCGAACCGACCACGAAGGAGCAGTGATGAGCAACCAGGAACACCACAGCGAGCCGCAAGAATGCGCCGACGCCGTCGAAGAGCTCGACGAACTGATGGACGATGGGTCGGCCGAGCGGGACATGGGCTACACGATCGAATACGACGACGATACAGACAGTGCGGACGCCACCGCAGACGGCACAGGCACTGCAGACGCCGCAGCCGAGGACATTGCCACGACCAACGCGGACACAGGCGACAAGGAGGCGGCAGCCGCCGCGAACACCGCCGCGGCGGCGCTCGACGAGCCAGACGAAGAAGACAGCGCGGACGACGTGGACGATTCGGTGTTCCGCGCCTACCCGATGTTCTCGATGCGAGGCGTGACGGTGGCTGACGCGAAGACCGGCGAGCACATCTGGAACAACCTCACGATGCGGTGCGAGGCCGGCACCTCGTACGGCGTGCTCATCGATGCGCACAACACCCGCCAGCACGACACGCTTGTGGCGTTGATGGCCGGCTTCGCACACCCCACCGAAGGCAGTGTGATGACCAAATCGACGCCGCTGCGCGACCTGACGCCGCTCGAACTGCGCGGGCACCGCATCGGCGTGCTGTTGCAGCAGTTCGCGCTGCGCGGCGACCTGAGCGCCGCAGCGAATCTCGCATACGTGATGGACGCGTCGAACCGCAACTACCTCAAGCCGATCGCCGTGCTCTCACAGGAACTGCTGACGCGCGTCGGCTTCGCGCCAAGCGGCGACGACAACGCGACGCAGGCCGAGCGTTCACGCGCGCTTGTGCGCACGCTCGGTGCCGTGGACCGCGCGCGGGTCATGGCCGCGCGTGCGATCGCCACCGACCCCGACATCGTGCTCGCCGACGAGCCGACCGCCACACTCGACGAGGCCGATGCCGCCACGATCCTCGACCTGCTGCGCGCGCAGGTGCACGGTGAATCCAAGCAGCGCACCGTCATCGTCGTCACAACCGACCCGCACGTGGCCGGCGCGATGGACGAGACAATCGACCTGACGCACTGACCTGGCGCTGAGTCGGCCGTGGCCGGTTCAGTCCACGAGACGCATGTGGTATTCCTCGGCGAGCGCCGGCACGTCCGGCTCGCCGTAGGTGCGCACCAGGTCGAGCCACTGCTCCTTGTTGTCTTCGCCGAACCGCGCGGCCTTGCGCGCGTAGGCGTCGGCGGTCAGGAACTTGGGCGGCACCGACTTGCTGTGGTATTTGTCGGCCACCATGACCACTTCCTGCTCGAGGTTCACTGGCACGTAATCGTCAGGAGGCAGCGGCAGGCCCTGGCGCACGACGGCCTCGCGCGTCAGCCCCACGCCGGTGTGGTTGCGCGCGTACTGTGCGATCGACTCGTCGTAGCCTTCGTTGAGCAGCAGGTCGTAGCCGATCAGCCCGTGCTGCACGTAGTGCGGGCCGTCGAACGTGAGCGGTTCGCCGTTCGAACCGTCGTTCTTCAGCACGCGGTAGGTGCCGATGTCGTGCAGCAGCGCGCCGAGCACGGCCTGCCCGGCGTCGAGGTAGCGCGGCGGCACGGTGCCGCCCGTCACGCCGTCGGTCGCCGGCACGGCGAATGCGCCGGGCGCCGGCTCGCCGGTGCGTTCGGGCGCGTCCGCCGGCAGTGTGCAGCGGCGCATGAACAGCGCGTTGCGGCGGTGGATGAGCTGGCGGGTGATCTGCGCGATGATCACGCAGTGGGTGTGGATGAGGTCGTAGGCGGCGTCGGACGGTGCGAGTTTGCGGTGCAGCGCCTCGATCTGGTCAACGGTGGGGATGATTCCTGTCATGTTGCCCATCGTAGTCGCGCTGCGATGGGCTCTCTACCCCCTGTGCGAACGCGACGGATCAGATGCCGCGCACACGGAATGCGCCGGTGCGGTTCGACGCCACGATCATGTGGTTGTTCTCCAGTTCGCGCCACCCCTCTTCGGCGGGCTGATCGAATCCGGTGCTCGCCACCACAACCCCCCTCGGCTCATCATCGTTTGCCCCGAGCTCGCGGTAGTGCAGCACGCTGTAGTCGCGCGCCTCGTCGGCGCGGCCGTGGCGCGCGTAGATGTCGACGACGCCCTGCGCGGTGGGGCGCCCGCTTTCCGCGCGCAGGGCGATGAACTGGTCCTGGCTTTGGATCATGCAGTTGTAGCTCGAATCGGGGTAGGTGGCGCGCAGTTCGCGCACCGCCTGTGCGAGCGCCTCTTCGAGCGCGAAGCCGAAGCCCAGGTATTGCAGCACGATCGCGAAATACATGGCCGAATCAGACCGTCCGCCGGTGGACTGCACCAGGTTCTGGTCGATCGGGTACGCGCGGTTCGTGGTGATGTTGCGGCCCTGCGCGTCCGAGATGTCGCCGTTGTGCGCGAAGCCGAGGCCGCTGGCGAAGAACGGCTGCTGGTTCTCGAGGATGAGCGGCAGGTTCGAGCTGGCGAGGCGCAGGTGCCAGATGGCGCCGCGCGCCGGTGCATGGGCGAGCTCGTTGAAGATCGGGTCGTATTGCGCGGCGATCGTGTTGCGGTAGAGCGCCGACCCGGTCTCGGGCGAGGGCGCGCCGCCGTCGTTGACGTGCGCCGCGTGCCCCGGCTCGTTGATGAGCACGGCGCCCCAGCCGTCGTTGTGGATTTCGCTCAGATCACGGAACGCGGCGCACTCGCGCATGCCAAGCACCTCGTCGAGGCTCACATTGACATTCGCGGTGGCGTATCCCAGTAATCTGCACATAGTCGTTTACTGTAACGGCTCCACACGGCGCCCGCCACCGATTCTCAGGATTTCGCTATCGGTTTTGCTTGTACCCACCGCAAGACCGTTGGAATACCAATGAAAACAGCCGTTGGCGCCTAGGGGCTAGACGCGGACGGTCGGCTGGGGCCGCTCAGCCCACGCGCTTGAGGCGCGGCGGCCGCACGGTGGACAGGAAGAGCGGCTGCACTTCGGTGACCGGGTTGTAGGGCGCCAGGCCGAACCACTTGACCGGTGAGCCGGCCACATGACGGATCGCGTATTTGATGCGCAGCGCCCACGCCCCCTTCGCCGAGACCTTGGATTCCGGCATGAGGGCCTTGTGGATGAGGACGTACTTGATCGGGCCGATCTTCGGGTCGGCGTCGACCTTCGGGTAGCGGGTCGTCTGTTGGGGCAGGTCGCCGGTACGCAGCAGGTCATGCATGATCTGGTGCAGGTATGCGGGGATCGACTGCGAGACCTTGAACCCGAGGCGGATGCGCACACGGAACAGGTAATCCGTACCGTAATCCTCCACCGTGTATTCACGCGTGAACGGGTCGTCGGTCGTCTCGACCGACACGACCCACCAGGCGTGCGCGCGCTTGGGGTGGTTGGCGAAGATCGAGAAGAACACGTCGGTCTCCATGCGTTTCATGTCCTGATCCGAGGTCAGGTACACGATGTTGTCGGAATAATACGGGATCGTGGCGTCGTCGTGCAGCCGCTGCAGCACCGGCAGGCAGTCGTTGAGCTGCATGTGGCGCCGCTGGGCGCGTTCGAGCTTCGTGCCTTCGTTCCAAGTGACCATCACGGTCAGGATCGCGAGCGTGAGCAGCGCGGTGAACCAGCCGCCGTGCATGAACTTCGCCATCGAGGCCACGAAGAACAGGAGCATGATCGTGGGGAACACCACGGCGAACACCACGGCGGCCGCACGCATGTGCTTGTGCCACAGGTACACGGTGACGAGGATCGACGTCATGACCATCGTCACGGTGAGCGCCAGGCCGTAGGCGGCCGCGATGTGCTCCGAATTGCGGAAGATCAGCAGCACCGCCACCGTGGCCACGCACACCACGACATTGACGGTGGGGATGTACAGCTGGCCGCGTGTGCGCGCCGGGTAGCGCACCTGCAGATGCGGCATCCAGTTGAGGCGCGTGGCCTCGGAGACGATCGTGAACGCGCCGGAGATCAGCGCCTGCGAGGCTATCACACCGGCTATGACCGAGAGCACGACCGCCACATAGCGCAATTCCGGGGACAGCATGGCGAAGAAGGGGTTCGGCGATCCGCCTTCCTGCACATACGCCGGGTCTTCGAGCGTGCGGATGATCCACGCGCCCTGCCCGAAGTACGAGAGCACGAGCGCAAGGTTGATGAACGGCCATGTGGCGTAGATGTTGCCGCGGCCCACATGGCCCATGTCGGAATACAGCGCTTCGGCGCCGGTGATCGACAGGAACACGGTGCCCATCAGCGCAAGGCCGGCATGGTTGTCGCCGCTGAGCAGGAACTGCATGCCATAGACGGGGTTGAGTGCGCGCAGCACCTCGAGGTTGTGCGCCATGCTCATGGCGCCGGTGACCGCGATGAACAGAAACCAGATGAGCACGGCGGTGCCGAACACCTTGCCGATGCGCTCGGTGCCACGCGATTGCACGGCGAACACGCCCAGTATGATCACGAGGGTGATGATGAGCATGAGGTTCGGGTTGGAGGCGAACACGCCCTGCAACGCCGGCAGGGTCTGCAGGCCTTCGACCGCCGAGCTGATCGACATGGCCGGCGTGAGTACGGAATCGGCGAGGAACGCGGCGCCGCCGATCATGGCGGGCACGATGAGCCAGCCGCCGTATCGGCGCAGCAGCGTGTACAGCGCGAAGATGCCGCCTTCGCCCTTGTTGTCCACGCGCATGCAGATGACCACGTACTCGATTGTCGTGATCAGCGTCATCGTCCAGAACACGAGCGACAGCATGCCGATCACGGCAGTCTCGTCCGCATGGGTCACGCCGCCTTGGCCGGCGAGGAAGGTCTGCATGGTATAGAGCGGCGAGGTGCCGATGTCCCCATACACCACGCCGAGCGCCACGATCGACATGGCGAGCGTGACCTTGTCCGGCCCCGATTGCAGCTTGCGCCACCACCGGCCCATCGGCCCGCCCGCGCATGGCTGGTTGAGCCGCTGTGCCGCCTGCTGTTTGACGGCGCGTTCCTTGAGCAGCTCTTCGCGCTCCTGCTTGGTGAGTACCTCATGCGAGACCTTGGGGGCGCGGGTGTATTGCCCGGTCTGCGAGAGTAACGGATCTTGTTCGTCATCAGGCCGTTGAGCCATCACGATGTCCTTTCAACAGCGGGGCCAATCCCCGCCCTTAAATACGGCATTAGGGAACGCTAATGCCTCCCATGGCCCGACATGGCCACACTTTGCGTACAGCATATTCGCCGCGAACAATGGTCGAGGATACTCCTTGATGTATCAATTCGCGTTCAGAACATCACAATATGTCCACAAAACCCAATCCACACACCGCGTTCAGACCCCATACACCTCGCGCGTCGTCGCACGCGTCGCACGCGCCACCTCATCGATCGGCAGATCAAGATATTGGGCGAGGGAATCCAAAGTGTATGGAATCATATATGGCGCATTCGTGCGTCCGCGGTACGGCATCGGGGTCAGGTACGGCGCGTCGGTCTCCACCATCACATGGTCGAGCCCCACGATGCGCGCCGATTCGCGGATGCCGTCATTGCCCTTGTAGCTCGACGCGCCGGAAAGCGAGAGGTACCAGCCGTGTTCGCGCGCGATCCGTCCCATCTCGGCGTCGCCGGAATAGCTGTGGAACACCGTGCGCCGCGGCGCGCCGTCGGCGAGCAGTGTCTCGATCACTTCGCGGTGCGCGTCGCGGTCATGGATCTGCAGCGGCAGGTCGAGTTCCTTCGCGATCGCGATATGCGCGCGGAACGCCTCACGCTGCAGCTCCTTGGCGCCTTCGCCGGTGCGGAACAGGTCCATGCCCGTCTCGCCGATCGCCACGACCTGCCGCGGGTAGGCGCGCGCGATGCGGTCCACTTCGGCGATCGCGTCGTCGAAGCTCACCTCGTGCCACGGCTTGTAGCGCAGCGGCAGTCCGTCGGGCCCGGGCACGCCGCGGTGGCCGTGCAACACGGATTCGTTGGGGTGGATCGCGATCGCCGCGTGCACCACGCCCGGGTGTTCGCGCGCCATGTCCACCGCGGTCATGAGGTTCGGCAGTTCGCAGCCGCAGTCGATCACACCCTCCACGCCCACTTCCTGTGCCTGGTGCAGCAGTTCATCGACGCTGTAGACAGGCACTTCGGGCTGGCCCTTGGCTTGCGCCTCGTGGCTCATCGCGCGCGAGAACGGCACGACGGAGGCCACATGCGTATGGTTGTCGACGACGTGCGCGTCGGCCGGCAGGGCCTGAGGCGCGGGCGCCCAATTGCGGTCGCGGTGTTTTTTGCTCATGGATGCAAGTCTACGCGCGCGTCACCGCACGTCGTAGCTCACCGCGAAGATGCGCGCGGACGGCCGTTCGCTGTCCGACACGGTGAGGCGCACGGTGTCGGGGTCGACATGCTCGACCGTCCACGGGCGCGCGCCGGGCGCATGGTCCGGCTGACCGGGGTCGGGGAACACCTGCCGCACATGTGCGCCATGCCCGAGCTGCAGGTACATCGAGTCGACGCCGCCGCGGCGCCAGACGGCCAGATACTCCACATGCTCGTTGCCGTCCATGAGCGCGGCCACATCCGGGTAGACCGCTTCGGCGATCGCGTGGTTGTGCCGCAGGCCGTAGGCGAGCCACGGGCCGTTGAAATCCGGCAGGTCGTCGGGCCACCATGGCATGAGGTGCCCTTGCTCGTCGAGCACGCGCCGGTGCAGCGCCACGGCGTCGCGCACGAGCGCGAGCCGGCGCTCGCCCATGCGGTTGATGAACCCGGAGAGGTAGAGGCGGCCCAGAATGCCGGCGGTCAGCGTGAACACGGCGGTCTCGTCGTCCATCTCCTCTTGCGCGTACCCCCAGTTGCCCTGCTGTTCGGGTAGGATCGCCATGCCTGCGCCGGCGGCGATCGCCGCATAGATCGAGGGATCGGCTTGGTCGGAGGTGGATTGCATGTCGAGGCGGCTGAGCATCGCATAGTCGGCGCGCATGGCGCCGGACGAGCAGTTCTCGATCATCACGTCGGGGTGCGCGCGGCGGATCCCGTCGACCCAGTCCTGCACGGCACGGCAATGCTCGAGCAGGCCGGCGCCGACCGAATCGGTGTCGAGGTCCGTGCCCGCGCCGGGAGTCGTGTTGTAGTCGAACTTGAAATACCCCACGCCGTATTCGCTGATGAGCCGCTCCACCGTGCGCGTTGCGTGCTCGCGCGCAATCGGCGAGCGGAAATCCAGATGATAACGCCCCTGGTCGGCCACGCGCGCGCCATGCCGGCAGAAAAACGCGCTATCCGGCATCATCTGCGCGAGCTGGCAGCGCACACCCATGACCTCGGGCTCGAGCCAGAGCCCGGCAATCATGCCGCGCGACTGGATGTCGTGGATCAGCCCGGTGAGACGCACGGCGCCGAAGCGGTCGACGGACGGCTCCCAATCGCCGACCATGTCCCACCAGCCGCCGTCGGCGTCGTCATACCAGCCGGCGTCGATGCAGAAGACGTCGGCGCCCGCCTTGTAGGCGCCTTCGACGAGTGGCAGTTCCTGCTCGATGTATGGATTGCCCCACAACGTGTTCATGTAGTCGTTGTATACGACCCGCAGCTCCATGCGGTCGAATTCGTCCGCGCGGCCGAGTTCGCGCGCGTGCCGTATGCGAGTCTCGCGCCGTTGGATGGTCATTTCCGCGACCGCCTGCTGCCAGTCGCCTCCGCACACAGCGAACGAGACGGGCACCGACGTGAATTCATTGCCGTCGCCGAGCATGGTGAACCACTGGTGGTCGGCGTATTCCGGGCCATACGCGCTGATGCGCACGCCGGGGTCGTCCTCGCCGATCTCCCATTCCCATGCGCCATTGTGTTCGATCTGCCAGATGAACGCGAACGGGCGCGATTCGGGGGCTTCGCTGAAGCCTTCGACAATGCCGGTCGGCGAAAACTCGCCGGTCGACCATGTGGACGATGAACGGAACGCGAACCGCGCCGATGACGTGCCCGGATTGACCTTCTGGTCGCGGTCGCGCAGCGAGGTGGAGCGCAGTGGCTGGCAATGCCACGCGTTTTCGAGGTCCCACGAGTTCTCGCCCCAGTAGATCATCGTCTGATCGTCGGTGAGCCGCGCGGCGGCAAGCGGCAGGGTCGCGTTCATCGACGAGACCGCTTCAACCGGGTACCGTTCCGCGCAGCTGAGCCGCGTGTAGGTGCGTACGGCGCTCAGCTGCGGGCACGCTTCAAACACCGAGATGACCGTGGGACCGCCCTGCGGGTCGCGTTGCACGATCGACAGGCGGTAGAGTGCGTCGGGCGCCGTGGGATCGGCTGGTGTGTGCCGGTACGCCTCCACGAACCGCAGTTTCATGCCGGCGGCCGATTTGGCCAGTTGCAGGCGGTTGTCGCCGCCGCTGTCGATCGACGAACGCAGTTCCACGATCGGCTGCGCGTCCGGTTCGCCGGCGATGTTGGCGTCCACGGCGCGCATGCCGCGCCCGGACATGCCGACGAGCCGCACCGGCGCGTCATCGCGCACGTCGAAGACGAGCGTGACGACGCCATTGCCCCATACGATTCTGCCGTTTTCTCCCGCACCGATCCTGTCTGCCCCGGCGCACAGAACCTCGAATGTTGTGTTGCACTGCATCATTTGCCCGTTCCTTTCACTACCTCATGCACCGGGTGCCGCCATGCCGCGCGCGCCGCGATGCGCGCAACCGCCCATGGCTCGACCCCGTACTCTGTTCTTCACTCTTGTTCAGTTCCATTATGCACGACCGCACACAACGGATGTTCCCCGCAAACGGATTCGGCGAAACTCCATCCGGTGACGCGCATAATACGATATACTTAAACGGTTCATATCCGACGCGCGGCGGCGTCCCCGCACAGCCGCGGGCCGCCGCCGGACGATCCACCCGGACAGACAAACAGCAACCACTAAGGATGCCAACGATGTACGTCGATCCAAACCGCAACCGCAACGCCGGCAACCTACGCTGGCTCATGGCGTATTGCAAACCCGACCTGCCGCGCGCGATAGGCGCAATCGTGCTGTACGCGGTGAGCGCGGCGATGGCGCTCATCACACCGCTGATCTCCGCGCGCATCGTCGACCAAGTGATCGAGGCCGGGCGCATCAGCCAACTGACCGGCCTGTGCATCCTCATGATCGTCGTGACCGTGGTGCGTGACGCCGCGTACTACGGCAACGCCATGTGGATGGAACGCTTCGGGCAGAACACCGTGTTCCGCTTGGTGAGCGACGAATACGAGAAACTGCACGAGCTCGACTTCAACTACTTCAACCACACGCGCACCGGCGATATCATGAGCCGCATGACGTCGGACACCGACGCGATCCGCCACCTGCTCAGCTGGGTCACGTACCAGGCGCTCAACTGCGTGGTCATGTTCGTCGGCGCGCTCGCGATGATGAGCTCGATCGACTGGCGCCTCGCGCTCGCGCTCGCGTGCGTGACGCCGCCGCTGTTCCTGCTCACGCGCGCGCTTTCGCAACGCGCCAAACCGCTGTTCCTCGGCATCCGCAATTCGCTCGCCGCCATGAACTCGATGGTCGAAGAGAACATCGAAGGCAACCGCGTGGTCAAGGCGTTCGTGCGCGAGGAACATGAGACGGGCAAATTCGACGAACGCAACGCCGACTACATGGACCGCAACATGGCGATGGCAGAGAACACGCGCCGCTTCATGCCGTGGCTCGACGGCCTCGGCTTCTCGCTGCAGCTCATCACGATCGGCTTGGGCGGCCTGCTTGTGTTGCAGGGCAATATGACGCTCGGCGGGCTCGTGGCCTTCAGCTCGTACCTGTGGATGATCGATTCGCCGGTGCGCCAATCCGGCTGGCTCGTCAACGACTGGCAGCGATTCAACGCGTCGTGCGTCAAGATCCGCCGCCTGCTCACGTCACAGCCGCGCATCCGCGAAGAGGCGCCCGGGCGCGCCGCCGAACCGCGGCATGTGCGCGGGGCGATCCACTTCGACCACGTGAGCTTCGCGTTCCCCGACGACCCGGGCACGCCGGTGCTCGACGACATCGACTTCGCCGTGCCCGCCGGCGCGCGCCTCGGCATCCTCGGCGAGACCGGCGCCGGCAAATCGACGCTCGTCAACATGATCGCGCGCTTCTACGACCCCACAAGCGGGCGCGTGCTGATCGACGGCGTCGACGCGCGCGCATGGCCGCTCAAGACGCTGCGCGAAGAGGTGAGCGTCGTGGCGCAGGACACGTTCCTGTTCTCCGACACGATCGGCGGCAACATCGGTTTCGGCCTCGGCGGCCGGCAGACGCCCGACCCTGAGTACATCCGCCGCATCGCGTTCATCGCCGGCGCCGACGACTTCATCGAGCGCATGCCCGAAGGCTACGACACCGTGGTCGGCGAGCGCGGCGTCGGGCTTTCGGGCGGCCAGAAGCAGCGCTTGAGCCTGGCGCGCGCGATTGCAGACGACCCGTCGATCCTGATCATGGACGACACGACGAGCGCGGTGGACATGGAGACCGAGGCGAAGATCCAGCAACATCTGGCCGATCTGGAAGGCACGAAGACGATTGTGACGATCGCGCACCGCATTTCGTCGGTCAAGGACTGCGACCTGATCCTCATGCTCGAGCACGGGCGCATCGTGGAGCGCGGCACGCACGAGGAACTGGTCGCCGCGCACGGCCGCTACTGGCAGATCTACCGCAAACAGCTCGGCCTGCAATCGGGTCAGTCGCAGGGCTACACACAGGCCAGCGAGACGGCCGGCGGCGCAACGGACAAGACGAACTGAGGGAGGTGCACCATGGCACAACGCAATACCTACCGCGAAGATGAGGAACTCGAAGAGCAGATCAACCTGCGTGACCTGCGCCGTGTGGCCGTGTATCTCAAGCCGTACCGTAAGCGCATCGCCGCGATCGTGGCGGTTGTGGTCTCGATGAGCTGCATCGCCGTGAGCGTGCCGTACCTGACGAAGATCGTGATCGACGACGTGCTGCCGCACAAGGACTACGCGCTGCTCGGCTGGATCGCGCTCATCATGCTCGTGCTGATCATGCTGTACGAAGTGGCGTTGCGCTACCGCACGTACGAGATCACGCGCGTCGGCCAGCTCGTGCTCAAGGACATGCGGCGCGACCTGTTCACGCACATCCAGACACTGCCGTTCAGCTATTTCGATTCGCGCCCGCACGGCAAGATCCTGATCCGCGTCGTCAACTACGTGAACACACTGTCCGACACGCTCAGCTCGGGGCTGATCAACGTGATCTCCGACGTGTTCACATTCGTGATCACGCTCATCATCATGTTCGCGATCGACTGGCGGCTCGCCCTGTGGAGCCTCGTGCTGTTCCCGCTGCTCATCGTGGTGGTGCGCGTACTGCAGCATTTCCAGCGCAAGGCGTACCAGCGGCTGAGCAACAAGCAGAGCAACCTCAACGCCTACATCCACGAGTCGATCGCCGGCGTGAAGACGACGCAGACCTTCGCGCGCGAGCGCGAGCAGTTCGCCACGTTCCAGGAACAGCAGGGGCAGGTGCGCAGCGCGTGGATGCGCGCGGTGCACCTGCAGTTCCTGCTGTGGCCGAGCATGGAGATCATCTCGGTGAGCACGATGGCGCTGCTGTATTACGTGGGCATCATGAACATCGGCGGCGTGGCCGCCACAACGGGCACGCTGATCGCGTTCATCGGCTACGCCAACAACTTCTGGAACCCGGTCATCAACATCGGCAATTTCTACAACCAGCTCATCACGTGTTCGGCGTATCTGGAGCGCATCTTCGAGACGCTCGACGTGCGGCCCGAGATCACCGACGCGCCTGATGCGGTGGAACTGCCGCCGGTGCGCGGGCAGGTCGATTTCAACGATGTCGTGTTCCGGTATGAGCCCGACGGACGCGCCATCCTCAAC
>SKEY01002801.1_pt1 | contig 17226 bp, 14 predicted proteins | sample 4843871 | NCBI WGS metagenome assembly SKEY01 (sample SAMN11008797, study PRJNA524170) | human gut metagenome | biome: Human fecal sample; material: Feces; isolation source: fecal sample from pouch patient p36 | host: Homo sapiens | place: Israel: Tel-Aviv | collected 2016-12-04 | reverse complement strand
CCAGATCATATCCTTGAAGTAGATCGCAATATGAGAAAGAAAGGATAATGATTATGATAATAAAAACAAAAACAGAAGCAGCAGCTATGATTAGCTGCTATGATAATAAAAAGGCTTATGACATGTATTGTAAAAAGCTATTATCAAACAAACAGATTCTCGCCTATGTGATGAAGGGCTGTATTCCGGAATACGCAGATATTCCATTGGAGGAAATACCGGCCTATATCGAGATGTCTTCCATAAATACAGCAGAATGCGAAAATATCGATGATATGCAGATAGAGGTTACGGATGAAGCCATACCGGGAGCTCAGATCAAATACGATATTCAGTTTGAGGCCGTGATACCTTCAAAGCAGAAGGAAGCCGGTAAGAGCACATCCGCAGAAAAGAGATTTCGCATGATCATCAATCTGGAAAGCCAGGCAGAGGATGATCCCGGCTATCCTCTGATCAAGCGGGCATTGTACTATTGCAGCAGACTGATGGCAAAGCAGAAGCATCCCAAGGATGGATTTCAGCATTCGGATTATGACAAAATTAAAAAGGTCTGTTCCATCTGGATCTGTATCGGTCACAACAATCAAAAGAACGACGTCATCAACACCTATAAGATACAGGAAACATGTGAAACAAAGATATGGCATGCCGCGAAGGAGGACTATGACTTGATTACAGCAGTCATGGTGTATCCGAAGAAGGAAGGCGTACGAAAAGCGCAGGATATTCCGAATGCGGTAGAGCAGGAGGATGAGAACAAGCAGAGGCTGCTGGAGCTATTAAAGATTTTGTTTATAAAAAATCTCGTTATAGAGGATAAAAAGGAACAATTACAGAAGACGTATGGTATACTAATGGAGAAGGAGATAGATAAGGAGGTCATGGATATGTGCAACTTTAGCGATTTTATTGAGCAAAGAGGTATTGAAAAGGGCTTATTACAGGGAAAAGCTGAGGGAAAAGCTGAAGGGAAAGTTGAAGGGAAAGCAGAAGCAACACTACTCCATGTAAAAAAACTGATGCAGAAGATCGATGTCAGTGCGGTGGATGCCATGAATATACTGGATGTTGAAGAAGATATACGACCTACGGTACTGCAATCTCTACATCTTTCCTAAAAAGCGATATCCATAATAATTTAAAGGGCTGTTTCATCACAGCTCTTTTCCAGCTTTGACTTGAATATCATGAATCCTGCCTGCATATGTTCTGACTGCCTGTGATAAATATACAAAGAAAAATTATATTTCAGCAGGAAGGGAAAAAAGTATTGGCATAGCCTCAATTTTAAAACAGCAGAGAAATTTAATACGCTTCCAGCAATCCTGTGAACAATTCCTTCAAAAGTAAAAGTTCGGTTATTCCTTCACTATAAGGGACGTCTTTATTTCTAATGCCGATTGATGAATCGCAAATCGTTTTCATAAAAAATTTAGATGAAGTTCAATTTCATATTGTAATATTTATCCTGATAATTTATACTTTTACTAGAAGCGTGTTTTCTACATAAAACACAGGAGGATTGTATATGTTTCAAATAGAAAATTTTACTAACAATGATGACATTCGAACACTGGCAGAACTGGGGCCTTTTACCGTAATAGAGTATTTACGTGATCTCAGCGTCATGCCTTCGGATGCTCAACTGGCTTATTTCTGTAATGAAATGAATGTCAGAAAGCGTCAGGTTATTTGCGATTTAAGCAAAGCTCACATCACATTGCAGGCAGGAGCGATGCAATGGATGGTGGGAGATGTTGCCGCAACCACTGGTGTAAAAGGTGTTGGAGATTTATTCAGTAAGGCTGTCCGTGGTAAGGTAACAGGAGAGTCCGCTATTAAGCCGGAATATAAGGGTGACGGCATTATGGTTCTTGAACCAACTTATAAGCACATCCTTCTTGTGGATGTCGCAGATTGGAACGGTTCCATCGTACTTGACGACGGTCTCTTCCTTGCTTGTGATTCAACCTTAAAGCATAAGGCTGTCATGCGATCCAATCTGTCCTCAGCAGTTGCTGGCAATGAGGGCTTATTCAATCTCGGTATTGCAGGCAATGGATCTCTTTGTCTGGAATCTCCATGTCCGAAAGAGGAACTGATCGAAATCACACTGCACAACGATGTGTTAAAGGTTGACGGAAATATGGCGATTGCATGGAGTGGTTCTCTGGACTTCACGGTTGAACGATCAGGCAAGACACTGATTGGTTCTGCGGCATCCGGAGAAGGTCTGGTGAATGTATATCGCGGAACCGGTAAGGTGCTGCTTGCTCCCGTAATCAAATAATAAACAGGAATCTGTGATAAAATGCACAGATTCTTTTTTATAGTATCAGTCATCTTGCAGTTATATTTACAAAAAATTTAAGTTGCATTCTCATAAAAGTATAGTATACTAGTAACAGTTATTATGTTTCAGGGAGGGACATGAGAAATATAGTAATGAGCGCCAGGACCTACGTGGTTGACGAGGATAACAGTTATCGAAAGATTCGGCGGGTACTGTTACGGTTGTGTGTGGATCGATAGATTTCAGACAAAGGCAAGATCATACTGCTACAAAACTGATTTCATCACACATTCATATATCATAGCAACAGAATTTTTACTCTTTTTATCATGCTTTTATTAATTTTCAGTATGCGCATTGTAATGCATACATGTACAAACACATTTTTTAGTATGCTTTTTTATCATAAAATTCAAACAATAACGAAATGGAGGACAATTTATGTGTGGAATCATTGGCTATGCGGGATTATGCAATATCTCAAATAGTGTTTTAATTGAGGGCCTTGAGGCTCTGGAGTATCGAGGCTATGACTCTGCGGGAGTCGCTGTCGTACATGACAGCGAGGTTCAGGTTGTTAAGGCAAAGGGCAAGGTCAGCTTCCTGAAAGAAAAAATGGAGGCTGTAGGCTTAGTCGATGGTCAGGTGGGGATTGCGCATACACGCTGGGCAACACATGGTGAACCGAGCGAACTAAATTCCCATCCGCATCAAAGCGGAAGCACCACGCTGGTTCACAACGGTATTATCGAAAACTATAATGAACTGAAAAAAGAACTGGAAAATGCAGGCTATACATTCCAGAGTGACACAGACAGCGAAATCGCCTGTGCCTATATTGACTATTGTTATTTTTTAAAAAAGGACAAGCAGCAGGCTCTTGCATGTGCGTATCGTCATTTCCGCGGGTCCTTTGCATTTGCCATTATCTTTGCGGATGAGGCGGATGCCATTTATGCCATGAGAAAGAATTCACCGCTTGTACTTGGTGTTGCAAGCGACAAGGCTTTTCTGGCAAGTGATATTTCCGCATTTCTGAAGTATACCAACAAATATCTGCTTCTGGAGCATGAAGAAATTGCACGCTGCAGCAGTGAAGGCATTGTCATTAAGACTCTGCAGGGAGATTTTGTAAAACGCGATATTCTTGTGACTGATCTGGATATTAAGGATATTCAAAAGGATGGCTTTGAGCATTTCATGCTGAAGGAAATTCATGAGGAGCCGGAGGTTGTTAAGAAAACGATTGATTCTCTCATGCAGGTGGATATGAAGGATCTTTTGAATACCATGCCGAATCTGGCAAAATATAACGATATCCATATCGTTGCCTGCGGAAGTGCCATGTATGCGGGAATGATTGCGAAATCACTGATTGAAACCAGAGCGCGAATCCATGTAGATTGTGTGTGCGCCAGTGAGTATCGGTATGCAAATCCTATTTTCACGGATAAGACCCTTGTTATTCTCGTATCCCAATCCGGAGAAACTGCCGATACGATTGCGGCATTGCAACTTGCGAAGGAACACGGTGTGGATACTCTGGCGATCGTCAACGTAGTAGGCTCCACAATCGCAAGAGATGCCAGCTTCGTTATTTATACTAAGGCAGGTCCGGAAATCTGTGTTGCCACGACAAAGGCTTATTGCACGCAGGTTGCTGTATTATCTCTGATTGCCTGCAATCTGGCCTATGTGCATGGAAATATTGATGAAGAGGAAGCGGCACGCATTACGAAGGAACTAAAGGATTTACCGCAGCATATGCAACAGCTGATTGATTCTGATCAATACAAGGTATTTGCAAAGAAAATATACGAGCACAACGATGTCTTCTTTATCGGACGCGGATTGGATTATTCACTTTCCATGGAGGGCAGCCTGAAGCTGAAGGAAATCTCCTATATTCATTCCGAGGCTTACGCTGCCGGAGAATTGAAGCATGGAACAATTTCCCTGATTGAAAAGGGAACACCGGTTATTGCACTTGCGACCGATGAGGATTTGTATGAAAAAACAATTAGCAATATCAAGGAGGTTAAGGCACGTGGTGCTTATGTCGTGCTGTTGATCAGCGATGATCTTGATATCGCTTCGGATTATTATGATGATGTGCTGGTGGTACCAAAGGTGGATAAGCTGATTCAGGGAATCCTGACAGTAATACCATTACAGCTGATGGCCTACGAAATTGCCAATCTGCGTGGATGTGAAATTGATCAGCCGCGGAATCTGGCAAAGTCTGTCACTGTAGAATAAGGTATTTAACGTGAGATGTGCGCTTACATTCAATTTCCTGATACTACACACTTTTGCACATCTGCGGTTAAATATAGAAAAGAGGGCATGGAAAATGCCCTTTTTGTGTACAAATCATGAGGAAGCTTCCCCTTTTTACATTTCTGTAAGGAAAGGAAATTGATTTTTGGATTATTTGCCGGAATATGGAATCTGTCTGCGTTAGAATTTTTCCGACTTCTCTTACAGTGAAAAGAGATCATAACGCTGAATTCCGTTACAATCCCTTTTAGAAACAAAAAACGCATACTTCATAATCAGCTTCCGGAAATACGCCAATTACGTGTCCGCCATTTTTCTTATAGAAGCTCTTTAATATCTCATTTCCGTTCCAGCAATCCAGATAAACAGGCTGTTCATAGCTTTTCAGCCAGGTACAGATTGCCTTTCCTATGCCTGCTCCCTGATAATCAGGATGCACAGAAATACGGGTTGCATACACTGCATCCTTTCTATACGGCATTATGCAAAAGGAAGCAACCACTGTATGTTCTGACAAAAGCACATAGGTAAACGGAAGCTCCGTTATGATATCACTTTCCGACATATAGGTCCATTGGCGAATCCCCTTTGCAAGTAATGCATCCGTACAGACATGCTGCAGGGTAGTTAAGGGCGCTGCATGCTCGAATGATGCTTTTTTAAACGAAAGCTTCATTTAACCAAGGCCGGTGAGCATGCTTGCCGCTTTGACGAACACATCCAGAATGGCCTCTCTGGCATGAATCAGCGGTCCATCCAGTACCCCTGTCATTAACAGGAAAATCATGATGAAGGATAGATACATCTCATATTGCATCAGCTTGAAATAGGTTTCTTCCTTTAGGACACCCATCAGTATTTTGGAGCCATCCAGCGGCGGTATCGGTATCAGGTTGAAAATTCCAAGGCCGACATTGATGGATGCGGTTGTACCGATTACCTGAAACAGATAGTAGGTGAATTCATTTTTATACAGCCATCCAAAGCGTATGAACAGCATATACAATATGACCATCAGAAAGCCTACGATAAAATTCATCAACGGACCTGCCATAGCCGTCCAAATCATACCGTCCTTTTTATTACGGTAGAAATATGGATCAACCTGTACCGGCTTTGCCCATCCAAAGCCAAAGAAAATAAGGGACAGGGTACCAAACGGATCCAGATGCTTGAGGGGATTTAAGGTAAGTCTGCCGCGTTCCTTCTGAGAGATGTCGCCCAGCTTATAGGAAACAAATGCATGTGCGAATTCATGCATGGAAAGTGCAATCGCAACAGCAGGCAGTATATAGATTAGATCAGCAAAAAAACGACGTATATCCATAAATATTCCTCCAATAGAATAGTGTTAGTATATCATATTTTGAAGGAATTACAAGTTTCATAAATGGCATCGAAGCAGGAACAGCAGGGGAATCCTGCACAAGCTTTCTTGCCACGCATTCTAAGCGGAAAGGGATTCCTGTTGTCGGAATCCCTGTTTCTATTTATATCTGATCGATATTCCTCTTGCATCCAAGATACGCCATCACGTAATAGCAGCTGTAAACGACAAGGAAGAACAGCATACTTCCACCCAGATAAGCAAACATATCCGCACTGGCGTAGGTCATTGCAAAGATGTTATCCACCATGCTGATAATGGGAAGCAGATACACTATGGGAAGCAGCAGCGGAATAATGAAATAAATGGCAATCTGCTTTGCCAGCAATGCGTGAAGCTGTCTGCGGTTAACCCCCATCCTATGCAGCATATCATAGGAATACCGCTGCCGGTGGGCATCGGAAAGCTGCTGGACTGCAAGTATGGTTGCACTGATACAGATGAATATGAAAGACAGATAGAACAAAGAGAAGCAGATTGCAACAAAGCTTACTGCATTTTCCTCCAGCCATTTCGCCTTTACACGATAGGAGGTATAGGTGTAATAGCTGTCCCCCACCTTCTCCTTGTTGTCCTCATATACCTGATCAACCGTCTCCTGATACCAGGCAACCTCTGTATCCGCTTTCGTATCCGCAACCCACATCCGATATAACGGCTGTGCATTTTGAAGATGCTGATCCGATACGATTATGAAGTATCCGCTATTCTGTGACTGTCCATACTCCATATCATCTATTTCCTGTAAGGACAGAGCCTTTCCCTGCAGCATGAGTGTGTGAGCTTTTGCATATTCCTGCAGGGAATCCTGTAAATCAGCAGCTGCAGCAATCCTATACTCATCATGTTGCATTGCAACCTTTTTTAATCCTTTCAGGGAGCGAAGCTTATTGTAGTCGCTCAGCTTCATATAGCTCGAATGCCGTTCATCCTCTGTAAAATAGCTATTACCCTTCACCGCAGAAAAGAAATCATCGCGTTCCTCTGTACTATAATACATGATATCCGCAGACTGATAGGAAATTTCATGCTCCTGCAGATAGGCTTTAACGCTTTTCATATCAAGCCCTTCTCCCCCCAGAGCCATGATATCATACGGTACATACCGTGCATTGCTTATCTCTTTTACTTCATTGAATTTCAATGCAAGGCAGAGAAACAGCAGCGTCAGCAGTGTCAGCAGTGACAAGGTCGCAAGGACTGCACGGTTCAAACGAAGCCGCCCTGCAATCTGCCCGTGCAGATACATTCGATTTCCCTTATATTTTATTCGCTTGTGACGATTCAGGAAAATTCCAAGGACTGCCGCAATGCCATAGAAAAATAGATAAATGGATACAATAATAAAGAGTATCCCCAGCATCATTGTTATGGAATCGGAGCCCTGGTTGCTCACCATACTGTTCAGGTACTGCTGTGTCATATACAGTCCGGCAGCTGCAAGTATGATAGCTGCTATGAAATAAAACACAGATAAGCGTGATCCCTTCGCTGTTGTTTCATTCCTGTGCTCACTATACAGCATGGCGTGAATACTCTGCTTCTTTAATGCGATTCCCTCTCTTAAAAGCTCCAGCAGGTATATGCTTAAAAAACAGAGAAACGTACTTCCGCATGCACTCCAGGAAAAAGAGAGTTGAAATGCATATCTGTAATCAAATATATTCAGCAGTATCGCATGCAGTATCTCATAGACGAAAATGCCAAGAAAACAGCCGGTGAAAAATCCGACAGCTCCAAGTGCGAGCTGTTCAAAAAGAAACATGCGGCTCACCTGAGCCCGTTTCATCCCCAGCAGCAGATACATGCCGAATTCACGGCTTCGCTTCTGTAGAATGAAATTCGATATATAATAAATCAGCCAGGCGATAATCAGCGTTACCAGGATTCTGACCATAATCATGACACCTTTGATATTGTCATAGGTCGTTACCAGATCCTGCATTTCACCGGAAAAGGCAATCGCAAAAAACGCATACAGCAGCGTCAGGGTGATTGTTACTGTGAAAACATAGATACTGTATTCCTTCAGACTGCGTTTCAGGTTGCGGAGCGCCAGTTTAACGTACAGCATGCACATCACCACCCAGCAGCTGCATCACATCCAGTATTTTCTGAAAGAATGCCTTTCTTGTCAGGGAACCGCGATAGATTTCATTGAAGACAGCCCCATCCTTCAAAAACAGAACACGCTTTGCATAGGATGCTGAAAACGCATCGTGTGTAACCATGAGGATCGTTGCCTTTAATTCCTCGTTCATTCTCTGAAACTGTTCCATAAGCAGATAGGAGGAATGCGAATCCAGAGCGCCCGTCGGTTCATCCGCAAGAATCAGACTCGGATCATGGATCATCGCTCTTGCACAGGCACAGCGCTGGCGCTGACCGCCGCTTACCTGATAGGGATATTTATCCAAAACATCCTGAATCTGAAGAAGTCCTGCCAGCTTCTCCACCTGGACATCAATCTGGTTCTCCCTGGTTTTTAACAGCGTCAGCGGCAGTGCGATATTTTCATGCAGGGTCAGCGTATCCAGAAGATTAAAATCCTGAAAGATAAAGCCAAGCTCCTTTTTGCGGAATTCCGCCAGTTCATGCTCCTGCATGTCACAGATACTGCTTCCATTCACCGAAATATCTCCTGCACTCACCGCATCTATAGTGGAAATGACATTCAGCAGGGTGGTTTTCCCACTGCCGCTTGCCCCCATAACCGCTGTAAATTCCTGCTTTTCAACTGTAAAGGATATATCATTCAATGCTTTTGTGATATTCCCCTGATTTCCATAATATTTTTCCACGTGGGAAACTGTAACAACACTCATCTACTTCACGTCCTCTCTACCTGAAGTATACAAAATATGACCGGGCAAGTGTAGGTGGTTTCCTTACGGGAAAATGACAGTTCTGTAACTTTATACATGATGAAACTCCAGACACATCGCGGTTCCCTCCTGATCAGAATCCGCATGCAGACCGATTTGCAGGGATGTACAGAGCTTTTTGCATAAATACAAACCGATGCCGGTGGAATGCGAATGAACCAGTCTTCCGTTATCCCCGGTAAAGCCCTTATCAAAAATCCGCGGTAAATCATGCGGAGGGATACCAATACCGTTATCCCTGACGATCAGGCGTACACACTGCGGTTCCCTTTGTATTTCAAGACAAAGCAGTGCACCATCCTTACGCTTATATTTCACTGCATTTTCAATCAGCTGATTCAATAGGAAAATCAGCCATTTTTCATCTGCATACACCATTGCATCCTCCTCGGGAAACCGAATGGATATTGCCGCCTGTGTACACAGATACTTGCATTGCAGCAGGGCTTCCTGAATACAGGAGGACAGCGATATCCGCTGGATACGAAAATCCTTTTCCACAGATTCACTTCTTGCATAAAACAGTGCCTGCTCCACATAATGCTCCACCCGCTCCAGCTGCTGAAACAGCTGCCGCTTTCGTTCCCCCTGCTGATTCTCTATGGACAGCTTCATCGCTGCGATCGGTGTTTTAATCTCATGAACCCACTGCTCGACATATTCCTGATATTCCCTGCGTGAGCGCTGTACTGTGCTGATTTCCTCCAGCATTGCCTTGTTTCCCAAATAGAGCAGCCAGCGGTAGAAGCCCTCCTCATGACTTGCTTTCTTTGGCAGCACCTCATGCATAAGATAGCGCTTCTTCATGTTTTCAATGCTTGCACACAGCTCTTTTCTGCGTCTGTTTTTCCGAAGATAGTCCTGTGAGAAATAAGCGGAGAAAAACAACAGCCACATTCCACTCAGCATAGCAGCCAGCCCTGCAGGCACGCCTAAGAAAATAAGCAGGACACACTGCAGCAGGGAAATCAAAAGGATAGCAGCCATGAGAATTCCGTGATCCTCCAGATACTCATGCAGCTTCATATCTGATATCCCTGCCGGTGACGGGTCACGATAAAGTCCTCCACCCCCAGCTCACGCAGCTTATTGCGGATTCTGGTGACATTGACACTGAGTGCATTATCATCAATGAACAGCTTATTATCCCATAAGTAGTCAATCAAATCCTCGCGCGGAATGATTTCCCCTTTATGCAGAAACATGTAATGCAGGATCTTCACCTCATTCTTTGTCAGCTCTCTCGTGTTATTTCGATAGCCTACACGACTCATAGCAACATCCAATGTAACACCGTTGTGTGTCAGATTCTGATCCTTCCATTCATAGGAACGCTTCAGCAGTGCCGCAATACGGGCAAGCAGAATACTGGTATTGTAAGGCTTGGTAATAAAATCATCTCCGCCCATCTGCATACTGCACAGCTCATCCATATCGGTATTCCGGCTTGTCACAAATATGATGGGAACCTTGGTAAAGCTCCGCAGCTGTGAACAGAGCGTGAAGCCGTCCATCTGCGGCAGATTGATATCCAGCAGAACAATGTGCGGATCAAGTGCTTTCACAAGCTCTTTGATATCCTCCTGAAGATTCCAGCAGACCGCCTCATATCCCTGTTTCTGCAGTAGCATCTGCAGCTCCCTGCAGATTGCCTCATCGTCCTCTATAATTAAAATCGTATACATATACAAAGCCCTCTCTTTTCTGCTTCATTATACAATAGCCGGAAGGTAAAAGAAAAGATGACCGCTGTCATCTTTCAATACTGTAAGAACTAAGCATCCCCGTATACCTTGTTCACCAACAGGTGAATACCGCTGTATACGATGGAAATCATTGTCCAGATACAGGTGGATACCAGTGCTCCAAACGTATCCAGATACACATCACTCATGGATGATGTACGCCCGGTAAATTTCTGATGATATTCATCACCGAAAGCAAAACAGAAGCAGATACCGACGGTAAACAGAAACCGCCAGAATTTATTGACTCCCAGAATCGCCAGTGTGATATAAATGCCGGCAGCCAGTGTAAAGTAAATGGAAAAGTGGGCAAGCTTTCTGACATTGGCATTCCAGTCGCTGCCATAGGGAGAATGCAGAATGACGAAGTACTTGATGCGTTCACTTAATGCGATTCCCTCCTCTGTGGTTTCCAGTCTGGTATTCACCTGTTCCTTGATTTTTTCAGTTACGATTTCACTTCGTGCATTGGACAGCTGTCCATCCTCTGCCGATAACGAGTAGATTGCAAACATGACAGACCCGCAGACACCCAAAAATATCAATGCACAGAGAATGCGTATTCCCATGTTCTTTTTCTTCTTCATACACTCACCACCTTGTTGCCTTATTGTAAAACAAAACAGATGCATACGCAAGACATGCAGTTAAATATAACAAAAATTTAAGATATCTCAAGAATACGATATTGGAAAGATTTTCGCTGTTCCACCACTTCAGAGTGAAACAGCCGCATTGGCATTTGAACAGAAATCACGGACACTTTCTCTGTATAGAGATACGCTGCCATTTATAAGATGCCTTCCCTATTTGAACGGTGCGAATGCAAAAACAGAAGATTACCTGATTCTTGTTTCAATAGCTGCATTTAAAGTACAGGCACTCCTTACGCTGCTTATCTATTATTCAGTTTGTGCACCATTTGGTGAAGGAATAAGCACTCCTTCCTACTGCTTCTGGCAATTCAGATTTTGACCGTGTATAATAAAAGCTAAGGATATCGTGAAATGAGTATGTGATAAGGGATAGCACGATGAACGAGATTAGCAGATCATAACACAGGCGGTACAGAAATGTATGCAGCTAAATGAAAAAGTGAGGTACCTATGAAAGAGATATTGATAATTGAAGATGATTTCCAGCTTGCGGAAATCACAAAAGATATGCTGGAGAGCTATGACTATACTGTAGATGTCGTCCAAACCTGCGACCAGGCCTACGCAATATTACGCAAGCATAGCTATCATGTAATCCTGCTGGATGTTAATCTGCCGGATGGAACCGGCTTTGATGTCTGCAGGGAATTAAGAGAAGCGAGCCGTGTTCCCATCATTTTTGCAAGTGCCAGGACGAGTGAAGCGGATAAAATCCAAGGTCTTGATCTTGGCGGGGACGATTATCTGGAAAAGCCCTATTCACTGAAAGAGCTTCTGTCACGAATCAACGCTCTGATAAGACGAACCTACGGTGCCACAGAAAGCAATCCGATCTATCACATCAAAGATTTGCACATAGATATTGACAGACGTATGGTAACTAAAAATAATAAAGAACTTAAGCTGTCCTTAAAGGAATTTGATGTCCTTGCCTATCTCTGTACCCACGCCAATCAGGTGATTTCCAAGGAGGAATTGCTTCGCGGAATATGGGGTGCATTTTCAGAAATTGAAATAGCAACTGTTGCTGTGCATATCCGCTGGCTGCGCGAAAAGCTGGAGGAAAATCCGGCAAAGCCTGTGCTGATTGAAACCGTATGGGGAATCGGATATCGCTTCCATGCAGAGGGAGCAGGTGTATGATGACAGGTAAGCTCATAAAAACAACGGCTCTGTTTACACTGTTATTTCTGCTGCTGACAGGTTGTGGTGTCTGGTATGCTGCGCAGAAAGAAGAGGATGCTTCCTATGCGGATGCAATCGTTTCACTGAATGAAATCGAGCAGCTGACAAAAGCAGAGAACAAAGAGAGTACGGCAAAAAAAGAAATCGCCGGATTAAAGGCCATGCTTCGTCAAGGTACACAGGCCTCCTCCACCCAGCGTATCCATACATCTCTTGTTATCTTTTTCCTTCTGTTTGTCTGCTACACCCTGCTTCTTCTTACCTATATTTACTTGCGTATCCTGAAACCATTTCAAAAAATGGAGGTGTATGCGCAGCAGATTGCCAATGGGAATCTCGATATTCCGCTAACCTATGAAAGAACGAATTTCTTCGGTTCCTTTACGTGGGCATTCGACCATATGCGTACTGAGATTCAATATGCCCGAAAAAGTGAAGCCAAGGCAATTGAAAACAACAAGACGATTATCGCCGGGTTATCGCATGACATCAAAACACCAATTGCTTCCATCCGTGCCTACGCGGAAGGTCTGGAGGCCAATCTGGATACCAGCTACGAAAAAAGAGAACGCTATCTTCGCGTTATTCTGGATAAATGCGATGAGGTAACGCGCCTGACAAACGATCTGATGCTGCATTCCTTATCCGAGCTGAACTCACTGGACATTAAAAGTGAGGTCATTGATATACAAACAGCGTTAAAGCGGATTATCCATGATCTGGAATATCCCGGTATGGTACTCCGGGAACCTCTGCCACCTGGTGAAGTCATCACCGATCCCAGCCGTCTTGCACAGATTATAGAAAACCTGTTAAGCAATGCCAGAAAGTATGCGGCAGATTGTGAGATACACATCTTTGCCAGTACGTGTGAAGAGTATTATGAGCTTCATATCTATGATCATGGAAACGGAATTCCTGCGCAGGATATGCCCTTTGTCTTTCAAAAATTTTATCAGGGGAAAAATGCAAGCAGACAATCCGGATCCGGACTGGGCCTGTATATTGTAAAGCATATCGCAGAGCGTATGCGCTCGGATGTTCGTCTGATCAATCACGCGGACGGATTAGAGGCAATCGTAAGTCTTCCCCTATATAAGTGCTGAGCGGCACTTATTTTCTTATGTACGATATACCGCTATGCAGTTCTTAAAGACTTCTTAAGAATTAAAATGCTATAAATAAGACGGAGGCAGGTATTCCTGTACCTATCTGCCTGAAAGTGAGGAAAAGCATATGAAGGAAACAATATTAAAGGCTGAACAGGTCTGTAAAAGCTTTGCCCATAACGGTATTCAAAATCATGTTCTGGATATGATTGATCTGGATATTTATGCACATGATTTCACAGTCATCATGGGGTCCTCGGGTGCCGGTAAATCCACCCTGCTGTATGCATTGAGTGCAATGGATAGCATAACCAGCGGGAGTATTCACTATAAGGATAAGGAGATAAGCACTATGAAGGAAAGCGAGCTGGCGCAGCTGCGTGCTGAAGAATTCGGGTTTGTTTTCCAACAGACGCATCTTGTCAGTAATCTTTCCCTATTTGAAAATGTGGTTGTCCCCGGCTATCTGCATCGTCATAAAAGCGCAAAGCAGGTAAGGGAACGGGCTGTGCAGCTCCTTCAAAAAATGGATATAGAAAGTGCAGCGGATCGGCTTCCCTTTCAGACATCCGGAGGAGAAGCACAGCGTGCCGCTATTGCCAGAGCGATGATCAATGAGCCAACGATATTATTTGCGGATGAACCTACGGGCGCTTTAAACAAACGTAATTCGGAAGAGGTACTGAAGCTGTTATCAGCTCTGCACGAGGAAGGATTAAGCATCGTACTGGTGACACATGATATGCGCAGTGCAGTATATGCGACCAGACTTTTATATCTGGAGGATGGAAAAATACTGGATGAAATGACATTGCCGCCATATCGGAAACAGGATATAAGAAGCAGAGAGACACAGGTAAATGCCTGGCTCACTTCCCTGGAATGGTAAGGGGGAAATCATATGCGCTATCAAATCACCATTATAAAAGCGAATATCAGGAAAGCGAAGGGCACCTTTTTAGGTATCTTTTCCCTGCTGCTGATAATATCTGTATCCCTTTGCGCAGTGCTGGCTGTCTGGAAAAATGCGACAGCCTATGAGCATCAGGAATTGAAGCGCCTTGGTTATGGGGATATCACGCAATGGGTTGCGGATGTCAGGGATACGGATGCCCTGAGCGAACAGATCACCAGCCTTGATGAAGTGAAAGCCGTCATGCGGCAGGATGTCATATATGCTCATTTCAAAATCGGAAATGTTGTAAGGGATGAAACCGGATTGATGAATGCTTATGAGCCGCAGGTGTATGACTATCATATTTTTGACGAAGACAATACCGGATTTTTGCCTGCTCCCTCTTCTTTGGAAAAGGATGAGGTCTATGTGCCGGTTATGTTTGCGGCAGAATATCAGCTGAAGACAGGTGATCTGATAGAAATAGAAATTGCACCGAATCAGAAAGAGCAATACAGGGTGAAGGGATTTTTTGAAGATCCTGTCATGGGAAGCACAGTCATGGGAGTGAAAACGATACTGATGAACAAAGACGCACAGCTGGCTTTGATGCATCGGATTGCGCAGGCAGAACACAGTGACTTGCGCACAGGCAGTGCCTATCATATCATGCAAAAGGGAACTATGTCTTCCCATGAGCTGCAAAGCATTTTAAATGAAAAAACCGATTTAAAAAATCATACTGTTTTTTCCTACAGCTTTGATACAGTCGCAGGGTTTATGCTGATTATGCAGGATATGTTTTCCGGCTTTCTGTTATTATTCGTTATCATTCTGCTTGGGGTAGCTGTATTGGTACTGGGTCACAGCATTTCCAGCAGTATTGATCAGGAATATAAGGATCTGGGCATATTAAAGGCGGTTGGCTTCTCAAATAAAAGGCTGCGCAGAATTCTGATTCTACAGTATCTGTTAACAGCCGCTGCAGGGATGGCGCTTGGCATGCCACTCAGTATATTCGTTATCCGCATCGTCAACAACATCACGATTACCGCTACCGGACTGCTGATTCCCAATCAACTGCCAATCCTGCTGTGTCTTCTTGTATTATCATCAATCGCCCTGCTGCTGTTTGCATTGATCTATTATAAAACAGCAAGGCTGTCCAGAATATCTCCGGTCACTGCAATCAGAGGTGGCCAGCCGGATGTTTATTTCGACAGCAGAATTAAAACAGCGATACAAAAGAAATGCCTAATGCTCACACTCGCTTTACGACAGCTGGTTTCCAGCAAAAAGCTGTATATTGCGGCTTGTATCGTTTCCTGTCTGCTTGTCTTCTTTCTCTCCTTCGCCACCAGATTTGGCGTCTGGGTCGGTCCTGAAGGAAACGGTCTCATCAACGCATTCAGTGCAGCGGCATCGGATTTCAGTGTCAGTGCAAAGGAGGATGCAGTTCTACATGATGTGAAACAGAAGGTCACACAGCTGACACCGATTGCTTATACCTATACCTTTCGAAATATCAAGGGGGAAATCAATCATGTAAACTATATCATGAACATCATTTCAGATCCCGCATATTATCACATTCTAAAAGGAAGACCCTGCAAATACGATAATGAGGTTGTACTGACGGAATTTGTTGCCGAGGAGCTGGATGTCTCGATTGGAGACACTGTCGTGTTAGGCTATGATGGAGCTGCTGCTGAGTTTATCGTCAGTGGTTTGAATCAGTGTGCCAATGATATGGGGGGGAATTTCAGCATCAGCATTGACGGATACCAGCGACTAACTGGCAGAAAACCGCAGCTGGACACCTACTTTGTACTGCAGGATTCTACCAAAAAAAATGAGGTGATCAAACAGCTGGACGCAGCGTTCGGGGATACGGCTGAAATCAGCGATAACACCTGGGAAGGAATGATGAATGTCGTCTCCGCAATGTCAGCCCTGGAGGTCTTTATGTATGTCATTATGATGATTTTCATACTTGTAGTTACCATCCTGACCGGCAGCAAGCTTTTATACAGAGAGCAGACCGATTTGGGAATTTACAAATCGCTGGGCTTTTCATCCCGCAAGCTGCGTATCTCCTTTGCATGCCGCTTCGCCATCACTTCCGCAATCGGCTCCATGCTCGGCATCCTGTTGAGCGCGGCTGTCACTGACACACTTGCGACACGCTTTCTACGTCTGGTTGGCATCAGTGAATTTGTTTCTCATCCTTCCCTTATACAGCTGTTGATGCCGGGAATTGTTGTAATGCTATTGTTCTGGCTGTTTGCTTATATCGAAGCACGCAAAATAAAGAAAGTGAATCCCGTCCTTCTGATTCGGGAATAATATCGAATTTTGATATTATCTCCACTGTATGAGGAAGCAGCATGAACACAGCAATATCCGGATGGAATTCTGAAATAACAAAACACCTGACTTATCCATATACTTTAAAAATCGATTACGACAGAAAAAATACGTCCTTTAGGAAATCGGACGTATTTTTCATTCAATATAATTAATAGCGTTCAAATACTGTTTATCTGTTATTTTGTTTTCTCGATGATTTCGATGAAGCTGTCTGCTTTCAGACTTGCCCCACCAATCAGTGCACCATCGATATCCGGCTGAGCCATGTATTCAACGATGTTATTAGGCTTTACAGATCCACCATACTGTACACGAACATTTTCAGCAGCCTCGTCACCATACATAACACGTACCTGGTCACGAACGATACGGCAGCAGTTTTCTGCGATTTCCACAGAAGCGCTCTTTCCTGTTCCGA
>SKEY01002709.1_pt1 | contig 17275 bp, 18 predicted proteins | sample 4843871 | NCBI WGS metagenome assembly SKEY01 (sample SAMN11008797, study PRJNA524170) | human gut metagenome | biome: Human fecal sample; material: Feces; isolation source: fecal sample from pouch patient p36 | host: Homo sapiens | place: Israel: Tel-Aviv | collected 2016-12-04 | reverse complement strand
CAATCCTTTCTTTGCTCTTAGCAGTCTGTTGTTTTTCCTAGTATGAACAGTATGCGTAACCCTGAGTCGGCGTTCCTGTACCATTCTTCTAACAAGCGATTTTCTAAAATAATATTTTCAGTTTTCGTCCTCATATCCGAAAAATGATTTCTACGATAAATCTTTATCTTGCAAAAAGCTCTTTCTCCCACTCTTCTTGCTCCAGCAAAAATCCTTTTTCTTCCAGTGCTTCTTGAATCATATCCAATGTCTTTTCGCTATCCGCTTCTACTACATGATAATGGTAATTGGATGTGATATTTTTCAGCGGAGTGGACTTTCCACTTCGGATGTCATCTATGAACTCTGCTGCATTTCGTCTGGAATTAATATTGAGTGATGCTTCCATATGACCGTAGACTCTATGATTCACCATCACATTACGAACTCTTCCACCAAGGTCTACGATTGTATAGAGTTCATCTTCAACCTGATCATCGGTATGTTTCACTTTGAAGATTCTTTCTACTAAATGTGATTCGTGCAAAATATATCCTCTGTTTGTAGATATAATGTCATGTCCTGCGGCACGGATGAGTGCGATATCCTGCACGATCACCTGACGGCTTACTTCATACTGTGCAGCCAATGCCTTTCCCGGCACCGGTGCTGAGCTTGTCTTTATCTGATTTATAATGGCAGTTCTTCTTTCTGGTCCTGTCATCATGCCTCTTCCTTTCTAAATTGAAATCCATACTAATAATTGTTCTTTAACAATTATATCACTTTTACTCTACAGCATGAAGGTTTTTCATCGAGATATCAAGAATCGGAGCGGAATGTGTCAGGGCTCCACTGGAAATATAGTCTACGCCAAGAGCTGTCAGGCGTCCGATGTTCTCTTTTGTTACATTTCCGGAACACTCCGTCTCCGCTCTTCCGTCAATGATCTTGATTGCTTCCTGCATCTCTTCTGTTGACATATTATCAAGCATGATGATATCTGCTCCGGCTTCTACTGCTTCTTTTACCATCTCAAGATTCTCAACTTCTACTTCAATCTTTCTTACAAATGGTGCGTAGTCTTTTGCCATCTCGACAGCTTTCTTTACGCTTCCTGCAGCTCCGATGTGATTGTCTTTCAGGAGTACTCCATCAGAAAGATTATATCTGTGGTTATAACCGCCACCAACACGAACTGCATATTTCTCGAAGATTCTCATATTAGGTGTTGTTTTTCTTGTATCAAGAAGTTTTGTTTTGCTTCCCTCAAGAAGTCCTGCAACGGAATGTGTATAAGTTGCGATTCCACTCATTCTCTGAAGGTAGTTCAGTGCTACACGCTCACCGGAAAGAAGTACACGGATATCTCCTGTTACTTTTCCCATCAACTGACCGTTCTTTACTTCGTCCCCGTCTTTACAGTAAAGCTCTGTCTTTGTATCTGCATCTAACAGTTCAAATACTCTACGGTAAACTTCCAGTCCGGCAATTACTCCGTCCTGTTTACAGATCAGTTCTACTTCACCTTTTACATAATCTTTCATAACTGAATTTGTTGTTACGTCTTCGCTTGAAATATCTTCTTTGAGTGCTTCAAGGATCAAATGATCTGCCTGAAGTGTCATTGTAATTTCGTTCATCTTTATATCTCCTGTCCCTGTCTCTATATTCTTTCTCTACTCTTCTCTTAACTTTTATTTTTTCAGCATAGATTAATATTATATCACTATTATTATGCCAATTCACGTACTTTTACTTCATTCTCTGTACCTGAGATTTTATTTGCCGCACGTTTGGCAAATACAAGGCTTTCCAGAAGTGAATTACTTGCCAGACGGTTCGCACCATGTACACCGTTACAGCTTGTCTCTCCTACTGCATATAAATGTTCCATGGATGTTTTACTGTCTGAATCTACCCAGACACCACCCATGAAATAATGCTGTGCCGGAACAACCGGGATACATTCTTTTGTCACATCATATCCCTCTTCCAGACAATGTTGATAAATGTTCGGGAAATGACCCATGATGGTTTCTTTTCCAAGTTTTTCCATGGACAGCCAGACATGATCTGTGCCTTCCTTTTCCATCTCTTCTCTGATTGCCTTAGTCACAACATCTCTTGGAAGAAGTTCATTTACGAAACGTTCTTTCTTGCTGTTAAGAAGAACTGCACCTTCTCCACGGACAGACTCTGAAATAAGAAAGCGTCTTCCTGGTTTCTTGGAATACAATGTTGTTGGATGGATCTGTACATAATCTAAATGCTCTAAACGGATTCCGTGTTTTTCGGAAATAGTAAGTGCATCTCCTGTCAGATGTGGGAAATTTGTGGAATGCTTATAGCGTCCACCGATTCCACCGCTTGCCCAGATTGTATTCTCTGCATGGATTTCGAATTCATTTCCGTCTTTATCCTGTGCAAGGATTCCTTTGCATTCATCATTTTCTACAATGATATCTGTCATCGTTGTATATTCAAGTAATGTTACATTAGAAAGCTGCTTTACCTGTGCAAGCAGTTTACTTGTGATTTCTTTTCCTGTAATATCTGCATGAAACAGAATTCTCGGACGTGAATGTGCTCCCTCACGAGTAAATGCATAAATATCCTGAATCTCTACCTTTTCACCACAGCTGTCTGCGGCTTCATTTCCAGACTCATCTGTCTCCTGTTTTTGGAAATCTACACCATAGCCAATCAGGTCATGAATGATCTCTCTTGAGCTGCGGATCATAAGATCAACAGATTCTTTTCTGTTCTCATAATGTCCCGCTTTCATTGTATCTTCAAAATAACTGTCATAGTCATCTTTGTCATGCAGCATGCAGATTCCTCCCTGAGCCAGGAATGAATCACTGCTCTCTAAATCTGACTTTGTAATCATGATGATCTTCTGGTCTCTCGGAAGACTCAGTGCACTGAAAAGCCCTCCCACACCTGTTCCGACAATGACTACATCTGCTTCCATTTTCATAATAAATATCTCCATTCCGACAGCATTAGTCGATTTGATCTGTATTTTCTATGATCTTCGATTGCTGTCAATCCTATCTGCCCTCTGTTTACTTGGCCAGTTCTAACATTCTCTCTAACGGTTTCTTAGATTCTTCACGAAGCTTATCGTCTACAAAAACTTCATTCTCGCCTGTCTTTAATACATGAAGCACTTTCTCAAGTGTAACCTTCTTCATATTTCTGCAGATTGGAGTTGTCTCTGTAAAGTAAAATTTCTTCTCAGGATTTCTCTTCTGAAGTTCGTACAGAACTCCACTCTCTGTACAGATGATAAATTCTTTCGCATCTGATTTTCCTGCCTGCGCGATAATTTCTGAAGTACTTCCGACAAAATCAGAAAGTTCCAGAACCTTTGCCGGACATTCTGGATGAGAAAGAACCTCTGCTTCCGGATGTGCTGCTTTCGCTTCCTGAATCTCTTCAACCTCCATGTATTCGTGTACAATACAGAAACCTTCATTATATATAAAGTTCTTTTCAGGCACCAATCCTGCAATATAATGTGCAAGGTTACGATCCGGTATAAAGAAAATATTTTTATTCGGAAGTGCTTTTACAATCTTCACTGCATTGGATGAAGTTACACAGACATCAGAATGTCTTTTCAGTTCTGCTGTTGAATTAATGTAGCAGACAACTGCAAGATCATCATACTCTGAACGAATCTTCTCGATTGTCTCCGCAGATGCCATATGTGCCATTGGACAATCTGCTGCCATATCCGGCATAAGCACTGTTTTCTCAGGATTCAGGATCTTTGCACTCTCGCCCATGAATGAAACACCGCAGAATACGATTGTCTTCTCTTTCAGACCAACTGCAACTTTGCTTAAATAGAAAGAATCTCCTACATAATCTGCAATCTCCTGAACTTCCGGTCTTACATAATAATGCGCCAGAATTACGGCATTTTTTTCTTTCTTTAACTGTTCTATCTCTTCTCTGATCGTCATAGCACGTACCTCTCTTATTCTCTCCTGACATAAAATTCTGCTGTAACACACTTTCATGTCTATTGCTCTGTTGATTTATTCTTGCCCATTATAGCACTGTTGTTTACAGGTGACAAGACACTTGTTTTACAAAAACTTTACACCAAGAGGATTTCTTTTGTGAAAAATGTAACATTTTATATGACATTGTTCTTTTTGTGGGGAAATGATGAGGGAATTTCCTCTATAAATTGCCGGGAAATAAAGATTTATCGTAGAAATCATTTTTCGGATATGAGGACGAAAACTGAAAATATTATTTTAGAAAGTCGCTTGTTAGAAGAATGGTACAGGAACGCCGACTCAGGGTTACGCATACTGTTCATACTAGGAAAAACAACAGACTGCTAAGAGCAAAGAAAGGATTGACAAACTCGCTGCCGCTCAGACAGCTGTCAATCCTTTCTTTAACGCAATCCATTGTTTTTCAAGTATGAGCAAGCATGCTCCACATTCGTCTTCGTCCCTGTATCATCCTTCTAACATGAAACTTCTCGAAGTTCATATTTTCTGTTTTCTGTTTACTGAAAAAGGATCGTCTTCTACGCTAAATTTTATTAAAGTAAATACGCTTAAGAAATGGGAATCATTCTATAGTACATCCGGTACGTCTGCTTCTCAAGTAGAGTTCTTCTTTCGAGAGAGTAGAAATCAGATGGCGCTGTAAACTTACCGATAGACATACATTGAGGGATTGATTCAGGTGACTGTTCTGTGTGCTTGGAAAGTCTTGAAAAACGGAAGGTTACGTTAAAGCAATGCGAGGCAACTGTCTGAAGCGGCAGCGAGTTTGCCGAGCATTGCTTTGTTTTTAGTAATCTTTCGTTTTTCTTAGTCTTTCCTGTATACAGAATCCGGAGCCTGTATCAATCCCTCAATGTCTGTTAGAAGAAACTTTATAAGCGCTATCTGATTTCGTCCGAACTTGAAAAAGAATCCCTACGATAAATCTTTATTTTCTCAACTGCCAGAACGCCACTGCGCTTGCTGCTGCCACATTCAGAGAATCCACACCATGTGACATTGGAATCTTCACAGTATAATCACAAGCTTTGATTGTCTCCTGCATAAGTCCGTCCCCCTCGGTTCCAAGAATCACTGCCAGTTTTTCTTCGCTCATAAGTTGCGGATCGTCAATACTTACGGAATCATCTGTCAATGCAAGTGCTGCTGTCTTATATCCAAGTGCTTTCAAGTTCTCGATCGCCTGAACCGGCCAGATTTCTTTCCTGTCACATCTGCGTTCTTTATCATCCTGAATAAATGTCCATGGAATCTGAAACACCGTTCCCATACTCACTCTGGATGCTCTTCGATACAATGGATTGCTGCATCCTGAAGTCAGTAACACTGCATCCATATGCATCGCTGCTGCCGATCGAAAGATTGCTCCGACATTCGTTGGATTCATCACATCTTCCAAAATGGTAATCCTGTTCTTTCCTTCGCAAAGTTTCCTGAAATCTTCCAACGATCGGCGTTTCAGTGCACAAAGCATTCCTCGCGTCAGCTTGAATCCTGTCAATTGCGTCAAAACATCAAACTCGGCTGTAAAAATAGAAGTGCCTGTATTCTCAAATCTTGCAAGAACTTCCTGCGTCTCTTCATTTTCTTTCATCTGCTTCTTTTCAACCAAAACAGATATTGGAATATATCCGGCATCCAACGCTCGTCCAATCACTTTCGGACTTTCTGCAATAAAAAGTCCATCTTCCAGACGGTCTTTATTCAGAAGCTGTGCTTCCGTATAACGTGCGTAGACGTCCAGTTCCGGTGCGTTAAAGTTGTTGATTTCTATAATATTTAACATATTCTCTCCACTTATTACTTATATTTTCCAATTAATTCTCTATAAAAATCCACCGCCAGATGAATCTTTTCCACAGATATATTTTCATTTTCTCCGTACACAGATGCGTATTGCTGTTTATCTATATCGATTGGAGCGAATCGAATCACGGCACCGCCTTCATCCACGATCCACTCAAAGCTGATCTGATTCTCTTTGAAATAGTCGAGTGCCAAAGCATTTTCCGATTCCATGATCTCCACACATTGCAATATCACATAATCTTACAATCTCTTCGTCACTACATCTGGCTTTCTGCTTCGTCCACCAAGAGATAAAGCCAGAACGCACGGTGCTCTAAAAGCTCTCTGATCTTGACTACAAACTTGTTTTTGATCTTTGGTTCATTCACAATTTTTGACATAATTTTTCCCCCTGTCTGTCGATAAAATTCCTGTTACTATTTTATCATACACACAGGGGGGAATAAAGATTAAAACACATATTAAATGATACCGTGATCCTTCGCCAATGCTTTAATACTGCGATCATAAGTTGCTTCTGCTTCTTTCGAAAAGAAACATCCCGGTACGCCTTCATTGTGATCACGATGATGAGCTACACAGGCACAACATTTCCCGTGACGCGGACAATCGTATGTACAGGGACAATTCCGTTTATTGTCACATTTAATCTCCATAGTTCATCTCTCCTTTTTCTCCTCTTCCGAAACCTTTCATACAGTTCACCATTTTTCCTATAAATGTCAATATCTATCTGAAAGTTTCTAATTAACATTAATACTAAAAGAAACACGCAGAAAAAGTGCTTTCTTTCGTGAAACAGCACTTTTTCTGCGTGAAATAATAAAATTTTATACATGCGTCATATATGTAAAATAGCTATTTTTTATTTCTCCATATCTACTTTGAGAAATTGGTATTCTCTTTCCATCTGTCAGCAACAACTCACGGGCTGTCAGCCGGCGGATAAAGTCCATATTAACAATATACGCTCTATGCGGTCGGACAAAGACCGAAAAATTCTCTAGTTCCTTCATCAATTCGGACAAAGTTGCTGATGTCTCTAACATAGAACCGTCTGACAAAGTACATACCTGATTATGATTAAAGCTCTCAACACACACCAATTCACAAATTGATATACGGTGAATTCCCTCTTTTGACTTCAACAAAAGAGAGGGATTATTTTCTGGTGACAATCGATGAATACAGTCAAGTACCGCATCCTCAAAAGCGGATTGGTTCACGGGTTTTATCAAATATCCAGAGGCTTTTACGCTAAAAGCTTCCACGGCATATTCTTTAGAAACAGTCAGAAATAAAATTTCTGCTCTCTCTTTTCGTTCCCGGATCCGTCTGGCCAACGTTACACCTGTCATATGTGGCATAACGACATCCAATAAATACAGGTCAAACCCACCTGTTTTTTCTATATCATCCAATAAATCATATGGTGAGCTGTAAGCCTGTATCTGTACAGGCATTTCCGGGTGTTGTTCTGAAAATCTGACAGCCAGTTCCTGAACTCGACTGATATCTTTTTGGTTGTCATCACATATACCTATGTGCAGCACACCCCTCACCTCGCTTTTACCTATAATGTGTGTAACTGTTCAGAGCCAAGCAAAATTTCAAAAAAAGGTATAAAATGCTTGCATTTTTTAGACTATTTTTGAAATTTTATTTGGCGGATACATCACACCTCCGAAATGCGTAGCATTTTGGAGGTTGGCTCTGAACAGTTGCTAATATGTAAAAGCATATCATAAAAGGGCGAAATCCTCAACCATACAGCAACATGAGTTTTGCTCATTTTTGCTCATTTTAAATAATCGCCAGTAGAACCGTTCCTGCTGTAATCAACAAAACACCTGCCGCTGCCTTTATCTCTTTCTGTTTTCCGGTAACAAACACCATGAGCCACGCCATAAGCAGCACTACCGTAGTACGGATTGCCATACCGAGATTGGAATCAATCCCTTCGATTCCAATCAACAATACGGATACTATTCAAAAAAGAAACTCAATCTATTTGCCAGTAAATGCAATTATCACCGCCTCATAAGGACGCAATATATTTCCTTCTCTGTCGTCCTCATAATTCCGGATCCAGACTTCCCCGGCTTTCCACTCATCAAGCAATGGGCAGCTAACTTCCTCATCCGTAAAGTTTGTACATACCAGCATCTTTGTATGCTCATCTGTTCTCGTATAGGCGAAAATTCTCTCATCTTCCGGCAGAAGAAGTTCAAATTTTCCATTCACGAATACTGGATTTTCTTTTCTTAAACGAATCAGCTTCTGATAATAGTAAAATACCGACTTTTCATCTTCCAGTGCCTCTTTGGCATTGATTCTGGTATAATTTGGATTCACGGCAAACCATGGTTCTCCTGTTGTGAATCCTCCGTTCTCATCCCCGTTCCACTGCATCGGAGTACGGGCATTATCACGGCTTCTTGCGTAGATAGACTGCATGATTTCTTCTGGCTGATATCCTTTTTCCAGACGCTCTTTGTACATATTCAATGTCTCAATATCTTCATATTCCTCAATGCTGTCAAACTGCACATTCGTCATTCCCAGCTCTTCTCCCTGGTAAATGTAAGGAGTTCCCTGCATTCCATGAAGCATTGTCGCCAGCATTGTTGCCGACTCTTTTCTGTATTTTCCGTCATTTCCCCAACGCGACACGATTCTAGGAAGATCATGGTTATTCATGAACAGACTGTTCCATCCTGTCTGATATAAAGTATTCTGCCACTTTGCAAGGCATTTTTTCAGCTTAACCAGATTCAATGGAATCGTATCCCATTTTTCTTTTCCTTCTTCCTGATCAAGCATAATGTGCTCAAACTGAAAAACCATAGAAAATTCACTGCCATCTGGATTACTATATTTCTTTGCAATTTCCGGTGTTGCTCCCCAGGCTTCTCCAACAGTGATCATATCCCCCTTCTGAAATGTTTCTCTGCTTAGTTCACGCAGAAATTCATGCAGCTTTGGTCCATTATTTGTGATCTTAAGATCTGGCTCTTTTGCAATCTGATCGATTACATCCAGACGAAATCCGCCTGCTCCTTTTTCCATCCACCAGAGAATCATATCATAGAGCTCTCTTCTCACTTTCGGATTCTCCCAGTTCAGATCTGGCTGTTTCACTGAAAACTGATGAAAATAATACTGTCCCAGTTCTGGAACCCACTCCCATGCCGGTCCTCCGAACACAGAATTCATATCATTTGGGTAAATACCTTCTTCTCCGTCACGCCACACATAATAATCATGATACGGATTGTCTTTGCTTTTCTTTGCCTCCAAAAACCATCTGTGTTCATCTGAAGTATGATTCAGCACAAGATCCATCATAATTCGGATTCCGCATTTCTTTGCCTCCGCAAATAACTGTTCCATATCTTCCATTGTTCCGAACATCGGCTCAATATCCTGATAATCTGAAATATCGTATCCATTGTCATCCTGTGGCGAACGGTACACCGGTGAGAGCCAGATTGCATCTATTCCAAGTTTTTTCAAATAATCCAATCTGCTGATAATTCCTGGAATATCACCGATTCCATCTCCATCCGAATCTTGAAAGCTTTTCGGATAAATCTGATATACAACTGCATTTTTCCACCATTTATTCTTATTTCCCATACTTATTCTCGATATCTCTCCGGCAGATTTTCTGATTCTACCGGGATATCCTCTCCTTTCTAACCATATACCTGGCTTATTTTTTTCTATATTTTAACGGAGAAACCCCATATGTTTTTTTGAAGCTTCTGATAAAATAGCTTACATTCTGATATCCACTCTGCATTGCAATCTCTGTAACAGGAATATCCGTATCTTGTAACAGCTGTTTTGCATGCTCTAACCTTAAATGTGTTATATATTGCGAAAGGGTAATATGAAAATGTTCCTTAAAATATCGCGATATATATTTTTCCGAAAGATGAAACTGCTCACTAAATTCTTTTAATGATATCTTTTCCATAAAATTCTGCTGTATATATGAAATCATTTCTTTTTCTATCGTATTTCTCCCGCTTTTATCATTTTCAATTACAAAGCCCTTCTCCCACATTTCAAGAATAAACTGTAAAAGAATTATTTTTGTCTTTATCTGAGCAGTTATTATGGACTCAGTTTTCTTATTTTTTGCCACATATATTTCAACCAACTGCTCACATAGTTCTTTTGCTGTATCTTTTACTCTTGGACTTATCATCAGATAACCATTTTTTAACGGCTCCAATAATTTATCATCCAACATGTCATTTATGCAAAAAGATATGTATTTTAACGGAAAAAGGAAAGTAAAATAATCCACTGTATCAGTCTGTGAACCCATAAAATGCAGATTACCCGGCGACACTACAAAAGCATCCCCGGGGGGTCCAATATAATTTTCTCCTGATATACTAACAGTCAAAAAACCGCTTTTTACATATATAATTTCCAGTTCATCATGCCAATGAACCGGTATCTGAAATGATCGTCCTTCATTTTTTATATGATATATACTAAACGGATCATCCTTTGTACCATGTGGTTTATTTTCCTTTAATTCAAAGTACATACTCTCTCCTATACTTCTACAAGACCTTTACTCTTCCATTTTCCACTCTTCCATCTAAGTACCATTCCCACTGCTCTCGCACATTCGTCACCTGCCATAGCAATATATGCTCCTACAGCCAGAAGTCCCATGTGTATTCCGAGAAAATAGGTTCCGCCAACTGCAAACAAATACATAAATATCGCACCTAATATAACCGGAAAAAATGCGTCTCCGCTCGTTTTTAACGCCTGCCCATATACAAGGTTTGTTACCCTTCCAAGTTCAAGAAATATATCTACTATTAACAACTTTACCACAAGATTTATCATCTGTATATCATCCGTAAATATATGCACGATAAAATGTCCGGCAAATGCAAAGGTCACGGAAAAGCATGTCGCTGTGATGATACCATATATCGCAGCTTTTCTCGTCCCCATGTTACATTCCTCAAACTCTTTTGCTCCAATTCTCCAGCCGGTCATAATTGCATTTGCCTGAGCAAGGGCAGCTCCCACGCAATACGAGAAATTTGCAATCTGTATCGCATATGAACGCGCTGTAACATTCATTCCATCCACATCCATCTGATTCATAAAACGCACTATAAATGTCATTGCGATGTTGTAAAATGCTGTTTCAAGCGCAGAAGGAAAACCAATCTTAACAATCTGTGCAAATATCTTTCTTGATGTAATTCGCTCAGGACTCTGCTTTGCTTTTATAAGTACAGCCCCCATGCCGGCTACAATAATAAGATTTACAACTCTCGAAATAACCGTGGCAACAGCAACTCCCATCACACCCCACTTGAATGCAAATAAGAATACTGAATTAAGTATTATATTGAGAACATTTCCAACAACAGTTCCTATCAAAGAATGTTTTGTATATCCAAACACTCTCAAATAACTGGAGAAAATAGGAATCAGTGCATTTAAAAAACATGCGCCGCCAACAATTCTAAGATATATTTCAGCCGGCTCAAGCAAAGCCGGAGCAATACTTACGATTCGAAGTATCCCACCAGAAAAAGTAGCAAGAATGACAGACATTACGATACCTATCAATGCGTTGAATATAAGTCCAAGTTGTCTTGCCTGATACGCTATCCCCGGTCTTCCGGCTCCGATATTTTGTGACATAACAGCTATCATACCCGACGATATTACACCGAACATGATAATAAAAACACCTATATATGTATTTGCTGTTCCCACTGCTCCTACAGCCTGGTCGCTTACAGATGATAGCATAAGCGTATCGACCATGCCTGAAAGCATATAAAATAAAGTTTCTAAGCATATTGGCACAGATAACTGTGTTAATGTTTTTCTTTCAGCTGCCATAGTTTTCTCCTCACATACAATTCAAGAATACTATATCAATAATACGATATATTTCTATGTAATTCTTGTATAATATCCTGTGAAAATTGCACTATTTATACTTTATCTTAAAGAGCACTGGGCGCGAGCTAAATTGATTACTCATGCTTACAAGGATTTGCAAATCAGGATAACTTTTTCCGTTTTCCCAATTTGAAACAGTTTGCCTGGTAACATGAAATAATTTGCTAAACTCCTCTTGTGTTAATTGATTGTCTTTACAAATGTTTAATCATTCGCTCCCCTCTATTGTGGTAAAATTAACGTCGAATTTTTTAACAGCGTGGCAATCACAGGGGCATATTTAGATATTCCATAATCTTCAACAATACTGGTTATTCTAGCGCCAGCATCCTTTGATGAAGCACCACATAAGAAAACCCTTTCATCAGCAGTTCCATAATCCAATACGATAAATCGATCATGAAATATACCGCCTGTCTTTTTCATTGACAAATTTACTGTTGGGTACTCCTTGCAGAAATCTATAAATTCTATGTTGTGAAGTTTATTATTTCCAACATTATCACTGAATAAAATAATATCTACTCCAGTAGGAGAATTCTTAAGGTGTACCAGCGTCCTTAAACCAATATAATTGTCAACGACATATATTGACGACTTTGCCTGTTTATAAATGGACTCATATACCTCATCTGCACTACTGAATTTTGCATTAAACATGAGCCACTTGTCATCATCGTCTGAAACAAAGCTGTTCATCATATCAGCCAACTCAGATTTTGTCACAACATCCTTCAACCCTTCTGCAACATCTGAAATCTGCTTTTCAAGAGATATCATATCTGAGTTGATTTTGTTAATTTCTATTCTGTTGTTAGCAGTTTCCATGCTTAACTGAAGTATTTCCCGCTGACCTATTAAATCACGATTTTCTAATATGTAATCTTTCATTTTCTTAAAGGTTCTTATTAATGCCTTGCTCTGCTTAACAGCCAACGGTCCTTTCAAAACAGTCATCAGCATATATAATCCTTGCTCTGTAAATACATGAGGATTATAACGACTTTTTGAACTTATATTTGCGGTACAATTTTTGTACCGCAAATCTTCTAATTCCTCATCTGTCAATTCAAACATAAAATCTTCATCAAATTTTTCAATATTATTTTTTACCTGTCTATTAAATCCCTTCGTATCATAGCCATATATCTCTGCTAAATCAGCATCAAGCAATACCCTTTTACCCCTAATTTTATACAGTTTTTCTTTTAGATATTCTTCTGTTACTGTAACATCGATTTCTTTCTTTTTATCTTCTGCCATAGAATTCCTCCATCCATTTTGCGGTCAAAAAAATTGTCCGCAACTCTCATATAACATATTGCTGACATCAGCAATATGGTCTATTCCTCTTTTCTCTTTATTTTGTCATAATACGCTTTATACCTATAAATCGTCCTCTCACTGACATTGTTCCTCTTCGCAATTTCTACCATTGTCATGCCGCTCTCATACCCAACAACAAAATCATTATAAATTGCCATCCACTTGGCGTTATGTTTCTGACGACCGCTTAACTTACGATTTCTGTAATACTCCAATTCCTCCCGAAGTTCTGCATTCTCTTTTTCCAACTCCTCAATTCTTTTTAATGCCTCTTCAAGTGTTACAGATTTCTCCATTACCTTCTCCTCCATTCATGTCATTTTCATTTTGTCTTTATTATAAATATCTGTGCTTCTTTAGTCAATCCGATTATGTCATGTTGTATTATTTTTTACAATAGCTTTCATACAATCGAAATACCGCTGATATCTTTTACAGGTTAAACTTCTCCAAAAGCAGTCAGCCTGTATGTTTTTTATCCAATCACGTAAAATCCATTTTCTTTTTATTGCCGGTCCATATTTTAAGATCAGTGCTGTCACAACATCCACACATCTCTCAAATCAGTCTTAATACATCAGTATTATTACCTTGTCCCTTGAACACTTCCATATCTGCAAAAAGGACATCCCCTGACCTGTAAAATCTACAGTTCCGGAATGTCCTTTTTTCCATACTTCACTATATTTTTAACACATGATACTGCTTATCCACAATCTATATGATTCCAAAATGTCTAAATGCCTGCATAATCGCATCTTCCTTCTCCGGTGTACACTGTGGCTGTCTCGCATTCTCTGATTTAGCCGGATTGAAGTTCTCACCGACATCTAATCCACACTTCTTCTTAATCTGTGCGATATACAGTGATGAAACCTTCAGTCCTGTCTTTTCAAGTACATATGCCTTTATCTGCTCATAAGTTGCTTTTCCCTTAAATTCAGATAAATCCATATCCTCCAGAGGGAAGTCCACCTTCACTTTTCTGCTATCGACCATTCCCTTGGAAAGCAAGACAACCGTCTCACAGAACATATTTTATCGCAAGGCTTTTAAAAATGGAATAGATTTTACCAAACGACAGTTTTCAAAAAACTTATCTGTCAAAAATTAATTTCTCCCACGGTTCATATCCTGCCATGTAGCCGAATTCTTCCTCATTTCTGAATCCTTCAAGAAGTTTTTCTTTTACACCATCTAATATAGCTTCATCAATATCTCTGAACTTCATATGCTTATATAAACCGGACTTTCTAAAATCATACATAGTACCCACATTATCAAGAAGATGTTTTACCACCTTATATGTTCCCTCTACATCTTTCCCTGCACATACAATATCAAGCAGTCTTGCAATTGGTGCCAGCAGTTCAATATCCGGCTTGGAATTACTATTCTCCCATTTGTTTACAGCCGGTGTCGTCACGCCTAATCTGTTTGCCATCTCCTCCTGCGTCATACCAGCTTCTTTTCTATATTTTTTTATAACAACGCCTATATCCATTTGCTTCATCTTAATTAACCAGTAGGAAATGTTGCTAAAATACTGTTTAGATTTATCATACATACAAAATGGAAGTTATCTATTTCTCCTCTTCGTTAAGACCTAGTTCATTACATATTACTTGCTATCCCTGATATCTTATTCTTTCTACCAGCGTTTCCTTTTTCAGATTACTGCTTAAAACGCAGGAAAGTACAATCTGCAATAGGCCGACCAAAAAAATCATAATAAGAATTGGTAAGATTGGAACATGATAGATATTCATTCCAAATATTCCATTATGTTTTGCATAGGAAAAAAGTGCATAGCCGAGCGGCAGACCAATGATCAAAGCTACGCATATGGTGCCAACCGTAAAAATCAGTCCCTGTAACTGCAGGCATAAATTTAATTGTTTATTTGTCATACCCACAGCCTGTAATACACCATATTCCTGCTTTTTTGTCGTAATATTCATGATCATGGTGTTTGCCATATTCATAAAACCGATGAGTCCTACAACCGCCATAAACAGATAACAGCCAAGCTTCATCATGCTGCTTGCAAATTCGGCAGATTGTAACCGCGCATGATAAGTATCCATTTTTATATGCGAAGTATTAGAAATCAAAGTATTCAGACTTTGTTCTACAGATGCCACATCTTTTTTATCACAGTCCACCCACAGATAGCCATAGGCTGTTCCCCTCGGATTCATGGAACGATATACACCTTCCGGAATGACAAGATAAGTGTCCGCACTTACAAAAGATCCTGCAATCTTTCCCTGATAGGTATAGGTTCCACTTCCATTCTCAAAGTCAAATGCAATGGATTCACCCGGAGCATATCCATCTTGTTCCATCCACGTTGACCAGCCAAAGAAAATATCACCATTCTTTACCGCCTGATCATAGTCCATAGAGCCAATATCCCCTTCTTGGCGCATAAAATCAAAATCCTTTTTACTCACAATATCAGCCGGAAATCTTGTTCCGTTCAGATTTACAGAGACAATCTCTCTCGTCATGACATCTGTTACTCCCGGAATGCTTTTGATTTCTTCAATCAGCGAATCATTCAATGGATCATCCGTCAGAATCGTATCCAGATTATTCTCCGGATATCTTTCATCATACTCAGCAGAATAGTCAAGCTGCAGTTCAAATTGTCCATGATTAACGGAAAGACGTGCTTCATGCTCCGTGTCAATATTTCCCACATAATTAGAAATAATCACAAACAATGCGCAGGAAAGCCCCAGTGTGAGGATGGTAGCAATGGTTCTTTTTTGGTTACCCATTACATTTGCCATTGCCATAGAAAACACGGTGACATTTTTTCTGCCATTTCGTTTTCCTTTTTTGTGTTTTTCTGCATTTTCTAAATACCGTGTTGCTTCGATAGGTGAAATCCGTGAAACAATTTTCATTGGTTTACGCAGTGCCAAAGCAACGGTAAGAAATGATACGAAAATACATAGAAGCATAACAGGCAGGGAAAACAGTGACACCTGCTGATTTTGGACTCCCATAGAGTCAGTTCCAGTTGATACAAGATTCCCCTGTTCTACCAGCCAGTTAAAACCGCATTTTGCAATCAGAAAGCCCAGAAGCAATCCAACCGGTATTGAAAAAATTGTCAAAAAAATGCCCTCTCTGAAGATCAGTTGTTTCATCTGCTTTTTTGTTGCTCCCAAAGCCTTGATTTTTCCATACTCCTGTATCTTGTTGGCAATACCGACCTGAAAAATATTATAAATGACCACAACAGAGAAAAGTACAATTGCAAGAATCAAACCCCCGCATACCGCAATCGTTTCATAACTCGGCTGCAAGACCCATTGCAAATAGAGATCATTGACTATAACGTTTTTTTCTTCGATCCCACAAGCTGCTGCAATCTGCTTTATAACCGGTTCAATATTATTCATAGATACATTTGCAGAATCATTTAAAGTAAAATAAATATTATACTGTCTGTCATTCTCTGCGACGTGCTCATCATAAAACGCCTGTGACCCGAAAGCAACATAAGATGCCTCGATGGTATACTCATCCCGATCATATAGGATTCCGCTGACAACAAATTCTTCCGGCTTATATTCTGACTGCATCCCTGCGCGGTAATCCAGTGTAACCGTATCTCCGATCTTTACATCACCATACCCCATTGCACGAAAAAATGCTCTTCCTGCGGCAATTTCCTGCATTTTTTCCGGATACTTTCCTTCCTTCAACTCATATTCTTTATTATAAGGAAGCATTTTTCTTGCAGTCTCATCCATGCAGACAAACCCGCCTTTTTCATTGCCTTTTATTATACCTTCGGTGCACATAGTGCCTGTAGCATCTATTTCCGCGCGGCGGTTTACTTCTTTTAACTGCGATCCGTCTGCGGCGATAAACAGGCCGTAGTTGCTTCCGTATGAGCTTGCCGCCTGACTTTTCTGTAAACGAATTACCCCATTTCCCACAGTACTGATGATAACAAGCAGCATCGTGGTCAGACAGATTGCCATCATAATCAGTATACTTCTTGTCCTGTTCCTTTTGTCATTGCTATATGCAATCCTGCTTATTGTCTTCATCTGAAATCCACCACCTGTCCGTCCTCAATCACCAGAATACGGTCAGCGACCTGTGCAATTTCGTCATCATGGGTAATCATTACAATT
>SKEY01002791.1_pt1 | contig 17278 bp, 9 predicted proteins | sample 4843871 | NCBI WGS metagenome assembly SKEY01 (sample SAMN11008797, study PRJNA524170) | human gut metagenome | biome: Human fecal sample; material: Feces; isolation source: fecal sample from pouch patient p36 | host: Homo sapiens | place: Israel: Tel-Aviv | collected 2016-12-04 | reverse complement strand
ATATGACTTCGCTTCCTGAAGAAGAAATTGAAAAAATAAAAAATCAGATTGACGAAATAGAAAAAATAGTCAATTCAAAAGAATCTAAAGCAAAAAAATGGTCAAAAGTAAAAGACATTATTAAATGGTTAGCTGATAAAGGTGTTGATGTTGGAATTGCATTATTGCCGTTAATTTTGAAGATTAACTAAAAATAAGAGAATTGGTATTTCTAAAGTTGGGAGGTAGAGTATGTTATCGAATGAGAGTAGTAATAAAGAGATGATTCGTACATTAAATAAGCTGATTGAGAACTGGGAAAATGAAGTTGTCGAGTTTAAGGAAGCTAACAACGATTTTGACAAGGAAAAAATAGGGCGTTATTTTTCGGCAATCAGTAACGAAGCAAACTTGAAAGGAATTCAGTATGGTTGGCTTGTATTTGGTGTGCGCAATAAAGATAAGAAGATTACCGGAACGAATTACAGGGATACCAAAGGATTGGATACTTTAAAGCAAGAAATCGCCATTAACACAACAGGCGGAATTTCTTTCATAGAAATTTACGAGCTTAATCTGCTTGTGAATGACGAAGAGAGAAGAGTTGTTATGTTTCAAATACCGGCAGCAGCTACGGGAATACCGACTGGTTGGAAAGACCATTTCTATGGAAGAAATGGTGAATCATTGGGAGCCTTATCTATTGAAGAACAGGATCGAATCAGAGGACAGGAAAAGAAGGACTGGTCAAAACAGATCATACCGGAGGTAACAATCGAACATTTGAATAAAGAAGCCATTGCATTAGCAAGAGAAAAATATAAGGAAAAAATGAATCGTCCGCATATTACGGAAGAAGTAGATAAAATGACGGACGAAGAATTTCTAATTAAAACTAAGTTGATTCAGAATGGAAAGATTACTAATGCAGCTATGCTTCTTTTGGGAAATGAAGATTTTGATTATCTGTTTGCTACTCCTCCGGAAGCTTCATGGAGATTGTATGACGCAAAGAGTGAAGTGAAAGATTATGAGATTTTTAAGATTCCGTTTATCACTTTGAGTGATCGAATCTTTTCAAAAATCAGAAATCTGACTTATCGCTATATGCCGAATCAACTGACGCTGTTTCCAAGTGAAACAAAGCAATATGATGTATGGCTGTTACGTGAGCTTATGAATAATTGCATTGCCCATTCTGACTATACTTTGGGCGGAAGAATTTATTTGAACGAGATAGAAGATCAGGTAATTTTAACTAATCCGGGAACTTTCCTTCCGGGAGATATTGAAGTTGCATTGCAGAAGAATTACAATCCACCATTTTATCGTAATCAATTACTGGCAGAAACGATGGTTAAGTTCAATATGATCGACACGCAGTCTATGGGAATACGGAAAGTATTTCGTATTCAACAGGAGAAGTATTTCCCATTGCCAGACTATGACTTGACACAGAGAAATCAAGTAGGCGTAACAGTTTACGGAAAAGTGATTGATGAAAATTATTCACGAGTATTATTTGATAATCCGGATTTTGATATTGAAACGGTATTTCTGATTGATAGAGTGCAAAAGCATGAACAAATATCAAAAGATGCTGTGCAGTATTTAAGGAAATTAGGAGTTGTTGAAGGAAAAATGCCAAATATCTTCATATCTTCTAAGGTCGCAGAAAGCCTTGATAAAAAAGAACAGTATGTGAAGAATAAAGGCTTTGATGAGGAAGCTTACCAAAAATGGATTGTAAGTTATCTTGAAACTTATAAGACTGCAAAGAAGCAGGATATTATGAAGCTGCTAAGCGACAAACTTCCGGATTCACTTGATGATAAGCAGAAAGAAAATAAAGTGAAGAATATCTTGAAGAAGATGAGAACAAATGGAATCATCGAATTAGATAATGAAAATAAGAGAATGGGTAATTGGGTATTAAAGAAGTAATTATCCAATAGTTTACCCAATGAATTACCCAATTGTGGCGTTTAAACAGACATTTGTGTCAATTGGATTTGATAAAATATTGGGTAGCGATTGGGTAAAAAGTAATTATCCAATTAAAATAGAAGTTTCGAATCGAAGGAGGAATTACATTGAGCGAAAATCCAAAAGTATTTATATCGTACAGTCATCAAGACAGTGCATACGAAGATAAAGTTTTAGATTTTTCCAACAAGCTACGCTCAGAGGGTATTGACGCAAATGTTGATTTGTATGAGGAAGCACCCTCTGAGGGGTGGCCTCGTTGGATGGAAAACCAAATAAGAGAGTCTGATTATGTCTTGGTATTGTGCAGCAAATCATACTATGACAAGTTTTACTCTGACCAAAAAGGAAAAGGGGTTACTTGGGAAATTAGCATTATGTATCAGTATCTATATGACGCTAAGACAGAAACTAAAAAGTTTATCCCGATTTTCTTTGAAGCGAGTGAAGAACAATATATTCCAACTCCCATAAAGTCCTTTACATATTATAATGTAGGAACATCTGATGGGTACGATAAGTTGTATTGGAGATTGAGAGGAATTAACAAAACAGAGAAGCCGCAACTTGGCAAGTTAAGACCACTGCCTGAAAAGGAAAGAAAGACAATGTTCTTTTCAACCCCTATTGACTATGCGAAGTGGAATGACGCTCAATAGAGAGGAATGTTATATCTCTTTTTCCCAAACAATGAGTATCCTCCAATTTTAGGATTTCTATTCCATAATTATGAAGCAGGTAGAGCCATATTTGAAGCATGGAAGAAAACTGCAAATGGCGGGTATGCGGACGATTTACTTAGAATTGATTTTATCGAACCACCCTTCCCAAAGGATTGTTGGGTTAATAAGGAAAAGGACAGAAATTTCGGAAACGGATATTTTGTCCATTTAGGTGCAAATATTGATGCATCTGCAAAACGTGGTTTGGAAAGTGGCATAACTCAAGATAAAATGTTACTTGCTACGATAAGTAGATACCAGTGGATGGACGAAAGCAAGAACAGATGTATTTTCAAACAACTTGTAAAAAGTGGCTGTGAATATGAAATTATGCCTGTAGGCATTAAAGACAAAAGCAAACCTATTACACAGGCTAATTTAATTCTTGATGAAAATATGACTATCAAAATGAAAGAAGTATATTTTACGCCTGCAATGAGTTTGACTGAGAACGACATATGTAGTTGTGTGTTGAACACCCCGTATGCAGGTTAGGAGGAACGGTATGAACAAAACAGCGATTAAGAATTTTGCAGTTTGGGCAAGACAAAAGCTTATTGAAGATATTTCTTATAAAGCTGGTTTACTCGGTGTGTCTGATAAAGGAATTGCTGAAGCACTTCCACAATCAACAAACGATTTGAATTTCTTTGATATTGGAACAAAGGATTATGCTGAAGTATCCGGTAAAGAAATTAAACAGAGAGAAGCTCTTGTTTCTGCCATCAAGAATAAGGAACGAGATACGAAGAACTATCAAGAAGCTTACGAATACATTGTTGAAGAAGTAGCATACACATGGTTCAACAGATTGATAGCAATCCGTTTTATGGAAGTCAATGATTATTTGCCTTCAGGTATTCGTGTGCTTTCATCTGAAAATAAAGCAAAGAATGAGCCTGATTTCGTTACGAATCCTTTTGATGCAGACTTAGATTTATCAGCTTACGAGCAAGATAAAGTATTGGAATTAAAAGATCAAAATAAGGCTGATGAATTATTTCATATGCTTTTTATAAAGCAATGCAATAAACTACATGAAATATTGCCTCGTCTGTTTGAAAAAACAGATGATTATACTGAATCGCTTTTAACAATTTCTTATACAGATAAAGACGGTATTATTTATCATTTGATACACGATATTGATGAAGATGATTTTAATGTAGAAAAAGAAGGACAGATTGAGATTATCGGTTGGATGTATCAGTATTACAACATTGAACCGAAAGCAGCTGTATTTGCCAGAGCAAAAGGACAAAAAATTAAAAAAGAACAGATTCCGGCAGCAACACAGTTGTTTACTCCTGATTGGATTGTTCGCTATATGGTAGAAAATTCATTAGGTCGTCTGTGGTATGAAGGACATTCAGACGGTAACATAAAGGATAATTGGAAATATTATCTTGATGAAGTGGAGCAAGAACCGGAAGTACAAGCAAAGCTTGACGAAATAAGAGAAGAATATAAAACGATAAAACCGGAAGAAATAAAACTAATTGATCCATGTATGGGAAGTGGACATATTCTTGTATATGCGTTCGATGCTTTCATGCAGATTTATGAAAGCTACGGTTACACTCAAAGGGACGCTGCAAGTTTAATAGTAGAAAACAATATCTTTGGTCTTGATATAGATGAAAGAGCTGCACAACTTACTTATTTTGCTGTAATGATGAAAGGTCGTCAATATGACCGCAGATTTTTAACAAGAGGAATGAAACCTCATGTTTATGATGTTCCGGATATGGAAGCAGTTGATAAAAGTACAATAGATTCTTTTGGAGATTGTGCTGATATTGCAAAAAGAGTTTGTGATAGCTTTATTGATGGAAAAGAATATGGAAGTTTAATTGCTCCTAAAGTTTCTCTCGATGAGATTGATAAATTGAATAAAAAAATTGAGCAAATGCAATCAGAAGCAGGAGATATTTTTACACAGATAGCATTGAATATTGTTGAACCATTGATGGATATAGTAAGAATATTGGTACAAAAATATGATATTTCGGTTACAAATCCTCCATATATGGCAGTAAGTAGTGCTGGTGCAAAACTTAATGATTATGTTAAGAAGTATTATCCGGATAGTAAGGCAGATCTATTTGCGGTATTTATTGAACGATGCACAGAGTTGATTAAAAAAAATAGGTTTCAGGCAATGATTACCCAGCACGCATGGATGTTCCTCTCAAGCTTTGAAAAACTTAGAGAAAGACTTCTTTCGATAAATACAGTTAATATGGCACACTTAGGAGCGAGAGCTTTCGAGGAAATTAGTGGTGAGGTAGTACAAACGACAAGTTTTGTTTTTAGAAAAACAAATTTTGATGAATATAATAGCTTATTCTTTCGTTTAGTTGAATCAACTACACAACAAGGAAAGGAAAAGATGTTCTTAGAAAAAAAGAACTGTTATTGTTCTTCACAAAAATATTTCTGGCAAACTCCTGGTAAACAGTATTCGTATTGGGTGTCTGAAAAATTTATAAGACATTTTAATGGGAAGCAAACTATATTTCAAACACGTGCAGGAATTACTACGGGAGATAATGATTATTTCTTGAAGATTTGGTATGAAATTAATAATCAACATATTTATGATAAAAAACAAAATTCTGACGTAAAGCCGGTATGGTATTTTCATCATAAGGGAGGAAATTTCAGAAAATGGTATGGAAATAATGAAATAATAATTCATTATGATGAAGAATCGATAAATGAAATGAAAAATAGACCTGGTTTTAGGCATGATGGTAAGGATTATTATTTTAAAGAGTGTGCAACTTGGAATAAAACTTCGACAGCTAACATTTGTCTTAGATATTCTAGTAATGGATACACGTTTAATACTGCTGGTTGTTGTTTATTTACTAAAAATAGGGAAGATTTATTCTATGTCATCGCTTTGCTTAATTCATCGGTAATGAAAGTATATTTATCTTTTTTATGTCCTACCTTTTCTTTTGCGGCAGGAGATGTAGAAAAAGTGCCAGTAGTGACTTCAGAAGAAAATACAAAATTAATAGGAGAGAAAGTTCTTGAAAATATCAATTTATCAAAATCAGACTGGGATTCTTTTGAAACTTCATGGGACTTTAAGGAACACCCTTTAGTAAGATGGTATAAATCATTATGGGATTGTACTGCCATCGGTGCTACTATGAGCTATTACTATGGAGATGAACGACCTGAGAAGATAAGTGGTTTTTTGGAACTTAGTTATCTATTGTGGCTAGGTGAATGTAATGAAAGATTCAATCAACTGAAAACGAATGAGAAAGAATTGAATCGTATTTTCATTGATATTTATGGATTGCAAGATGAATTGACACCAGAAGTCGAAGATAAAGATGTTACCGTTCGCAAAGCAGATTTACCAAGAGATATTAAGAGTTTAATTTCCTATTCAGTCGGTTGTATGCTTGGAAGATATTCTCTTGATTGTGAAGGACTTGCTTTCGCCGGTGGAGATTGGGACGAAACCAAATATGAATCTTTTGTACCGGATCAAGACAACTGTATTCCAATTACCGATGAAGAATACTTTGAAGATGATATTGTCGGACGTTTTGTAGAATTTATGCGTATTGCATTTGGAGAAGATGATTTAGAAGCAAATTTAAGCTTTGTTGCGAATGCTCTTGGAAATAAAGGAAATACAAGTCGTGAAGTAATCAGAAACTATTTCTTGAATGATTTTATGAAAGATCATATAAAGATGTATCAGAAACGACCGATTTACTGGCTGTTTGATAGTGGTAAACAAAACGGATTTAAAGCGTTATGTTATATGCACCGTTGGAACGCAGATACGACTGGTAATATGCGTGTAGAATATCTACACCGTATGCAACGAGTATATGATAAAGAAATGGAGCGTATGCAGGAAATTATTGATAACAGTAAAGACAATAAAGAAGTGAATGCTGCGACAAAACGCAAAGAAAAGCTTCAAAAGCAGTTAAAGGAAACAAAAGACTATGACGCTAAGATTGCTCACTTAGCTCTCTCTCGTATCGACATTGACCTTGATGATGGTGTGAAAGTAAATTATGACAAAGTTCAAACAGTTGATGGAAAGAAAATGCAGGTTTTGGTGAAGATTTAAAAATATATTATTACTAATCATTAAAAATTAGTTTCTGTCAAGGAGGATATATGCAAGAAGATAAAGTGCCTAAAATATTCATTTCATATTCATGGAGCAGCGATGCAATTGTTGTGCCTTTGGCACAGAGATTGGTGTCGCATGGGGTAGAAGTTGTTCTTGATAAATGGGATTTGAAAGAAGGACAGGATAAATATGCCTTTATGGAACAATGTGTAAATGATCCTGAAATTACAAAGGTCTTAATTATATGTGATAAGCAATATGCCACTAAAGCAAATCAACGAACGGGTGGCGTTGGAGATGAAACTGTTATCATTTCTAGTGAAGTGTATGGAAAAATGGAACAGGAAAAGTTTATTCCTGTTATTGCGGAAAGAGATGAAGAAGGAAATCCTTGTGTGCCAACTTACATTAAAACAAGGATTTATATTGATCTTTCTGATGACCAAAAGTATGAAGAAGAATATGAAAAACTTCTGAGAAATATTTATGAAAAGCCTGTATATAGTAAACCAAAACTTGGTAAGAAACCAGAGTGGATTGACGAAGAAAAAACTAATCTGTTCCCATTGACGGATTTGATTCGTCAGATTAAAGGGTGTACTTCTGATAAGAAACAAGAAAGCTGCGTTAGAAGATTTATAGACGAATATATCCAAATTTTGAAAACTTATTACATAAAAGTATCGGAACCAAAACAGGTGTATGAGCAATTTGTAGAGATGAAGCGTATTAGAGATGTATTTTTGGATTTTCTTCCTGCATTAGCAACAACGAATATGTCTTTTTCGGATACGATTTGCGAAGCATTTGAAAATATGTATAACACTCTTACTTGTATAAAGGGATTTGATCCTGAGGCAATGTCAGCAAGCGATAGGAATTTCGATATTTATCATATTCATATATGGGAATTGTTTATATGTTTGGTTGCATATTTAAGACATATTCAAGATTATGCTGTGTTGGGAGAAATATTAAACAATACTTATTTCCTTGTGGGTTCTTGTTTAGACAATTCAATTAAAGAAGATAATTATTGTAAGTTCAGATATCATAGTAGTATTGTGGAAGATCAGTATAAACCTACTACGGAAGATAAAAATAAGTTTACATTACTTGGAAATACGATTTGTTGTGAAAGAGAAAAACTTCCTATATATTCACGAGAAGCCATCGCAGAAGCAGATTTATTTTTATATCAAGTGAAATCTGGATTAGAATTAGTAGAAAATCAGTATAGGGATTCATATTGGTTTCCAACTTTATATGTTTATGCCAAGTCAAATCCTTGTGAATGGCAAAAATTGAAATCTAGGAAATATTGTAAGAAGTTATTTCCGTTATTTGGGGTAGATAATTTAGAAGAATTAAAACAAAGGATTTCAAAATGCACTTATGAGGAAGGAATGTGTTACAGAGGGAGTTTTGATACCCCTTCAGCAATTTTGAATATTATTAAGCTAGAAGAAATAGCGACAATGAATTAAAAGCGAGGCATTCGTTCCTCAGCTATAAAGTTAAGAAATTACTTCGCTAAATAAGGATTAAAATGCACCAAAAAGAAAGAGGTGAAATAATGGCAGAAATGAATCTAAAACAAATTACAGATAAATTGAATAGAGAGTTTACCGGAGATGTTCGTAAGCTTGTGTTTTGGTATGATGCCAATGCTGAGTTTAGTGAAGATGTAGATTCTCTGGAACTGGAAAATGCAAAGGTATTGCACCTTGAAAAAGATAATCAGTTTTATATCAAATATTTCTTGGAGTGTGAGGACAAGGACACAAATTATCTTGTATATGCACCTTTCGCTAAACCGAACATCAGAGATAATCATTTAGAGGATACGATTCGTTATTCTAAAGAGTTCTTTGCTGATCGTGCGTCCTTGCTTACACTTGATTTAGGAATTGATGAAAGATATAAACCGGTGATCCAACATTATATCAAGTTCTTTGCGAATAAGGATAGAACACAGAAATTTTATGATTTAGAGATCGAAGGATATAACAGAAGCACGATTGAAGTCGCTTTGATGAGTGTGTTGTGCAAAAGCAAGACTGCTTCTTTTGAAGAAGTGCTTCGCTGTGTTTTGACAGAAGATGGATTTGAAAATAACAAATATCTTTTGGAGTTTGAAAAATATGATTTATTTGGTGCTTTCTGGCAACAGGTAGATATGGCTTTCGGTTATAGCCAACCGAACCCAACACTTGAAAAACTTGTGATAACGATGTTTATAACTTATGCAACAAAGACAATCCATACCGATATGCCACAAGCTTGGAAAGAGTTTATTTCTTATAAATACGGAAATATTGTTGCTTTCATGGATAATTTGATGAATAGCTTGCTTTATAGTGATCGATTTGATGAATTATCCAAAGAAATTTGGAATACTCTTGGTGCAAAAACGATTATCGAAAAGATGGAACCGGAAACTTTAATTGACTGCAACATCTTTGCCGGAATTGATGAGATTTTAATTGACTGGATCATTGCTCGTCTTGAGAATGAAGATGTCAATGCAAAGCTGTCTGGCAAGATGATAGCGGAAGTGTGCTTAGAAAGAAGAAAAAATCATTTCGGCAAAGACTATCGAAGTGAATATTTTCTACTTGAAAATGCGTATTACATTATTTCAGCCGGTAAGTATGAATTTATCAACGATATTCGCAATCTTGTCAAAGAATATACAAGCTCAGCCTTTAAGATGGATCGTAGATACCGATATTTCTACTATTATCTTGATAGCTTGGAAGATACGACAAAATATGAATCTTTAAGAGATTTGATTGAGAATATTTATACCAATGATTACTTGAATCAGATTACAGTGAACTGGAATACGGAAATGGCGGAAGCAGATGGCGAAACGGGACTGGTGCTTCAGCGAGATTTCTACTCTAAGTATATTCATTTTGCAAAGGAAAGAACGGTTGTCATTATATCCGACGCTTTCCGTTATGAAGTTGCTCATACCTTGTTTGAAAAGCTTCAAGCTGATGAAAAATGCAAGGCTTCCATTTCAGCAATGCAGGGAGTATTACCATCCTATACTCCGCTTGGTATGGCTTCCCTATTACCACATAAAACCATTGAGTATAACGACAAGTATGAAGTTCTTGTCGATGGAAAAATTTGTACTTCTACTGAACAAAGAGAAGCATTGTTAAAGGAATATAAGCCAAACAGCCGATGTATTCAGTTTGATTCCATGAAGAATATGAAGCAAAAAGAGCTTAGAGAAATCTTTACCGGTCAAGATGTGGTCTATGTATATCATAACCAGATTGACGCAAGAGGCGACGCTGCAAAGACAGAAAATGAAGTATTTATTGCTTGTGAGGAAGCAGTGAAAGAAATTCACGATTTTATGCGTAGATTGTCGTCACAGGCGAACACCCACCATTTCTATATTACAGCAGATCATGGCTTTATCTACAAAAGAGATAAGCTGGAAGCTTCGGATAAGATTAGCGGAGCTTCAAGAAGCAATAGCTTAGGACAAAGATACGCTTTATCTGATGATGAATGGAATACCGATGGCGTTTGCACAACGAACATTGGTAAGGTTCTTGGAAATAATGACAATAGAAATATTGCGTATCCACTTGCTTCTGATATTTTCAAGGTTGCCGGAGCAGGTCAAAACTTTGTGCATGGTGGCTGCTCTCCACAAGAAATGATTGTTCCTCTTGTAAAAGTAAAGGTAGAGAGAGGAAAGAAAGAAACAAGTGCAGCAGAGATTGCGTTAGTCAGCTTGACAAGTAAGATTACAAACCTTATCACAACACTTGATTTTGTTCAAACAGAACCGATTAGCGATGTTGTGAAAGAAACACAATATAGGGTTTACTTTGTTTCAGAGGATAACGAAAAAATTTCAAATGAGAATATCGTTGTCGCCGATAAAAAAGACAAAGAAACTGTTAAGCGTATGTTTAGATTACGCTTCAGCTTCAAAAATAAGAAATACGACAAATCACACAAGTATTACTTGGTTGCTTTTGACGATAAGAACGATTTAGAAGTTCTTCGCTATGAGATTGTGATGGATATAGCATTTGCCGATGACTTCGGATTCTTTGGCTAAACAGGAGGTTGCATATGGACAAGGATATTTACAATAATGGATTAGATGAAGCTGCACCATGCAGTAATGATGAAATCAATCAAAAACTGCGTGAGAGCTTCGATGGGAAAATAGTCCGTAAGGATTTAACAAAATCGATCAAAGAAGGTGCGAATGTCCCTGTCTATGTACTGGAGTTTTTATTGGGACAGTATTGCAGTTCTGATGATCCGTCAATTATCGAAGAAGGTGTAGAAAATGTTAAGAGAATCTTAGCAGATAACTATGTTCGCCCTGATGAGGCACAGAAGATTTTATCTGTGCTTCGTCAAAAAGGCAGCTATACAGTAATTGATAAGATTACTGTTAGTTTAAATATCAAGAAAGATACATATGAAGCGGAATTTTCAAACTTAGGAATTAAAGATATTCCGATTTCAGAAGAATATCCAAGCAAGTTTGATCGTCTGCTTTGTGGAGGTATCTGGTGCATCGTTCAGCTTGAATATGAGTATATTGAGGAAGATAAAAAAGCTTCCCCTATTCATATTCGCAAGCTTACACCGATTCAAATGCCTCATGTGGACATAGAAGAATTAAAGAAAGGTCGTAAAAACTTTACAAAAGAAGAGTGGATCAATATTATGCTTCGTTCTATCGGAATGGAGCCAGATGAGCTGAAAGAAAGAGAAAAGTGGCTGTTATTAGCCAGAATGCTTCCGTTAGTTGAAAACAATTTCAATTTATGTGAACTCGGTCCAAGAAGTACCGGAAAATCACATTTATTCAAAGAGATTTCTCCGAATAGTATTCTGGTATCTGGAGGACAGACGACGGTTGCAAATCTATTCTATAACATGGCAAGAAAACAAGTAGGACTTGTTGGATTATGGGATTGTGTTGCCTTTGATGAAGTTGCCGGTATCAACTTCAAAGACAAAGATGGTATTCAGATCATGAAGGATTACATGGCTTCCGGTTCTTTTGCTCGTGGAAAAGAAGAAAAGGCTGCCAGTGCTTCTATGGTTTTTGTCGGGAATATCAATCAAAGCGTTGATGTGCTTTTGAAAACATCTTCTTTGTTTGATCCATTCCCACCGGAAATGGGTACTGATACAGCATTTTTAGATCGCATTCATTGCTATATTCCGGGGTGGGAGATACCAAAATTCAGACCACATCATTTTACAAACGATTATGGCTTTATTACAGATTACCTTGCTGAATTTCTTAGAGAACTTCGCAAGGAACAACATGGGGACGCACTTGATAAGTATTACCGTTTAGGAAAAAATCTCAACCAAAGAGATACCATTGCAGTTAGGAAAATGGTTGGTGGTTTCATTAAGCTGATTTATCCGGACGGAGAATACACAAAAGAGCAGCTCGAGGAGATTTTGAAGATTTCACTTGAAATGCGACGCAGAGTAAAGGAACAACTTAAAAAGATGGGTGGAATGGAATTCTATGATGTTAATTTTTCGTATATTGATAACGAAAGCTTTGAAGAACTATATGTATCTGTTACGGAGCAAGGTGGTGGAAAGTTGATTCCGGAAGGAATGTGCAATCCGGGGCAAGCATATACCGTTTCACAAGGAAAATCTGGAATGCTTGGAGTGTTCCGTTTAGAAAGTCAAATGCTTCCGGGAAATGGAAAATTTGAGCGTTCTGGTTTATCTTCTGATACGAAGTGCAAAGAAGCAACAAATACAGCATTTAACTTCTTAAAAGCAAATGCCAATCGCATCAGCGGAGCTATCAGTACAACAGGCAAGGATTACTTTGTGAATTATCAAGATTTACAAGGTATCGGCATGACAGATAAATTAGCATTACCTACTTTGATTGCCTTATGTTCGATAGCTTTAGGAAAACCAACGATTGGAAGTCTTGCAGTTTTAGGAGAGTTCAGCATTGCCGGTACAATGATTAAAGTCGATGAACTGGCAAATTCTCTACAAGTTTGTCTTGATAGCGGAGCAAAGAAAGTATTGCTTCCTATTACATCGGCAGCAGATCTTGCAACCGTACCATCTGAATTGATTGGTTGCTTTAACTTAATTTTTTATCAGAGTGCAGAAGATGCAGTATTCAAAGCATTGGGGGTGGAATGATGAAATATAACTTTTCAGAAATTAAAGAAAGCAAAAATTATATAAAAGTAGGAAATACGGAAGAAATCGTGAATGAAATTGCAGATGAAGAAGCTATCGAAATTAGAAGTAGATTAAAAAAAGTTATCGAACCATGGCTTAGTGCTGCACTGCAATCAGAACATTTATCTCTTTTAATCGGAGCGGGCTTAACAACAGCTGTTTGCCAAATCGCAAATATTTCTTCGTCTTCTATGGGAACAGCAAATTTTGGAGACGATTTTTCTGAAAAAGTTGATAAATATGCAAAAAAAGCCGCAGAAGAAATGGGACGAGGAAATCCCAATATTGAAGATCAAATTAGAACTGCAACAGCGTTATTAAGAGGTTACGAAATTGATGAAAAAGAAGATGAAGCTAAAAAATTAGTAGATAAACTAGACGATGTTCTCTCTGATTTTGCAAACAGTATTTTGTCATCAGAAACAAATCTTTTTAAAGAATTAGTACAAGGAAAATCTTCTGCAATTAAAGCCAGTGCAGTCCTTCAATCATTTTTGTTTACTTTTGCAAGTAGAAATTCTACAAGAGAAGGAACGCATATTTTTACTACTAATTATGATAGATTTCTTGAGTATGGCTGTGATATGGCTGGAATAAAGATTCTGGATAGATTTTGGGGTAAAATCATTCCAAGATTTCAAGAAAGCCCATCAAATATGGATTATTATTATCATGCTTCTGATTCAAAGAATGAATTTAGGTACGCAGAAGGAGTAGTAAGATATACTAAAATTCATGGTTCAATTGATTGGTATGAGAATAATGGAATAGTGTATCGAGATGCATTACGATTCGGAGCCAATGAAGTTAGTTTACCTAGCGGAACTACATATAGGGATCATCTTATGATATATCCAAACTCCATGAAATCAGTGGAAACAGCTTTCTATCCTTATGCTGAACTATTTCGTGATTTTAGCTCTGCGATAGTGAAACCAAATTCCACATTATTTATATATGGATATGGTTTTGGTGATACACACATTAATAAAATTATCAAAGAAATGATGAGTGTTCCATCGACGCATATTGTTGTAATTGCTTATAATGTTGACGATAGATTAGTGAATTTTTTAAGTAAAATAAATATGGCTCAAGTTACATTACTAACGGGTTCTGAATTTGCAAATTTAGAAAATTTAGTGGAATATTATTTACCTAAAGCTGCTATAGATATAATTACTGAAACAGCGAGCAGATTAGTTGATTCTCGTAAAGGATATTTAGATCTTCAAAATAACGAGGAGGCAGCAAATGAATAATTTCTATGAAAAATGTGTCGGTATAGTAGATTCAGTTTCGGCATATGAAGTGAAAGCTTATTTACTTGAAACTGCACCAAAGAATGTATCTATTAATGGTGGAAATTTTAATCTATTTCCAAGAATAAATGGCTTTTTGTTAATTCCAAATGAAACGGGAAGCTTGGTAGGTATGGTAACTTGGATAGGATATAATCACTTGAACACAGATAATGATGTTAATTTGCCAAAGGGTTCAAGAATGATTTCGTTAGCGATAATGGGACATATTTCAAATACAATAAGCGGTAAGCGCTTTGAAAGAGGTTCGTTTTCGCTTCCTACAGTCGGTGATAAAATATTATTACCTACTATTGATGAGTTACAAATAATTTTAAAAAATGAATCTGAAAGTTGCATAACAGTAGGAACTTCGCCGACAACAGGTAACCAAGAAGTAAGAATACCTATCAATGAATTATTTGGACGACATTTAGCGGTTTTGGGAAATACCGGAAGTGGTAAATCATGTACGGTATCTGGTTTAATACGCTGGTCTATTGAAGCGTGTATCAAAGCGACAGGAAAATCGCCTAATTCAAGATTTATTATCCTTGATCCAAATGGTGAGTATAAAACTGCATTTAATGATCTTGATATAGAAGTTGTTAATTGTGCGGTTCAGATAGATGAATATGGATTAAAGCAGTTAAGGGTTCCAGCGTGGATGTGGACTAGTGCTGAATGGGCAACAATATTTCAGGCTAGTGATAAAACACAAAAACCTTTATTGAGAGAAGCTTTGCGTATATTGCGCTCTGCAAAGGCAAGCTTAGATATTGACAATGTAGACGAAAAGATTATTTTGCAGTATTTGGGGTACTTAAATAGTTTCTTGAAGATTTCTATTTCCAAACAAAGTTATATAAGTGATAAGAATGCTTTTGGTAAAGAGTTAAAATCAAGAATAGATAGTTTGCTTTATGTAATAAATAAAGTGCAAGAAGATTTCGAACAAAAGAATGAAATCTTAATAATATGTGAAAAAGCTAATGCATTGCTCCAAAAATACCATAAAGAATTTTCAAAAAAAGGAGAAATTATTGAGTATTATGATAGTTTTGATTTAAAACCTCTTGACAGTATTAAAAAATCAATTGAAGCGATTATTGATATAAGAAAAATTGATGATGTAACAGCTATATCAGAAGATGATCCTATTGAATTTAATATAAATGATTTGGCACCAATTTTAGAGAATTTAGCTTCATCAACTTCCGCCGGGCAATACATGGATTTTATGACAATAAGAATTAAATCAATTTTGAGAAATGCACAGTTATCTTCGGTCATAAATAATGTTGAAGGTGAATCACTGTTAGATTGGATTAACGGATTTCTTTCTACAGCTAACGAAAAAGGAAAAATATGTATAGTTGATTTATCTTTACTTCCATCAGAAATGATACATTTAATAGTCGCCACTATTTCTAGACTTATTTTTGAGGCACTCCAAAGGTACAGGAAATATTATAATAAGGAATTACCAACATTGTTAGTTATGGAAGAAGCCCATAGTTTTATTCATAAATATTCTGAGGCTGAGGATAATAATTCACACAAATTGTGTACCAAGATATTTGAGAAGATAGCTCGTGAAGGCAGAAAATATGGTATGGGGTTACTGGTATCTTCTCAGCGCCCATCTGAGTTGTCGGCAACAGTATTATCACAATGCAACACATTCTTTTTACATAGAATTGTGAATGATAGAGATCAGGAGATGGTCAAGAAAATGGTTCCTGATAACATTGGAAATATTTTATCTGAATTACCGTCACTTCCAACTAGAAAAGCCATTGTTCTTGGTTCTGTAATTTCTGTACCAACAATTGTGGATATTTGTGAGCTTCCAACAAGTAAAAGACCAAGGTCTGATACTCCAGATTTTTGGAAGTCATGGACTAAATTAAATAGTATTCAAAAGGAATGGGAACCAGTTATAGATATTTGGCAAAAAAGAATTAAAAAATGAGTATCTTAAATATCTTTTGATTCTATGATTCTTGATTTTGTGATTCTATTTTGATACTATTTATATGTCAAAAGAATAGAACAGATATAAAAATCAAGGAAATTAAAACTAAAGAGTTTACACGTGTAACTTGTATAGGTTACATAATATATGTTCATTTTGGAGTTTGAATAGTGTATAAAATATTAAAAAGCCCATGTGTTACGGTCTTCAGACTGTGACAAAGTATAATAAATATAAAACCAATAGTATTTTGTCAAGCAAAATTGAAAATTTCTAAAAAACAATCAAACAAAAGCACCGTTAATCCGGTGCTTTTGTTTCAGGGATTTCCCCAAGTTAAGATAAAAGTGTTTTTGATATGACCAATGAATATCTACCTCTTCTTTTGGACATATGTTGATTTTAGAACGCTTCCGTTAATGTATGAATATCATCCTTATAGGACAAAAATAAGTCGATAGCAGATTTTCCTTTTAATGCTTCCATGGGATAGAAATTGATGTGGAAGAATATCAGATAAAGATCATCTTGTGTCCTAGTCCAATATCATGTAGATTATTTTTTTAGGTAGTATCCATCGTAACATCAAGTGATTGTATTCAACATTTGGCTTTTACACGAGCACATATGACTTTATCTTGGTCTTTTATAGATAATAATATTCATCATGAGAATTAGATTACGTGTCTAATTAAATTGAAAAAATATCAACGATTGCGTAATTTTAAAGAAGAGAGAACTTTAATGCGAAAACAACTTGCCAAGATATTTAATATGAAATAACAACAATATAGTAAATATGAAAATAGAAGACAAGAATCATGATAAGATAAAGAGATTCCCAGACTATAATGAAATATCTGATTGGGCAAGAGATGCATTTGAAGGTAACTTTGAAAAAGGATATATTCAAGGAACGGATGAAGGAAAGCTTGCACCAAAGAATAATATAACAAGAGCA